>Ga0302325_10011170_pt1 | contig 19374 bp, 19 predicted proteins | sample Palsa_T0_2_FD_201948 | JGI IMG/M metagenome (GOLD analysis project Ga0302325, IMG submission 201948) | Peat permafrost microbial communities from Stordalen Mire near Abisko, Sweden - Palsa_T0_2 | ecosystem: Environmental > Terrestrial > Soil > Palsa > Peat permafrost | place: Sweden: Abisko...
CTCTTCCGGCGACTGAAAGGCTTCCGCCGCATCTTCTCGCGTTTCGACAAACTGGACGTCGTCTTCCTTGCTTTCCTCAATTTCGCCCTGATTGTCGAGGCCCTTAGATAGTGTTAACACGCCCTAGTGTAGACTCTGCCTTTTCCTGGGGTTGGCCAAAGGACGGAAAGAACGGGAAGAGATGGGAAATAGCGGGATATAGCGGGATTCTGGCGAGCGGAGTTTCGTAAGCCGTGCCGGGCGTTCCTGCCTGCTTATCATTACGAAGCAGATCACCAAAGGTCCACGGGATATGCCTCGAACATGCTCAAAGCCTGTTCGTCATGCGATTCCTGGACTCCGTGCGCCCTGGTGCAACTCCGGACGGGTGTTCCCTCATGTCGGAGCCGCGGTTCTGAACAAACAGTTCGCCTCGTGCTACCCGGCGCAGTACATCCACGAGAGCCGGCTTGTTCATTGAACGATAGATGACTCCTTTGATCAGCAATGATAACGTCAATCATGACTGCACCTCCCTGCTGAACTGCGCTTGCATTCAGGTCCCAAACATAGGCTTGTTCTTTTCAACAGCATGGTCACAATTGCACATGCCCCACTGTGGTGGAGTAAAAAAATGGACGTAGGAATACGCCGGGGCTGGCGTGCTATTCAAAAAGTAGGAATGTGAACGTGCTCTGCAGTTTCTCTCGGCGGGCGCCTACCTGTGCAACACAAGGCGCTGTCTCTGGACGTGCCGCCCTCGAACTACCTTCGGGACTACGTCCAGGCGCGTGAAATGATGTTGTCGCAGGTGCTGACAATGCGCCTCTCGATGGACGACGAGGCCCTGCGAGAAACCGATCAACCGCAAAATCTATGACGCAACGCTGATCACGAACCTTAGCAAATAGAAGCTCGAGTTCCCCCCGGGGCGCTACCGCGATTGCAGCAACTGCGCTTACGACGTAGCGGGCGTTGTCCTAGCCCGCGCGTCCAGGATGAGCTATGCACGCTTTATCGACGGGGCCTTCCGGCCTCTGGGCATGACCGTCCTCCCCCGCGAACCGCTGACATCCGGAACATCTTCACCGAGTGCCGTGGCCAAATCGATTTGATGATCCTGCTCGTTTACCAGGATTTGGCGGATCTGCTCGGCCATGGCGTATTCTCCGAGTTCTTCACACTGTCTGATCCGCTCGCGATAGTTGCGTATGGTTTCTCCCTCATTCTCTAAATCGAAACGAAGCATTTCCTTCGGGTCTTCTGAGGTTTGGACTGGCTTGGGAGTCACTACCGGCATCTTGCCGAGATAATCAATCTGCCTCGAAATAATGAGCGCATGATCGAGTTCCTGCTTCGCGTGTATTTCAAGCTGGTTTGCGATACTCATGTACGCCGCGCCCTTCAGCACCTGGGAATACACAACATAGGCGATGATGGCTTGGTATTCGCGTGAAAGGTCTTCGTTCAAGAGCTCCGCCAGGTGATCGCGGGAAATTGCGCGTTCGTTCTCAGTGAGTTGCGGCTTAACCATTTGAGTCCTCCGGTAGACTAAAAGCGGAATGATAACATTGACAGATTAAACTTCTCAGATAGGCGGAATAGTGAGCCTGCGATTCCCGAGGGCTACTCTAACGGTAGGCCCTCGGGCAACGACATCGCGATTTGTGTACCGGTATATGGAGCAACAAATCGCGGCGCTGCCCATTTTGGTTTTGCCCTCGGAATACCTCGCCGGACACTGCCGCAAAGTCTTAATTGCCCGCGTGCCGCGATTTGGCTGGGCGCCGGCAAACCTCAACTATTTGGCTTCGGCAGTTTCGTGCTGCTTTGTTTGTCTTTCGGCAGTCTTTACCGCTGCCAGAAATGACTCTGTGCCCGCGGGTGCGTGCACTTCGCCCGACAGGATTTTGCGGAAGGATATGTTCTTACCATAGATCGCAATCGTGGAATCATTGTCCTGCTGGATCTTGGCGCCATCCACTGCGATTCCAACGAATACACCCTTTGACCGCGAGTAGCTCAATGCCTCCGTGTTCATCTTCCAGTCGGTGCCCGCCGAAGCATGTCTTCCCACCGGACCCGCCGTTGCCGATGCTTCGCCGCTCAGTTCGAACTTGCTGGAGAGAAGTCCTTGCACACCCTTGTCGTTCATGAACAATAGCACGAGATCGACGGACTGAGCTCCCGCCTGGAAGCCGAAGTTGCCGCCGCCAATCGAAATGAATGCCGGCGCGCTCCACCCATGGCCCGTGCGGCAGGTAACGACACCGCGTCCATGCTCTCCACCGAAGATGAAGCCACCTTTCGCCATGTTCGGTACCACCGCGATACACTTGGCGTCATTCAGCACTTCTTCCGGAATCCCTTTATCGGGCGCCGCCATGATTTCGTTCATTACGACGCCGGCCGATTGCAGGCGCGCTGTGCTATCTTCACCGGCGAACGCGAAGGTAGCCAAAGAAAACGCCATCAAAGCAATTGCATATTTTTTCATCACAATACTTCCTTATTCCTTGCCACGCAGTCTTGTGGTCGAACGTGTGAGAGCGAAACGCGCTCCGGACAGAACCCCGTCTTTATCTACTTCTCGAGCACCTTTTTGATCTGCCCGACCTTTCTCCCAACTTTGCCGGCGTTGTATTCGGCTATGCCCTCAGCCTCCAAGTCCGGGTTGTTCGTGACGCGACCTGCCGTCTCTTTGACTTTGCCTTTTACCTCATTAAAATTGCCTTTAATCTCATCCTTTGCACTGGGGTTCATTTGTGTTCTCCTTATCGTTAAATCCTGCCTAATTAAAGGAGTGGGTCATCTGTCTGTCACCCGCCCCAGAAATAGAAGATTCGTTCGCCGGAACGGATGCCAACGGCGTTGGGACTTCGCTAATGGTCCCAGCGCAGGCCAATCGAAATCAAGCAGCCTTGAGACCGGGAACGATGGTGACCGGCTCTGCCGCCCTCGCAGCGTAGGGTTTAGATGCGAGGATCTTCATGTGCAACCAGTCATACTAGAGCTCGCGACCGCAATCGAGGTAAACCACGTATGTCCCCGCTACAGCCGCTGCTGCTGCAGTGCTGCGTCGCACTCTGCCGCGCACGGTCATGGGAAAGCTGCGCCGTTTGTGCCGACAACCAAAGACCAAGTCGAACAGACTCATATAGTCCTCCTCGATCGAGGCTTACGGTGCCTGCCGCCACCTGGGACGTCCGCTCCTCTCCGAAGAGCGGAAACTGATTTTGGCTATTTAGCGGCTTTCTCTGATTCCAGCACAGGTCGGGTTAAGCGCGCCTGCGCCCCCAGTACCAACCGCCTCCACCGAGCAAGAACACAATCAGGACGATAACCAGAATCGTTTCTAAACTCATTTTGAACTCCTCCAAACGTCTATCAGAAGATTGACAGTTTGAGGCTTCAGCAGTCTGTGCAAAAAAGAACACAGTTGAACTTCAGACGCTCCTGTTTCCGTCTTTGGCTTTTAGCTTGCTCTCTTGCGAGATACCAAGTCGGAACGGGGCCACGCTGCGTGCTTTGCATGAATCCAACTCCACGGCTCTTACTACGTTGAACTGGCCTTCTGATCCTTAACCTGCAGATCGTTCACCACTTGCTGAACATTGGGCACGCTGGTTGCCACCTTCCCGGCCTGTTCGCGATTGTACTGCGAGTTCACTTCTCCGGTCAGCGTGACTACTCCGCTCTTCACTTCGTATTTCACATTGTCGTGCATCTTGTTCTGGATCAGCGCAGCGTCCAGATTCTTCTCGATGCCGTCGTCCAGATCCGAGTTCACAGCCTTTGCTTCTTTTTCGATGCCCACGGGAACTACGGCAATATGATCCGCGACGACCTGGGCGCCTGCCAGAGACTTTGCCAGGGATTCGGCTTGGGACTTGTCGTTGTCGCTGGCAACTTGTCCGCCAGGGTCACAATCCCCTTGTCGCGATCCTGGCTGACAGAGACAGCCTTGAAGCCTGCATGATCGAGCGACTTACGAATATTGTCGGAAACATCAGGCGACAGTCAACCACACCACGCAGCAGGAACTGGAAAAGCTGCCGTAATCCGTGGAAAAAGTCCCGGGCCGTCCGGGCGCAGGGGATGCTCCCGAGGAAGAAAAATAAGGGCCAAGCTAACCAAACCAGCCCGTGATCGGATATCCGCAACCAAGTTCGCCTTTCCCAAGCAGCGCAAGGAGCCCCTGGAGAATGCCTCTCACGTACGCAACGCTGTTGCGCGCTTTCACCAGGTGAAGGACGTCACGGAAAGCAGAACGTCGAGCAGCGTGGAAGCGGATACAGTCTGCCGCAAAGCGGTACGGAGTGGAACTTCAAGAGTCCGAATAGCGCGAACATGCCACGTTGCGAATACTACGCCCTAGCTAGCGACTGTCGCCGTAGTTCTCATGAACAAATTGTCATGAACGAAAGTACATCGCAGGCGTCTAAAATAGGTGAATCCCTGTGTCCCAACGAATGTGACACCGAAGACTGCGATTCCTAGCGGACGCGGCCGTTGCACACGTTCCGTTCGTGCTCCTGGACGCTCAGAAAAGCTATGCGGCTCCGGGCTCAACAAGTTCGGAAACGTAAACCTGAATCAAATGAACCTGCATAAATTTAATATCGGCATCATCGGCGGCGGAATTGGCGGCGTTGCCGCGGCGGTGGCGCTCCACCGCGCGGGCATTGAGGCGACAGTCTACGAGAGGGCTACCGAGTTCCGCGAGGTCGGCGCGGGTATGATGCTCTGGCCCAACGCCACGCGCGTACTAAAGGAATTGGGCCTGCTTGAAAGGGTAGCGGCATCTAGCGGCCCGAACCGTCATTTTATCGTTCGCTCCAGTGCGGGTACGGTCCTGATGGATATTGGGCTGGGCCGGTTTGAGGTGCCCGCGCTATGCACACGCCGCTCGGACCTGCTGGATGCATTGCTCTCGGCACTACCGCCCGAACGGATCCGCCTCGGCCACGATTTCGAATCCTTCGAGTACCGAAAAACCAGCGTCAGAGTTAACTTCTCCGGGAGTATGTCAGGAGGAGGTATCTCTATGCGGAACACGACTTCGTTATCGGTGCCGACGGTATCCGCTCCCGCGTCCGTTCTCAGCTATTGGGAGTCCACGAACCCATCTACCGGGGCTACACCGTCTGGCGCGGGCTGGCGCGTCTTGTGGGCGCCGTTCCGTCCGGCTCGAACAGCGAAACCTGGGGACGAGGAAAACGCTTCGGCATCCTCAATACCGGCGGCGACCGGTTCACCTGGTACGCCACCGCAAACACCGATTCGGGCCACATCGATTCTTCCGAAGGGCGCCAGGGTGAACTCCTGCGGATGTTCGCGGGCTGGCACGAACCGGTAGAGCGTCTGATCGGCGCGACGGACGAGGGCAGCATTCTGAAAAATGGCGCTTACGATCTCGCATCGCTGAAGCGCTGGGGACATGGACGAATAATGTTGCTAGGCGATGCCGCCCATCCCTGTACGCCAAATCTCGGATGGGGGGGTGCATGGCTCTCGAAGACGCGCTTGCCCTTGCGAAATCGTTTTGCAACGAGGCTTCTCCCGAATCAGCTCTGCGCCGCTACGAATCGCTGCGCCGTGGGCGAACCCGCCATGTGCAGCAACGCTCGCTTCTGATGGGCCATATAGGGCAATGGGAAAATCGGCTCGTCGCGGGCGCACGCCAAATGGTGACAAGTATGCTTCCGGCCAAAATCTTTGAACGCAATCTAAGGAGGGTCTATTCTTATGCGGCTTAGCACCCGGACCGGCCCTCTTTATGGGGGCCTCAGCCTGACTCTCTGTGCGGCGGTTGTAGCGGCTGTGCCTCTCGCTGCTCAGGAGAAAGCGCAGGAGATGGCAATCGACACCCAGCGCAGCACGATCACAATTCACGTTGGCAAATCCGGGCTGCCGTCGGCGGCAGCCCATGACCATACGATCAACGCAGCCAACGACGAGGCGTTGCTGCACTTTCCCGTATTGCGGCCGCGCTTGAAAGGTGCGGAAGGCGACCGTGAACTGGGCTTTCTGACAATTACCCGCCGCCTGCTGGCAGTTCAACTCGGCAACATCGCGCTCGTGGGAGAAGCATCGGGCTCCGTCGATGCGGTTTACGGGCGAGGGGCTGTCGATGGCGTTCCGTCAGGCAATCGCTCTCGCGGAGGCGATGCGCGCCGGAAGTCTCCAGCAATATGAAAAAGAGCACCGCCGCGTTGCTCGCCTTCTGCGCATGATGGGCACTCTGCTGCTGGCCATGGATAAGCACCCCCATTTTCGTTACCGGGTGTTTCGCGCACTGACTTTGGAGCCAGACTATTTCCGGCGGTTGCTGGCGCTTCACACAGGAGCCGTTTCGCCGGTGAATTTCGGTTTGCGGGAGACTGTGTCCCTAGGAGGGCATTTGCTTGCCGCGTAAATTCGAAGCGAATCGGCGGAGTTGTAATTTGAAGGTCAAGTCCCCAATCCATTCAGGAGCAACGTTCCGCACGGGTCTTTTTGCCCTAGTTGCGTGGTTAGTGCTGTTGCCTTCAGTCGTAGCTGCACAGCAGATAACGGTCAATCTTGATCCTGCCCAAACCAAGATCGAGTGGACGCTGGGGGATGTTCTGCACACCGTCCACGGCACTTTCAAACTAAAGAGTGGCAGCGTCACATTCGACCCAAAGTCGGGCGATGCCAGCGGCGAAATCATTGTCGACGCGACAAGCGGCGAGAGCGGCAATCACGCTCGCGACCAGAAGATGCACAAAGAGATTCTGGAGAGCAAGCGCTATCCGGAAATCACGTTTTCTCCCAAACATGTGACGGGGAATGTCTCGGATCACGGAACATCTAACATACAAGTGCAAGGCCTCTTTCACATTCACGGCGCCGGCCACGACCTTACATTATCTCTGCCGGCGGCAAAGAGCGGCGATGAAGTTAAGATGAACACAAGTTTTTATGTGCCCTATCAGGATTGGGGCATGAAAAACCCAAGCACCTTTCTCCTGAAAGTGGAGAACAAGGTGAAGATCAGCGTCTCGGCCGTAGGACACATCACAACCGCCGGCACAGCCTCAGCCTCGCACTAGAGCCTCGTGAAGCGAGTCCTGTTTTCGAGCGCCGCTGGAATGGTGAGGAAGGAGCGAATCAGGCTGACATTGCTGAGACGGCTTTAACGACCGACATTCTCAGTAACGGCTTCGTTGAACGTGAGAATAAGCAGCGCGCCACCCCCATCGCGGTCCGCGATTTCAACCCGTCCTCCATGAGCTCTAGCCACGGCGTCAACAAACGCCAGCCCTAGACCATGTCCAGCGGAATGCGGTCCCTTCACAAAACGCTCGAAGGCGCGGCTGCGAAGTTCTGGTGGAAACCCAGGGCCGTTGTCCTCGATGGTGAGTTCAGCTTCTCCCTGCTTCGCTCGTACCGAGATGTTGATCCGGCACACGAGTGGAAGATGAGCAATTTCATTGTCTAGCAAGTTGGCAATTGTCCGGTTCAGGAGGGACAAATCCGCGTCGATCAGCACTGGCTGGAGATTCGTAGAGATTTCGTGCCCGTGCTCTGCCATCGCAGGCTTGTAGAGATCCACCAAATGTCGCACCACCTCAGAAAGCTCCACGGTTTCTTTCCGTGTTTGCAGCGCTCCGACGTCCGCCTCTGCCAGGTCGAGGGTCGTGTTTAGTAATTGCGAAAGCCGATCCAAACCCTCGATCGCTTCGGCGACACGCTCGTGCCACTGGCCATGGGTTCCATCCGAGAGCGCTACTTCAAGACTGCCGCGAATCGAGGTGACCGGGCTCTTCAAGTCGTGCGCGACCGAGTCAGTCAGAATCCGCATCTGGTGTACTGATGCCTGAATGCGGTCGAGCATGCGATTGAATGTGCGCGACAGACGCGTGATCTCGTCCGAATACCTGCCCTCTGGCAAGCGGCTGCTCAGGTCCTCGCTGCCCATGCGGGAAACCGTATCGCTGATCTGGTCAACCCGCAATAACGTACGGTAGGCTACCAGCCAGGTGATGAGAAACCCGAGCGCAACCGTAATACCCCAGACCAACAGGCACCGCTCGGTGAGGCGGTTCAACATGCGGGCGCCATTCACATCGGCGAACCCAAGATAGAGGCCGCTCCCATCTCCGCGGCTCTTGTAGACGACGCGAAAGGTTTTCTTCCATCCCGGGACGTGCACATCCGCCAATGCCCGGGGGGTCAGCTGCGCTTGCTGAATCGCCGCAATAAATGGCTCCTTGGGGCTCGGCCCTACCCAGATGGGGTCCTGACCCGGTTGTGTTTGCAGAAAGAAAACTGAGGTCGGATGTTGACCATGAGAGTCGTCGGCGTCGGATACCTCGCGAGCCGCAAGCTCAGCGACCTCCCGGACAAGACGATTGTAGAGTGCATCGCGAGGCGTTCTGGCCGAGACGTCTGCTAGTGTTCCTGCTTCACCGCTTAGCCACGCGTCGCTGCGCTCCTGGATATCACGTGCAATCAGGAAGTACATGATAGCGATGGCCACCGCACTGCCGAGGGCAAATGCCGTCGTCGGCCAGATGGCAATGCGCCACGCTGCCGATATACCGTGCGATTTATGCTTCCTTGAGAACATAGCCAACGCCGCGAATGGTATGAATGAGGGGCCGTTTGCCTTCGCTGTCGACTTTGTTGCGTAAGCGGTAAATCTGAACGTCAACGACATTGGTGGCAGGATCGATGCGCATGCGCCACACACGATCCAGGATCATGGTACGCGTTACCACCCGTCCCGCGTTCCGAATCAGGTACTCCAGAAGCGAGAACTCTTGGGTGGTAAGCTGCAGCAGTTCGCTCCCTCTTCGCGCCTCGCGCCTCACCAGGTCAAGCTCCAAGTCAGCAACCCGCAAATGCACCGCCTCCGGCTGCCCCGGCACGCTTCGTCGAAGGAGATTGCGTAAGCGGGCCAGCAGTTCAGCCAGTGCAAAGGGCTTGGTGAGGTAGTCGTCGCCACCCTGCTCCAGGCCGCGGACCCGCTCGTCGACGGAGCGCCGGGCCGAAAGGATCAACACCGGGGCGGTATGACCCTGCGATCGGCAACGGCTGATCAAGTCCAGGCCATCCATGTCCGGCAAGCCCAAGTCAATGATAAAGCCGTCGTAGAGATCTTCCCCCGCCAGGGCCAGCGCGGATTTTGCATCCTTGGCAGTGTCGACCTGATAGCTCGCCTCGCTCAAGCCGCGATGCAGGAACTCTCGAATTGCCGAGTCGTCTTCAACTAACAGAAGTCGCAAAGTTGCCTCGTGCAACAGATTCGGCGGTAAAGAAGAATAGCGCAGACTTTGTTTTTCGCCGTACGTCAAATATCCACCGCACGGCGCCCGAGGGCAAGGGCATCCGTCCAAAAAGCCGTTGACTCGTGGACAGTCCTCGAACTGATGACGGAGACATTGCTTACAGCTTAGGCAGGTAAGGTGGAATTACCGTAGCACCCAGATGACATTCCGTTCATGTCGCTTCATCGGCGGAGATGACAAGATCCTCATCTTAAAGTTAATAAGAGGCCAGACGTTACCTGCTACAGTCAACGCAAGGTATCCCCGGCAATGTCAAAAAGGTTCTACGTGGTTTTCCGAGGAGCTACGCCAGTCACACTCTTTTTATTGCTGGTTTCGGGTCTCTCGGCCCAGCAAGCTCCGATCCTCGCGGCCTCGAGTGGGCCCTTCCCGGATGCTCCCAGCGAGGTTCAGGAGCAGCAACAGACGTCTTCTCAGCCAGGGGCTGCCCAGCCGCAGGCACCCGGTCCCGATCCCAAGTTAAAGGACTCCTCCGTGCCAGAGCAAAATTCCGCAAGCACTCCTGTGGCTCTGGAACAACCCAAACGCATTCTATACATCATTCCGAACTATCGCGCGGTAAGCGCCGATGCCAACGTGCCTCCGCTGGATGCGACGGGTAAGTTCAAGCTCTTTGTGGAGGACAGCTTCGATTACTCCACGTTCCTGTATGTGGGTTTTCTCAGCGGAATTAGCATGTCGCAGAGGAGCGTTCCACAGTTTAGCGATGGAGCTGACTCGTTCGCACGGTACTACTACCATATCTTCGCCGACCAGGGCGTGGGAAACCTCTTCACCGAATTCGCCCTCGCGGCTGCCCTCAAGCAGGATCCGCGGTACTTCACGTTGGGCCGCGGCGGCTTCTTCAAGCGGACCGGATATGCCCTCAGCCGGCTGGCCGTCACGCGCACGGATAGGGGCGGTTCAGCCATCAACTTTTCGGAAATTGTCGGCAATGGCGCCGCAGCGGGAATCTCAGGCCTCTATTACCCTGCGCAATATCGCACCTGGACGAAGACCGGCCAAAGGTGGGAAGAGCAACTCGCACTGGACGGAGTTTTCAACGTCGTAAAGGAGTTTTGGCCAGACATCAGACACTCTGTGCTTCATCAGAAGTAATAAGCATCGCAGTTCAATCCGCCGGCAGCGTATCCGCCGCCACCTCAAGGCTGCGGCGGATCTTGCGGGACTGTTTCCCTCCCCGATCCTGGAGTTGGCAGATGAACACCTTGTCATGCGCAGGAAATGGACTCTTCATGTTCAGCCACTACGCTGGATTCATGTGAGGTGTTTTCGTGATACCCAGGCCGAACCCGGGGAAGACGGCAAGCCGTCTGCGCGGCCTTCGGAAACCTGTGAGGGGAGCAAACGTAATCGCTAGTTTTTCTACGGACTGCCGACCGGCTGAGTACGTGACGAGCGTCTCCCAGTTGAGCCCCCCAGCAACGTCAATCCCTGCCGACCCTAGACGAATGTTCCGTTCGACCTGGACAACTGCTCTCCTGCTGGTATTGCTTGCGCACTCGTGGTCGACTGCGCGGGCCCTGCAGCAATCGAGTCTCGTCGATTCCGTCGTACCTGCCGTCAGAGGCGACGCGCCACTCCCTGATGCGCCGCCCGCACCGCACCAGGATCAATCGAAGTCTTTTGCCAGTTCATTGGGAACGGCGGCTAAGACCGTCGGCGAGGATGAACTCCACATCATCAAGGCGCCGTTTTCGCTCAGCGCCCTTAAGTGGGACGCCCTCGCAATTGGCGCCACTGGCATTTTGATCGAGAACGATGAAAGCGTGCTGTATCAGGTTCCGGCAAGTTGGCACAGCACCAGCATTAATATCTCCGATGCCGGAGTATATGCCCTGGGCGCCGTGGCCGGTGGCATCTTCGTCACCGGCTTATTGGCGCATAACGATCATGCTACCCAAACCGGCATACGCAGCGCTGAGGCGAGTGTCGACAGTGTCATCCTCTATGCCGCTCTGAAAGCCGTTCTGGCGCGGTAACGTCCCTACACCGGCGAGGGCGAAGGCAAATTCTTCTCCGCCAATTGGACGAACGGATCCTTTCCATCGGGACATGCGGCTTTTGCCTGGACGCTCGCCTCGGTCATGGCACACGAGTACCCGAACTGGCCCATGCGGCTGCTCATGTATGGTGTGGCGACGGCGGTCAGCACAACCCGCGTGACTGGAGGCGTGCACTTTCCCGTTGATGTGATCGCGGGTTCTGCTATTGGATTTGGAGTGGGCGCCTATGTCACGCACAAGGGCCGGCCAAAACCCTCATTGCCCCATTCGAAGAACAAGATCGGGAGCGTGAAGAATGCGATCCTGGGGCATCTAGCAATCCAGTAACGACTACACCAAAAAGTATTTCGGAGATCGGTGGTGCACGATACACGATAACAGAGGAGACTGGGAAACCCCGAGGGACATGACGCGGCATGAGTCTACCAACATCGACGATACATCTTCGAGTCCTCTCAAGATGTTCCCCGGTGTGTCCTTTTCCTTGATGTTTCGGTTCCTTTTGGTGGCGAGGATTTACGGCCGTCGGATGGCGCTGTTTTGCCGAAAGAACTATGGCCTCGAGCCGAAGCTGCTCCTCATCTTAACAGCCGCCAGCGGAGGTCACTTGCAACAGGGAAGACTGGCCCAGATCCTCGGCATCAACAAGAATGCGATGGTGTTTCTGATCGACAATCTTGAGCTACGACGGCTTATCAAGCGCGTCCCCAACCCCGACAATCGACGCGAGAGATTTGTTGAATGCACACTCAAGGGCATGCAGATCGTTACGGAGATAAAGACTAATTACCCCGAGATCGTTCGCTGGGGACTTCATCCCCTGAATGATGCCCAGATAGAGCAATTCGGAACGTTGCTGACGCAGATCATCGAAGGTGGGCGAGACATCCCCTGCCCTCTCGTCCATTCGCGGAAAATGAAGCGAAAACGAAGCGCATGATCACGCCGAGTGCCTCGCGGTTCGTCCCTCAGCGCCTACAGACCTAAGCGTCACATTAAGTATGTATGATTGACGACGAAGTCCGCGGGAAGACTCGTGATTGCGATCGTGCCAAAACGCAGCTCGGCAAATGATTCGTCTTATTGTGAAGACTCTCTCTGAAGCCACCGTACTCGCACGAGGAAAGGTTGGATTCGATGAGTGTTCATCTCGTAAATCCCAGCGACAATTCTTTCGGTACGGCCGTCATAACGCCGAGATGGTTGTTTGTCCTTGCGGCGGCGACACCTCAAGCAGCGGGAGATCCCATTCTCGTCGATGAGTCGCTGGAGCAGATTCTACCGGAAAGCATCCTGCCGGGAGATATTGTCGGCATCAGTGTACATACTGGCAACGCTCTACGCGGATATGAGGTTGGCCGAATGGCGCGCGGGCGCGGCGCGTGGGTGATCTATGGTGGGATTCACGCTACGCTGTTTCCTGAAGAGGCCCTGGTACGCGGTAATGCTCACGCCGTGGTGAAGGGAGATGGCGATGTTGCGTGGGGCAAGGTCGTGACCGATTGCCTCGCGGGCAAGCCAGGCAGGATCTATGAGGGCGGCCGAATTGAAGGCAGCCAGTTTTTGGCCGCGCGATGGGACCTGATGCAGCCTGATAAGTATATGTGGGCCTCGGTGCAGACCATTCGCGGATGCCCGAAGCATTGCTCTTTTTGCAGCGTTTGGCGGACCGATGGGCAACGGCCCCGGCAACGCCAGTATCAGAGCGTGATCGACGAAATCGTTAATCTGCGGCGGATCGGCTTTCGATTTATTGCCCTGGCCGATGACAACTTCTATCCGGTGACGTTGACCGATCTGCGGCTGGCCCGGGAGCAAAACAATGTCGCCAAACTTGAAGAGTTGACGGCGATCCGCACAGAGCGTTTCCAACTGATGGAAGAGTTGGCAAAGCTGCCCAAAGACATGGTGTTCTTCACGCAGATCACGATGGAGGCAGGTGAGGATGGCGAGTATCTGGACGCTATGCGGAAGGCCAATATCAAGGGTGCTCTGGTGGGGGTCGAGGCGGTAACCCCGGAAGGACTCAAGGCGGTCTTCAAAGACTTCAACTACTCTGGCGAGGCTCTGGCGAAGCAGTTGCTGACGTTCAAACAGCGTGGCGTCCATGTACTTGGTTCGTTCATCTTCGGTCTGCCGACAGATAAGCCGGCAACATTCGATGCGACGGTGGAGATGGCACTGAAGGCGGGCGTAACCTTTGCCCAGTTCCTGATGATGTCGCCGTTTCCGGGCACCGTGGATTTTGCGCGCTGGGAAAAGGAGCAGGCAAACGATCCCACGCTGGTGGGCGATGTGCCGATTACTCGGTACTGGCTGATTCCGACAGATGTTCGTCCCAAGATGTTTACGCCGCATCCTTCGATGAGCTCGGATGAGATTCGGGAGCGTACACAGAAGGTTTGGGACAGGTTTTATAACTGGCGTGCTATTTGGCAGAGGTCAGCCTGCACTCCAACTCTACGGGCCAGGATTGCTTTTATGTTCCTTTCGAAGCTCTACCGGCAGATGTATGCAGGAACTGGAATTTCGACCGATAGCGCCCGCAAGAAGAAGTCCAAGACCTGGGCCCGGTGGACGGCCAGACAGTGTAAGAAACTGTTCCAGGCAAAGCCGATGCCAGAGCTGCAGTCGCCAATGTGGGAACTTGCGTTTGCATCTCCCCTAATACGTCGTCCTGCGTTTCTGAGGAACGAGCACTATGATGAGACGGGGCCTTTCGTCGTCATCCCGAAGAGTTGAAGCCCGTTGTTCTGGGAGATACCTGAGTTGCAAGCCGTCGCCACCGGAGAAACAACCCACGCTCGTCATCAAGCGATCACAAACCGAACACAGCGCGAAAGCCAACTTGACTTTTGCTTCCACTCAGCAATGCTTTTTCCCAGAAATGCGTTTTTCGGTACTGATCTGGGGGACGGATTGCTTCGGTTTGAATGTCATGAATGTCGGGTTCCAACTCTTCCAATCTCGAAAGCAAGAGCTTTAGGTTGGGAGACTGATTCGGTTTCCGAGATCAAAAAGGAAATTCCGGCTTAACCCCATCGTCCAGGACAACCGGCGAGAGCCATGCCTCCATCCTGCAATATCCCGCGACCGCAGGATTAAATGGAAGGCGCCCTTGGTGTGGGGAGACTGGGTTAGTTCTATGGTGGTGCTAGAACTGAATTTCTGATAGAGTACCGCTCGGATCGTGCGGGGCCGTTGCTAGATTACAATCGGTGACGTTCTGGGATGAACTTAAAGATAGTGAAAACTTTATGAAACGATGGCTCGCCTATACGCTCTTCACCGCACTCACGCCGTTACTCACCGCAGGAATGGGATCTATTCCTGCTGCCCAAGCTGCTATGCAGTCCTCAGGGGCGCAGAGTGCGACAACCACTGGCGGCTCGCAGGGTCTCTTCACTGTGCAGCTGGTGAAGGCCCTCGATTCGAAAAAACTCAAAGAGGGAGACCCAGTCGAGGCAAAGCTTACCGAAAGCATCACTCTTCCCAGCGGCGCGACAGTTCCTCGGGGCACGAAGTTGATCGGCCATGTCACAGCAGCGAAAGCCCGTTCAAAGAATGACTCAGAATCGACGCTGGGAATCGTATTCGATAAGATCGTTCGGCCGGGCGTCGAGGCGACGCCGATCAAGGGCGTCATCCAGGCTGTGGCCCCGAATCCAAATCCAGAGCTTACTACCGGGAGCGGTGTTGGTTATACAGATTTGAAGCAAGCTGCGGCGGCCTCTGCGGCGCCCGATGGACACCAAGGCTCAACACAACATCTGAATGACCAATCCGTAGGCGTGTTGGGGATCAAGAACATGCAGCTCGGGCCGGAAGGCGCGCTCACTTCCAGCGGCAAAGAAGTAAAGCTCGATAGCGGTACGCAAATGTTAATCAACGTGACAATGCAATAGGAGCTGGAGACGACTTCTGCTTATAAGCCACAAAGAGGGACGGAGTCTGTTCTCAGCTCTCCGAGCTATGTTCTGGGCGATTAGGGAGTTGCAAGCCGTCACCAACGAAGAGGTGGCACAACTCTATCAATCCTTCCCCATTGCAGCTTGCTGGGTCTGTAGCGTCTTCAGAACCGCCTCCGGATCGACTGTGAAGCTTGCAGGCGCCTGGCTCGGGGGATATTCCTTGAACGTCTCGATAAATTCCTCCGCGTGGATAACACCCTGAACGTTCAGGTAGACGTTTTTTGTCAGCCAGTCATTGTATTGGTCAGAAGTAATATCTGCCCGCTCGTAGGGGTCCAGGGGACGAGCCCGCCTTCTAAGGTCGCCATGTCGCCGACGTTAATGTCGGTGCCGCTCTTGTCGGTGCATGCGAGCCGCTGGCGAGTCCAAAAGCGATGCTATAACCGGGACTATGGGGGCGGTGTGCCTCCAACCCCTTGCGCCCTCGGCCACGTCTACCGCGCCCAGTTCCGCTCCCGCAAAGTCCCAGGCAGAGAAGAAATGCGCATTGCCGGTGAGCACCAGGCGCGAGGGCGGAGATTTCGCCAGTTTCTCCAGCGCTGCCGTCAGCGCCCGCACTCGCGCACGGGTCAGGCGGTTGGTGCCGTCGGCGGAGACCAGGCGCAGAACGACAGCGTCGCCGTGGGATTCCAGTTGATAAGGTTTGTCGTCCGCGGAGTTCACCAGAGAGGCCGGTGGATCAGAAGATCTTCAGGTAAATCGTGAGGTACTTCTTCGGGTTCTGACGCACCGCCTTGATCAGGTCGCGCGTCTCCACCAGCAGATCGTTGGTGTTGTTATACAGGTCGGGATCTTTGAGGAACTTGCCGGCTGTGCCCTTGCCCTCGTCGAGCTGCTTGGTTATGTTGTTCAGGCGGGTGATGGTGTTGTCGATCTTGCCCGCCAGGGCTTCATCCTTGGCAAGCTTGCCCAGCGTACCCTTGCCGGCGTTGACGTCCGCCACCAGTTGATTTCCGTTGTTCACCAGCTTATTGGCATTGTCATAAAGCGCGGGATCTTTCAGGAGCTTGCCAATCGACCCATTGCCGTTGTTCACCTCGTCGATGATCTTGTTCACGCTATCGATGGAGGTATTGAACTTGTTGTACATTTCGTCGCTGTTGAGCAGCTTGCCAATCGTGCCTCTTTGCGAATTCAATTGGGTGGCGATTTGCTGCAATTGAGTCACGGTGGCGTTGGCGCGATCGAACAGCGAAGGGTCATAGATGATCTTGCCGATGGAGCCTTGGCCGCTCTGGATGAAATTCAGGATATCGCTCAGCTGCTTGACCAGCACATTCACGTTCTGTAGCGTGCCCTGGCTGGCACGCACCACATCCTGAAGCTGAGGTGAGTCGCGAGTGGTCAGCTCGTCGCCACTCTTCAGCATCGCTCCGCCCTGGCTGGAGCGGCAATCCAGATTGAGGTAAACCTCACCCAGCACGCCGGCGGTCGCCAGTTCAGCCTGACAACCGGTGCTCATGGTGTCGGCGTACTTGGTGGTGACTTTCATGGTGATTTCGACCGGCGCCACGCGGCGCTGCTTATCGGCAACCACCCTGATGCCGGTGACATTGCCGATATCGACGCCCTCCAGGCGAACCGGCGCGCCCACACGCAGGCCGCCCGCATCGTCGACGTAGGCGCGGAGAAGAATTTTCTTGGTGAACAGGCCGGTCGTGCCGGTCATGACGAAGATGAGAACGGCCAGGGTGACAAGCGCAATGAGGACAGTAACGCCTACGCGAAGTTGCGACCATCGAACCTGTTTTTCGCTTGGCACGCTCTAACGATCGCCCCTTGGATTCGCCTGCCGCGGCACAGCGGCAACTGCTGCCGATTGCACTCCAGTAAGTTCCGAATCATAACACGGCAGCAGCGGCCAGTCGCCAGAAGTCAGCGGCCGGCGGTGGCATCATAGCGCGGATACGCAGTATTCCGCTCTGGAGCGGATCAAAAGGAGAAACTGCCCTACCCTGAGGTTAGAACAACCTGCGGCGCAGCATGCCAGCCAGACCAAGGATGCCAGAACCGAACAGCATGATGCTGCCGGGCTCAGGAACCGTACCCGTCGTAGTGGTGCTGGAGGTGGAGGTGCTGCTTTGTTCGCTGCCCAGAAGTGTGAACGCTTCCGAAGGAATCGTGCCCACGGAACTCTCCGAAGCCGAAGACGGGCCGGAGTTCTCATCCCAGTAAACCGGGTCACCGCTGGGGTCGCTGGCGTTCTGCAGGTTCAGCCAGTAGGTGCCGCTGTTAAGTGTGGGACCGGCGAAGGTTGAACTCTCCAGGCAGACGTTGAATCCGTACTCGTTGACGTGGCAGTTGCTCTGGGTGAAGTTCACCGTCTGGTCAAAGTAGCTGGTGCCGCCGTTTTCACCGGAAGTGATCGACAGTTCAGCCGACGTCAGTACGTCACCCGGAAACAGATGCGCCCCAAAGTCGAGGCCGGTGATTGTGGTGTCGCTAGCAGCGACATTGAAGGTGTCGCTAACAACGAACCCGAAGTTGATAGTCCAGGCGTCTCCGTTGCCGCTGATCGGACCGTTACTATAGACAACTTGGGCCGCAGCCGGGACAGCCGCCAACATCAGGCCCAGTGCGAGAGGTGAGAGCGAAGCAAAACGCAGCTTCATATTGAGCCATCCTTTCAGCCCGAAAGTTGATTGGAATTTGATACCCGGCAAGACCAAAAGTCAACAGCGGCTTTTCTGCGGTAGTGGCCAATTGCGAATTGTCGACGGGATGTCTTAGTTAGACGACGTCCAGCCCTGAGCGGGACGCACTGGATTTCAGCAGCGTTGTCGCGGCGCGATTCGATCGTATCTCGTGCTTCGCCTGCGCTATAGCTCCAGCTCGGCCAGGATCATGTTGTCCTCCAGGCTGGAGAACATCTTGAAGCCGAGCTTGGTGCAGAGCGCCCGCATCTCGCGATTTTCGGGCAGCATGTTGGAGACGAGCTTGCCCAGCTTTTCTTCGCGGCCGAACTGGATGAGCCTCCGATACAGCTCCGTTCCCAGGCCTTTGTGTTGGGCTTCGTCGATGGCGACCGCAGCCAGTTCCGCTTCGTTTTTGCCATGCAATTTGCTCATCCGGCCAACCGCCAGGATCTCCGGCTCGCCTGCGTCGTTCGGACGCTCGGCCACCAGCGCCATCTCGCGGTCATAGTCTATAAAGCAGGCGCGGGTCAGGCGCTCGTGAGCGGTACGCATGGTCAGCTTCAGGGGCTGGAAGTAGCGCAGATAGACGCTGCGCTCGGACAGTGCCGTGTGGAACTTGATCATGGCCGGCTCGTCTTCCGGACGAATGGGGCGGATCGTGACCTGCCTCCCATCCTTCATGGTCCACTCCTTGACCATGTGGATGGGATAGGGACGGATAGCCGGGGCAGGCAGCTTGTCCTCCGTCATTTCAGGATCATGGAGCACGACCCGCGCATCCAGGGCCAGCAAGCGCTCCGGCGAGGCCAGCAGTGGATTAATGTCGATCTCCTTGACCCATGGCTGCTCCACCACAAGCTGGCTGAAGCGCACCAATAGATCTTCCAGCGCGGTGAGATCGACCGGCTTGCGACCGCGAACTCCCTTCAGCGCCTTTAGAATTTTGGTCTGCTCCATCAGGCGCAAGGCGAGCGTGGAGTTAAGTGGAGGCAGAGCTAGCGCGCGGTCCTTGAAGACCTCAACCAATTGACCGCCGGTGCCGAAGAGAATGACCGGGCCAAATTGCGAATCCAGGCTGCTGCCGATGATGAGCTCGTAGCCATCAAGCTTGACCATGGGCTGCACCGTGACTCCCTGGAAATGCTCAGCGCCAACTTTCTCGGTGGCTGCCTGCTTGATTGCCTGGAATGCAGTCTTCACAGCACTTGCGTCACGCAGGTTTAACTGCACGCCGCCGACATCGGTCTTGTGGGTGATGGTCAGCGAATACAACTTCAGCACGATGGGATAGCCGATCTCTTCGGCGGCTTGCAAAGCCTCCTGCTCGGTGGCGGCAACGCGGGTCTCGACCGTCGGGATGTCATAAGCCTTCAGAAGCTGCTTCGACTCATATTCGGTCAGGATGGTGCGTCCCGATTGACGCACGTCGCCAATGATGCGCTCGGCTTTGCCACGTTGCATGGCT
>Ga0302325_10011171_pt1 | contig 19374 bp, 15 predicted proteins | sample Palsa_T0_2_FD_201948 | JGI IMG/M metagenome (GOLD analysis project Ga0302325, IMG submission 201948) | Peat permafrost microbial communities from Stordalen Mire near Abisko, Sweden - Palsa_T0_2 | ecosystem: Environmental > Terrestrial > Soil > Palsa > Peat permafrost | place: Sweden: Abisko...
CTCTCCAATTTCGTAGTGGAAGGCGGCGGGCTGCCTTTCGTCGATGCTGAGCTGCACTACCGGCACATCGGCGTCGGGATAGACGTGGCGCAGCACCGACCACGCGCCGTGATCGAGGCCCCAACGTTGATCGAGCTGGACCGGCAGCGGCGCCAGGAGGCTTTGAACGCGTCGCGCCAGCTCGGGATCGCCAGGCGCCGGATACTGGACCGCGTAAAGCTCGGCGGGAAAGCCGCCGAAATCGTGCACGGTCCGCGGCGCAGTGGAAATGGTGACGCCGGTCTCCGGCAGGAACCAATGGGCGGAAACGCAGAGGATCGCTCTCGGCCGGGGAATCTGGCGCCCCAGCGCCGCCCACGCTTCGGTATAGCCATTCTGAAGCAAAGCGTTCATGGGATTGCCGTGACCGAAAAAGACCGCCGGCATGAGGTTCTGCATAAGCTCCTCGCTCGATACCATTGTCTTTCAATTGCTGGAGTATAATCGGGCGGTTATGCCAAACTCAGGCCATGTCGTCCTCGCGCTGATGGGAAGCGCCGCCGCGTTCTTCGCCGTGCCCCCGGGGCAAGCTCAGCCGAATTCCCAGCCGAATCCGTATCGCACCGTGGAGAACTGGTTCCAGCTACCCCAGGGCCGGACGATGGGCTCCACCAGTTCGGTCTTCGTCGCACCCAGCGGTCACATCTGGGTGGCCGATCGATGCGGCGTGAACTCCTGCGGTAATTCGAATCTGGCGCCAGTGATGGAATTCGACCCCGCCGGCAAGCTGCTCAAAAACTGGGGCGCAGGCATGTTCATTTTTCCGCACGGAATCCTGATCGAGAAGGATGGAACCATTTGGATCACCGATGGCCAGGGTGCGAATGGAAAAGGCCAGCAAGTCTTGAAACTCAGTCCCGAAGGCAAGGTCCTGATGACGCTGGGCAAGGCCGGAGTGGCGGGCGACGGCCCCGACACTTTCAACCAGCCAAATGCAGTCGCCATCGCTCCTAACGGCGACATTTTCGTCTCCGACGGCCACAATGCCGGCCGCGGCAACGCGCGCGTGGTGAAGTTCACCAAGGATGGAAAGTTCATCAAACAATGGGGCGGGCACGGATCGGGCCCGGGCCAGTTTGAGGTGCCGCACACGTTGGCGTTCGATTCGAAGGGACGCCTATTCGTGGGCGACCGCGCCAACAACCGGATTCAGATCTTCGACCAGGATGGCAATTTCCAAGCGGAGTGGAAGCAGTTCAGCCGCCCCAGCGGCATCTTCATCGATAGGAACGACGTCATCTACGTAACCGACTCCGAATCCACAGACAAGGATGGCTACGGCCACAACCCGGGATGGCAGCGCGGCATCCGCATCGGCAACGCCAAGGACGGCACGGTGACTGCGTTCATTCCGGATCCGTCGGATGGAACGGCGATCACCAGCGATGCCGAGGGCATAGCTGCCAGCCCCGATGGCACGGTATACGGCGCGGAGGTGGGTCCTAAGGATGTGAAGAAGTACGTGAAAAAGTAGCGTGCCAATTTACTTGGATGCTTGCTGCCTGAACCGCCTCACGGATGAAAGAGGCGGAAGCCGTCGAAAGGATATTCCGGCTCCTTCGCGCCAAGACGATTGAGTGGTCGTACAGCTCAGCATTGGAGGCTGAATTTCGCCACGTTGTGGTCCACGGCGTTCAACTGCGGCGGTGATACAGCCAAGCCTTGCGCCCGGCTTGATTTTCGCCCATAGAATTTATATAGTTTGATTCGACAACAAAAATGCCTTCACGCGCTTCCAAGATCGCCTTCCTCGCCCTGGCCGCCCTGTTTGCGACCCCGGCGCAGCAGCCGTTTCTCTACCAGAATCCTTCAGCGCCCATGGAGAAGCGCGTGGACGACTTGCTCTCGCGCATGACCCTGCCGGAGAAGATCTCGCAGCTCATGAACGATTCGGCGGCCATCCCGCGCTTAAATGTACCTGCTTACAACTGGTGGAACGAGTGCCTCCATGGCGTAGCCCGCGCCGGACGGGCCACCGTGTTTCCCGAAACCATCGGACTCGCCGCCACCTGGGACCGCGACCTGATCTTTCGCGTGGCTACCGCCATCAGCGACGAAGCCCGCGCCAAGAACAACGAGTTCGTCCGCCTGGGCAAGCGCGCCATTTATCAAGGGCTCACGTTCTGGACCCCCAACATCAACCTCTTTCGCGATCCGCGCTGGGGACGCGGCATGGAGACTTACGGGGAAGACCCCTACCTCACTGGCAGCATGGCTGTCCAGTTCATCAAGGGCCTGCAGGGCGACGATCCCAAGTACCTGAAGACCGTCGCCACGGCCAAGCATTACGCGGTGCACAGCGGCCCCGAATCCGAACGCCACACTTTCGATGCCGTGGTGGATGAGCGCGATCTGCGCGATTCGTATCTGCCGCAATTCGAAGCCGCCATCAAAGAGGGCCGTGCGCAATCTGTGATGTGCGCTTATAACAGCGTGGATGGGGCCCCCGCCTGCGCGAACCTGCCGCTGCTCGAAGAGATCCTGCGCAAGCAATGGGGCTTCACCGGTTACGTGGTCTCCGATTGCGGCGCCATCGGCGATATTTATCTGCATCACAAGTTCGCGCCCACCGCCGAAGCCGGCGTGGCCAAGGCCATCCAGGCCGGGACCGATCTCAACTGCGGCGTGGAGTACGAAGCAGTGCTTCCCGCGGTGCAGCAGGGCCTGATCAAAGAATCGGAAATCGATCAATCGCTGCGCCGTCTGTTGCTGGCCCGGTTCCGCCTCGGCATGTTCGATCCGCGCTCCATGGTGAAGTATGCGCAAATCCCTTACAGCGTCAACGATAGTCCCGCGCATCGTCAACTTGCGCTCGAAACCGCGCGCAAATCGATAGTGCTCTTGAAGAACGAAAACCATTCGTTGCCTCTGAACAAATCGCTCAAGACCATCGCCGTCATCGGCCCCAATGCCAACGATTTCGATGCCCTCACCGGCAATTACAACGGCGACCCCTCGGCGCCGGTTACGGTGCTTGCGGGAATTAGAGCCAAACTTCCAGCTGCTCGCGTAATCTACGCGCGCGGCAGCGATCTGGCAGCGAACATGCCCAACTTTGAAGTGGTTCCCGCTTCGGCGCTCTTCACATCGAATGGGGCCAATCGCCGGGCCGGCCTTACCGGCGAGTATTTCAACACCAGCAATTTCGATGGCAAGCCGCACCGTCCGCGCGAATTGACCTATCCGAATTCGGGCAAGATGGTTGGGGTGGTTCCGCTCGCGCCGGAGCCGCTCTTCACCCGCATCGATCCTAAGATCGACTTCCACTGGTGGGATGGCGCTCCGCGCGCAGACATGCATGACGACGATTTCGGCGTGCGCTGGAGCGGTTATCTGGCCGCGCCGGTTACCGGAACCTATCAACTTGGCGCCATCGGCATGAACGCATTTGAGCTCTATCTCGATGGGAAGCTCATCGTCGATTTCAACAACATCCACGAGCGCTCGTACCGTTATGAGCAAGTACAACTCCAGGCCGGCAAGCTCTACCAGATCCGTCTCGACTACCATGAGTTCCTCAACGATGCCGATATACAACTGGTCTGGTCGCCTCCGATGGATTCCGCCAAGCTCTCGCGCGAAGCGCTCGACGCAGCGAGAGGCGCCGACGCCGTAATCCTGGTGCTGGGCCTCTCGCCGCGCCTGGAAGGCGAGGAAATGAAAGTTCCAGTCGAGGGATTCCAGGGCGGCGACCGGGTCTCGCTCGACATCCCGCGCGTGCAGCAGGAGCTTCTCGAAAAAGTCATGGCGCTGGGGAAGCCGACTGTGCTGGCGCTGATGAATGGCAGCGCCGTCTCGGTCAATTGGGCGCGCGACCATGTATCAGCTATTGTCGAAGCCTGGTATCCGGGTGAAGCCGGCGGAACCGCTTTGGCCGATGTGCTCTTCGGCGACTACAACCCAGCCGGCCGGCTTCCCGTAACTTTCTACAAGTCGGCTGGGCAGCTGCCGCCGTTCACGGATTACAACATGAAGGGCCGGACGTACCGTTACTTCGAGGGCGAGCCGTTGTTCCCGTTCGGATTCGGCCTGAGCTACACTACCTTTGCGTACCGTAGTCTCCTGATCCCCACTGGCGCCAATGCGGGCGACGAGGTGAAGGTCACTGTGGAAGTAGAGAATACAGGCAAAGTGGCGGGTGAAGAGGTGGTCGAACTGTATATCAAGTCGTCTCAGGCCGGGCCGATTCGTTCGCTGGGCGGTTTCGAGCGCGTCGCCTTGCAGCCGGGGGAACGCAAAACCGTACAGTTCGCGCTTACGCCCCGTCAATTCTCCACGGTTTCTGGAAGTGGCCGGCGCGTCGCCGCCCCCGGCGCCTTTGAGATATCGGTTGGAGGGCAGCAAGCGGGCGCAGCCGCCGGTACGCTCCGTATCGGTGGCGCGGCGAAGGAACTGAATTGAAGACATCGAATCGGAGGCCGGTGCGGGGCGGGGCTAAAAAATCGACGCAAGGGGCGTCGAGCGAGGTGGTACGCGACATCAATCGGGGCATCGTCCTCAACTTGATCCGCACTCGACAGCCCATCTCCCGGGCGGACCTGGCGCGCGTCTCCGGACTGCAGCGCAGCACCATCTCACTCATCGTCGAGCAGTTGATCGACGAGCAATGGGTGCGCGAAGGCGCCACCGGCCGTTTGCCGCGCGGCCGCCGGCCCACCTTTCTGCGGCTCAACGATGAGCGGGTCATTATCGGCGTGGATCTACGGCCTACGCAAACCACGGTGGCGTTGGCCGACGCCAACGGCAAGTTCAGTTCGCAGGAAGTAATGGTGACGCCCGCCGATCCCAGTGTGGCGGTGCCCATGATCGTCGAATCCATCAAACGCATCGCGAGTTCGTGCAGCGGCAAGATGATCGAAGGCGTCGGCGTTAGCTTGCCGGGGCGTTATAACTTCACTACCGAGCGCCTCGCCTTTGCGCCCAATCTGAAGTGGCAGGACGTCGATCTGCGCAGCCCCATCGTGAAGGCGACCGGCCTCGAAGTGGAGCTGGAAAACGCGGCCAACGCCTGCGTTCTCGCCACCGTCTGGTTTGACCGCACCGAGACCTACCGCAACATGGTGGTGGTGACGGTCTCCGAAGGCATCGGGACGGGTATTTTGGCCAACGGCAAATTGGTGCGCGGATTCGATGGAATGGCCGGCGAGTTCGGCCACGTGGCGCTCGACCCCAAAGGCCCGCCCTGCGGGTGCGGCAGCCGCGGCTGCTGGGAAGTTTACGGATCGAACCGCGCAGCGCAGCGTTACTATTTCGAATCCGGCTCGCATACCAGCCTCAGCTTTATGGACTTGCTCAGCCTCGCTGACCAGGGCGATAGCCGCGCCGCCAAAGCGCTCGAAACCATGGCGCACTATCTGGGCCGCGGCATGCGCATGATCGTAGCGGGAATCGCGCCCGAGCGCATCATTGTGGTGGGCGATCTTACCCGTTCCTGGCATCGCTTCGGCCCCGTGATCGAAGCCGAAGTGCAAGACCAGACGCTGCCCGGCGGATGCGCGCCGCATGTGGTCCCGGCCCATGAGGACGGGATGGCGCGGTTGCGTGGAACCGTGGCCTTGGTGCTGCAAAAACACTTTAACCCCTGAGTTGGTTCCGAAGTAGGGCGGACCCCCGGTCCGCGCGGGTCCCCCTGGACCCGCTCTTCGGCGCGGTAAGTCAGCTTCGGGTGAGCCCCAAGAGGCCGACCGGGGGGTCGGCCGCGGACCAGGGGGTCCGCCCCACTTTTGGTTAGCGGTGTGCGCCACAGCGGACAAGAGCAATCTGGGCAGGACCGTGATATTCTTCCACGAGGCGCCTTGTTGCGCTGGAGGGACGCAATGCATATCCGGAAATCGAGTCTTTGTATCCTCGTCCTGTTGGCCACCACCGTGTACGGCCAGACCAAGCCGCCCCTGGTGGATCTGGAGATGATGACCTGGCCTGAGCTGAAGGCGGCCATCGACGCGGGCAAAACCACGGCGCTGGTCTATAACGGAGGCACCGAAACGCGCGGACCGCAGAACGTCAACGGCGGCCACACGCTGATGGGACACGCCACCGTGGTCGCGATCGCCGAGAAGCTGGGCAACGCCATCGCCGCGCCGGTCCTGCCGTTTTCCCCCAACAGTGCCAACGCCAATTTGCCCGGAACCATCGGACTGACCAACGAGATATTCGCATCCATCAACGAACAGGTGGCGGAGCAACTGATCAAGAACGGATTCAAGAACGTGGTGCTGATGGGCGACCATGGCGGCGGCCAGGCGCAACTGGGCGAAGTGGCCAAGAAGCTGGACGCCAAGTACGCGGAGAAAGGCATCCATGTTTACTTCTGCAGCGATGTCTACGCCAAGGCCAACAAGGATTTCGACGATTACCTGACCGCCCACAACCTTCCAATCAGCTCGCACGCGGGAATTCCGGATACTTCGGAAATGATGTACCTGGGCACGGACAAAGGCTGGACGCGGCCGGCGGAGATTCCCACCGCCGTTGGCGATGTGCGGCCCAAGCCGGGCGAGAAGCGCGACCCTAACGCGAAGCGCGTCAACAACGGCATCCAGGGCGATGCGCGGCCATCGACCGTCGCGCTGGGCAAGATGATCTTCGACATGAAGGTGGATGAGGCGGTAGCGCAGATTCGCGGGTTCGAGAGCGCCGCCGCGCCCGCGGCAGCACAGAAGTAGAGGACGGAAGGAGACGAAAATGGAAACCATTATCGCAAAGCTCTTAACGGATTTCGAACAAGGGAAGATGTCGCGCCGCCAGTTGATTCAGAGTCTGGCCGTGACGGCGTCCGCAGCCGCCGCGGTGTCGCCCGCGGTTGCCGCGCCCGCGCCGGACGAGCCGGCGTTCAAGGCCGTCGCGGTCAATCACATTTCCTACCAGGTGGCGGATTACAAAAAGACCCGCGACTTTTACGTCAGCATGTTCGGCATGAAAGTTTCGCAGGATAACGATAAAAGCCAATGCTATCTCGCGTTCGGCGACACGTTCTTGCTGCCGCGAAATGGCCGTCCCAACGGCGCGACCCCGCCGCCGCATATCGATCACGTTGCCTACACTATCGACGTCTGGGACAAGGACGCAGTGGAGGCCGAACTGAAGCGCCGGGGCCTGACGCCCCGCCCAGACACGGCAGACAGCTTCCACGTGAAAGATCCCGACGGATTCGACTTGCAGATCAGCGGCCGGGGCATGAAGCCGTAGCCCCGGTAGCGCGCCCCACAGGGCTGCAGGCTATTTCCAAGCCGGATTCTTCGCCAGGCTCACCAGATTTCCCAGCAACCGGTATGCCCCCGGCACGCCCGAGGGCAACTGCCGGTACAGCGCGAACGCGTCGTAAATATAGAACCCTTTGCCGTAGCGCGCCAGCAGCAGGCCGCCCTCCTGCGGGTCCTGATCCGGATCGTGGGTCTCCACCAGCGGCGTGTAGTGCGGATCCCAACTGCGCATGAATCCGTGACCGCGCTCTTCTATCCAGCCCTTGAAATCGCCGGCGCTAATCTTGTTCGGCCAGCCGAAGGCCGGATTCGCCGAATCGAGCAGCGTCACGGGCGAGTTCTCGTCCACCACCTTCTGCGGATTGCTTCCCAGGGTGAATGGATAGGGCCCATAGTCATGATCGAAATCCTGCAACTGGTATTGGGCGATCAACACTCCGCCGTTTTTCACATAGTCCATCAAGCGGCTGTTCTCGGCTTTCAGATCCGCGCGAACCGCGTAGGCGCGGACGCCGAGAATGATCGCGTCGTATTCGCTCAAGTCGCCATTCGTCAGGTCGCTGGTGGCGAGGATCCGAACCTTGAGTCCTAAGTTCTCGAGCGCCTTCGGCACATCGTCGCCGGTGCCGGGCAGAAAGCCGACATTGAGACCCGGCGCGGTCGCCACATCCACGCCGACCGCCTTATACGTGGCAGGACGATAGAAGGGATAGGGGCGCAATCCCGGATATCCGGTTAGATGATACCCCTCCGAATATTCCTTTCCCTTATATTCCGCGACGGCGGTCATGATATATCCGGAAGCTCTCACCGTGTCCGGCGTCACGGAAAAAGTGACTGTCTGATCTTCTCCCTCGCGCGCGCAGGAGAACGGAAATTGCGGCGGCGTCGCGCTCCATCCGGCGGGAAGTTTCAAGCGGAGCGTGCCTTGCGCCGGACCGATGACGTTGCTATGAACGGTCGCCGTGAACGCCAGCGATTTCGACGCGATGGGCACGGCCCCGGCCGACGGCGAAACCCACACCGAGATTGCCGGCCCCACCAGCAGCGGGTTTTGAATTGTGCCGAAGCCGGGAACGCGCTCGGTGGTCTGCACCACCTGGGCGACATCGAACGCGACGCCATGGTAAACCACGCGCGCCTGCGCAGTCAGCGGATAAGGAGCGGTGGGCAGATTGCGATAGCGTGGATCGTTCAGATCGTAGTAGGGCTGCTCGTCATCGGGACGGCTGTAATAAGGCCGCGTCAGCGCGGCGTCAGCCGGGGCTGTCACGGAAAAATGCCACAGCCCTTCTTTTCCAGCGGAAACGTCGCGAGCGACATCGCCCTCCGCGTGGATTTGCCAACTCTTTCCGTCCGAGGGCTCGACTTTGACGCTCTCAATGCCGACCGCCTCCGGGCTCTCGTTATAAAGCTGGGTTTCCACACTGAAGGATTGGCCGGGAATGGCCATGGTGAATGTCGGCATGCCGCCGCGCCCACCACGAGCGGCTGCGAACGCGGCTTCCGTCGCCGTCTGAGCCGGCGCCCCACGCCTGCCTCCGGGACTCGCCGCCGCCACCGAAGTCTGAAACGAAATCTCCAGCGCCGCGGCCAGCGCCTTTTCGAATTGCTGTTCCTTCACGTTCAATTCGAACAGCACGTCGCTTTTCCCCGGATCGGCGATGGAGCTCGATTGCACTTGGGCGATCAGCGCGCGCGTCTGCTTCAGGCCTTCCGCCAGAGCGGGCGCGATCGCGGAGGGGCGATCCACGCGATAATCGCGGACGGCATCGGCGGCGGGTTTCGCGATAGCGGCCAGTCCATCCTTCAGAAACTTCGGTTCCCCGGTTGCCAACGTGGCTATTCCGTTGATGGAAACGTCGATGCCATCGAAGAATGAGGTCTCGTGGTCGGCCGCCTGGACCCGCGACGCGAAACGATGATAGGGGCTATTGAACGGCGCCGCCTGCGGGATAGCGCCGCCGCCATTTTGCGTCTTCTGATACCCGAGCCCTTCGCGCGCGATCTGCAAATACGTCATTCCCGCCGCCGGAGCGGCGAGACCTTCGGGGATCTCCAGATTCGTTTCCGGGCCATGCGTGAACGCCTTCTGATTTACGTAATCGAAGAACCGCACCGGCACGAATTTATCGATTGCATAATCGTACATTCCCTGGGGCGTCGCCTGGAACATGGGCACGCGCGCATAAATTTTGAGCGGCGACCAGGGCCGCAATCCCTCGCGGATCTGTTCGGGAAACTTGGTGGGATCCCCGGCCGCATTGTAAACCTCCTGTGCCATTTGTCCGGCCACCTGGTGATTGCCGTGACCATCCGTGGCGGCGCCGACGAACACGGACATCACCACCAGCGGCCGCATCATGCGCACCACGCGCACGGAATCGGAAAGAACGCGGTCATAGCCCCACTTTTCGATGGCCTCTTCACGCGTCTTCGAGAAGCCGTAGTCGATGGCCCGGGAAAAATACTGATCGACGCCCATGTACCGGTCGGCGATGAGCAGTTCCTGGGTGCGCGCAAGGCCCAGCGCGTCGTAAAAATCCTGCGACATGACATTCTGTCCGCCCTCGCCGCGCGTCAACGTCATCAGCGCAGTGCGCGCGCCTTGGCCGCGGACCTCGTAGGCGAGCATGCCGCCGTCTTCGTCGTCCGGATGGGCGGTGAAGAGCATCATGCTGGCGCGAGTCTGCAACGCGCGCAGCCAGCGCGTCATACCGGCGGCGCCGCGATCGGGCACGGCCGGCATCGCGTCGATGGCCGGCGCGGGCTGCGGCGCCTGGCTCAGACCGCTCAAGAACGGGATCAAGAAGAGAATTCCGCAAACGGCCTGAACGCGAAACCGTTTGGTCTTATCTAAAGCTGTTAGAAGCATGCGCATAGTTGACCTCGAAGCGTGGCGATCGGCCTCACGGCCGCGATTCGGCGCTTTGCCAAGGAGGATATCACAGAGTCCGCAAACCGGGTCGCCGAAGATAGGCAAGCCGTTCAGTGCTTCAGGTTCTTGTAGGCGATAGCGCGAATCCGGATTCGCTTGACGATAATGCGCTTCTGGCCTTTTGCGACCTGATAAATCATGCGATAACGATCGTAGTGAAAGCGCTCTCCACACGTCTTTTGTGGGCGCGAAGCTGGATGGCTGTCGCAACCGTAGGGCCGAGCTCGCGCAGATCCTCCAGTAGATCAGTTGCTGCTTGCCTCGGTCCGTCCTCCAGCAGCCGCAATTCTCTTTGGGCGGATTGGCTGAGTTCGATCGCCCAGCCGGTCATGCGCTACGTCTGCGACGGAGCGGGACGCCCATTTCCTTGAGGACCTCATCGAGCGGGAAGGTGGGCTCGCCGTCGCGGCGGTCGCATATGATCAAATCGGCTTCGTCTTCGGTGATGAAGTGCGGATCCTTCAGCGTTGCGCGTTCGGCAGACGTGAGCGATGCGAGCAGCTCCAGCATCTGCCGGAACTGGCTTTCCGACAAATTGTGTTTGATCTTCAGGGCTTCCTGGCGGTTCGACAGATTGGAGTTAGTCTTCATTCAGCCCCTTTTTTCAAGGTAGCAGACTTAGGCGTCAGGCGGCTTAACGCCAGTCGTCGATCACGTATGCATCGGCGCGATTGAATCCTTCCGCGTGCGGACGTTGCATGGCGACGCCTTGCGCGGTCACTCGATAGCCGTGGGCGCGCATGCGCCGGTAGGCGTCTTCGCGGGCCAGATTGACGCCGGCTTCTACGGCCGCTCCGCGGCAGGCTGCAAACGCCTCACAGGCGTCGAGCAATTTGTCGAAACGTTGACCCGCGCCAGCGCCGCCACGGGCCGCGCCGAACTTGACGTAGCATGTCTTCGCGCCGCCCTCTGACCCGGCTCCGTTCAGGCACACCGCGAGGGCATCGAGGGCTCCGCGCGTGTAGGTCAGCACGACGTCGCCGGTGCGCTGCGCGAGCACAGCGCGGATTTCATCCGTGAGATCGAGCCCCTGATCGATCTTGTTGGTGAGCTTCCCGCACGCGTCAATGGTCTGCGCGCGCTGGGCTTTGGTGAAGGCGGATAGCAACTTGGGCGCCGGCGGCGCCGGGTTAGCCTCGGGCGTGCGCGTCATGATGGCGGTGAGATAGCGCGGCCAGTAGCCGAACTTCTGGTACAAACCCACATGCTTGGCGCTATGCGGGAACGTGAACAGCCCGGTGTGACGCAGGCCCCATTTGTCGAAAATCTTCATGGTGGCTTCGAGCAGCCGCTGCGCCACGCCTCGGTCCCAATATTCCGGCAGCACGGTCAGGGGTCCGAAGAATCCGAACGATCCCCAGCGTGTGGCGATGTTGGATCCGATCAGGCGGCCGCCATCGCGCGCCGCAATCACCTGGACGTGGGCGGAGCGCCAGCGCGGCGTCAGGAAATCGCGGTCGCCCATGAAGTCGAGCGGGTTCGGCAATCCTAAGAACGTACCGAACGCCAGCCGGACTATACGGTCCGCCTCTACGAGTTCGCTCTTTTTGAGAAGACCAACTTTGATCGGCTGATTCGCGGGCATCGCTTTATGCCTCCGTGGCGGCTGCTCAGTTATGCTTTAGTATGCCAGAAGAGAAAAGGATTGACCGGCGATGAATCGAGACACTCAGTTGGAAATCACGAGAAGAGAGTTGATCCATTTGGCCGCAGGCGTATCCGCCGGCGCCGCACTTGCCGGCGCTCAGTCGACGCGGGGCGGACCCGCCGAATTCAGCTCTAAAGGCTCGACACTCACACTTGGCAATGCTGATCTTTCGATGGTCTGGCAGGTGTCCGACGGCCATCTGACGGCAGTCGAGTTGGCCGACCGTCACACGGCGCAGAAGATCGCGCTTGCGCCCGATCTCTTCCGCCTGGAACTGGAGGGCGGCAAGGTGTTGCGATCGAGCGCCATGGTTCTGGCGGAGAAGCCCAAGCCGGTTCACCTCGCGGGCGACCCTAAGTCGATTCAGAGGGCTGGGCAGCGTGCCGGCAGACAAGTGACGGCCGCCTTTCGCGACGCCGAAACCGGCGCCCTGGTGACATGGCGAGCCGTTCTGCTCGATGATTCGGCGTACGTCCGCCAGGAACTGACGATTGCCGCGGGATCCCAGGATTTTCCACTCCGCGAGATTGTTCTGTGGGATTTCGACGCCCCCGCGGCCAAGGCAGTAGGGACAGTCAAGGGCTCGCCGGTTATTGCCGGCACGTTGTATTTGGGGTTCGAGCATCCGCTATCATTGACCAGTGTGGCCAGTCCGCGCGTGCGCTGTTCCCTGCCCCGGCAGCTACCGGTGCGCGCCGGGCAATCGCTAATCTGCTCGGCGGTGATCGGGACCACGCCGGAGGGCCAGTTGCGGCGAGGATTCCTCGAGTACGTCGAAGACCAGCGGGCGCATCCGTTTCGCACTTTCCTTCATTACAACAGCTGGTACGATCTGGGCTACTTCAATCATTACGATGAGGCCGGCGTGCTCGATCGAATCAAAGCGTTCGGCACGGAAATGAAGGTGAAGCGCGGGGCCGTGCTCGATTCCTTTCTGTTTGACGATGGCTGGGACGACCCTAGTAGCCTTTGGAATTTTCATTCGGGATTTCCCAGCGGGTTTACCAATGCGGCCAAGGCAGCGGCTGGCTATGGGGCGGGAATCGGCGTTTGGATGTCTCCCTGGGGAGGCTACGGGGCGCCGAAAGCGGAGCGGGTGAAGTATGGCCGCGAGCAGGGATTCGAGATCGTAAAGGACGGATTCGCTCTATCCGGCCCTAAGTATTATGATCGTTTCAGCCAGGTCTGCCACCGAATGATTGCAGACTACAAGGTGAACCAATTCAAGATTGACGGCACCGGCAACGCTAACAGCGTGTTCCCGGGGAGCAAGTTCGACAGCGATTTCGATGCGGCCATCTCGCTGATTAGCGACTTGCGCAAATCGAGCCCGGACCTCTATGTGAACCTCACCACGGGCACCTACCCCTCGCCATTCTGGCTGCGCTACGCCGACTCTACCTGGCGCGGCGGGTCGGATCACGATTTTGCCGGGGTGGGGTCCTGGCGGCAAAAGTGGATCACCTATCGCGACGCCAACACCTTTCGGCGCGTCGTCACGGCCGGACCGCTCTACCCCATCAACTCGCTCATGTTGCACGGGCTGATCTATGCGTCGAAAGCCAAGAATCTCGACACCGATCCGGGCGGCGATTTCCGTAGCGAGATCAGGGACTATTTCGGAACCGGGACGCAGTTGCAGGAGATGTATATCTCGCCGGAGCTCTTATCCACGGAGAATTGGGACGATCTGGCGGAAGCCGCCCGCTGGTCGCGGAGCCACGGCCAAACTCTGAAAGATAACCACTGGATCGGCGGCGACCCGGCTAAGTTGGAGGCATACGGATGGGCCGCCTGGTCACCCGCCGGGGGCATACTGACGCTCCGAAATCCAAACGAGAAGGCGCAGACGCTCAGCATCGATGCCGGCGCCGCTTTCGAGTTGCCGCCGGGTGCTCCGCAGCGGTATAGGGCGGTGAGTCCGTGGAAGAGCGATGCCGGCAAAGCTACGCGAACTCTCGAAGCCGGGAAGGTGCAAGAAATCCAATTGGCCCCCTTCGAGGTCGTAAATCTGGAATGCACCCCCGCTAAGTAAGGTGGGGCATGCTTTAGCTCGCCCTGCCCACCTGCGTCAGCAGATGCCGATTCAACCAGCTGACCACCGGAACTGCCAGCCCATCACCGAACAAGTGGTACGCATCGTTATATCTCTTGGGCAGCGGATAATCATCAGGTACTCCCATCAGCCGGGCGGCTTCTCGCGGCGATAGCAACCGCGATCGAATCTTGCGGCCCTCAACCACCACAATAGTCTGACGGCTGGAACCGCCGGTGGGGGTTCTGAGACAACCGGAGATTTGATCGAATCGGATCTCGGCCCGCTGCACTTTCATGCCATCTTCGCCCAGGCGGATTCTGCGATACACCGTGCCAACGATTTTGATATCGAGGCTCTGCGCCTGCACCAACTTTTCCAAATGCAAAGGCGACATCAAGCCGATCAAGCGATCGGTCTGTTCCTTCGTATGCCATTCCACGCCCGTCGGTTCTTCCTCGATCAGGCTGGCGAGGGATGGAATTGGCTCTTTGGGAATCGGAAGGCTCCACCAGATCCACGCTTCCTTGAGGCGCGGCGACAATCGCTCATAGGCTAACCGTAATGGCTTCGTATGCCACAGTTCCGCCGCATCGGAGGCCGCCAGTTGCGGCGGAACGGCAACTTCCCGATGCACGCCAACAATGAAGAGCCGTGGCCGGGAGTGCGGCAGAAACCTTACAGCGTCCATGACCAGCGCGCCGACCCGATAGTCTTCCCGCGCCAGGGCGCCGACGATGGTGGCGAAGTCACGCCCTTCGTGGGACGTGAGCGTGCCGATCACGTTTTCCAAAACGATGATCTGCGGATGGCGGCCCTGGCGAATCATGCTGCGCATGAGCTTCCAAAATGGAGCGAAGGCGCCGCTGCGCTCTCCGCCAAGTCCAGCCCCGTTTCCGGCCAGCGAAAGATCTTGACAGGGGAACGAGCCCCAAACGAGATTTGGCCTGCCGGGAAGATCGCTGGGGGTAAGACTGGCCACATCGGCCACTTTCATTTCGGCAGCGCCAAAATAGTCCCGATACGCGGATGCTTTCTTGTCGCAGATGTCATTGGCGAAGACGCACTGCCAGGCCGAGCCCAAACCTAGACGCGCCATTCCCCCGCCGGCGAAGAATTCGTAAGAGGTGAACGGCACCGGGTCCATTTGGGGGAAGTCTAACTGCTCGAAGCTGCTGATGTCTAGTGCAGGGCCAGCTAAAGCATGCCCCACCCTTACGCTAAGCCGGCTGCGGTGAGGGCTGCGTGGATGGTGTCGTAGTCGCGCTTGAGCAGGCCGATCACGGTCTCGCGCGGCAGCGTGAGCGTGTCGCGGCCCGACTCGGCGCCGCCGAGTCCGGTCCATTCGGGCTGGCACTCGGTGGGGCCGTCGAAGTTGATCAACTTCAAGGTGCGGGCGGCCAAGGCGAAATCCACCATGCCCGTGCCGACTGGCACCTGCCGGGTTCCCCAACCGTTGACCGATCCGCCGCGTCCGCGTCCGCCTCCGCCGCCAGGCGCACCTCCCGCGCCGCCTGCGCGGCCGCCAGCTGCCGGCGCGTCCGCTGCCGGATCGTGCTTCTCCACCACCGCGTCCTTCCACACGAATCCGCCCACGTAGGGCGCTGCCAGCATGATCATCGCCGCCATGTTCGATTGTGAAATCTGAATCCAGTGTCCGGTGTCGAAATGGAGGCTGACGTAGCGCGGATCGAAATTCCTGATCAGCTCCAATTGATCGAACATGGGGCCGCCCTGAGGGTGATACATCGCCTTCATCCCGTATTTCTCTTCGAGCTTCACCAGCCTCTCGAGCCGCGGCTTGAGCGCTTCGATCTGAGGCGGGTACGGCTTGGTGCTGTCGAAATTGAAGCCTCTCCACCAGTTGTAACGGATGCCGAGTGAAGAGGCGGTTCCGAGCATTTCCTCGATGTACGGCGTCTTGTCGTCGTTGATGTCGGCGCCCAGCACGGTCACGGTGATGCCGCTCCGCTCGAGCGCCTTCACGAATGGCGGCAGGTCGGTCGTGACCTTGGCCGGATCGACATGTCCGGGGTAAGTACGCACGGTTAAATCGATCGTCATGTTCCCGATCTGATGGCACGCATCGGCGACTTCCTCAGGCTTGCGCAGCCAGTGCAGAGTGCGGGAATAGGCGTCGATTCGGATCTTCGGCGCGGCTTGGGCGAAGCCGATTCTGGAAAAAGCGCCGGCGGCGAGCGCGGCGGCGCCTGCCTGAAGAAGTTCGCGTCGGTCAATTGCAGCCATGCGTGTGCTCCGTTCTGTTGCGCACGCCTCGGCTATGGCAGAGCGTAGGCCACGATCAAATTGGTTTTCTGGCCCGGCGCCGAAGTCTTAAAATCGCCCAAGCCGCCGCCGGCCCAAACTGAAACATACTGCTTACCATTAGCCTGATAGGTGAGAGGCGAGTTCACCGCGCTATTTTCCAGTTGCGTGGACCATAGCTCCTTGCCGGTCTTCGGGTCGAAGGCGCGGAACATCAGGTCCGCCGTGGCGCCGATAAACAAAACGCCCCCGGCGGTAATGATCGGGCCGCCGGCGTTGGGCGTCCCCGTTTTCGGAATTCCTTTCGCGGTCAGGTCTTTGTATTCGCCTAGCGGCACGCGCCACACAATATCTCCGGTGGCCGCGCTGACGGCCATAAGCTCGCCCCACGGCGGCGCGCTGCACGGATATCCATTCTGATCTTCAAACGGAATCTTCTGTTTTGCGTAGGAAGGCAAGATGCCGGAAGACATGGTGGGGTTTAGCTTGGCGAGCGTGCCGACGCTGCGTGTGTTGACGAAAATGTAGCCCAGCACCGGGTCAAAGGATGCGCCCGACCAGCTGCCGCCGCCTTCCGAACTGGGAAAAACCAGGCTCGGCATCATTCCGTAGGGCGTGTACGGGCCCATTTGGACCAACTTATCGTACTGCGCCTTGCAAGTCTTTTCGGTCTCGGGGGAAATCTTGCTCACTTCCTCACGGGTCATACTCACCCGCGAGATTGGCTCCGGCTTCAACGGAAACGGCTGCGTGGGCCAGGTTTGATCCCCCGGCGCGTCGGTATTCGGAATGGGCCGCTCCTCATCGCCGAAAACCGCCTTTCCGGTTAACCGGTCCAGGATAAACAGATATCCTACCTTGGTCGATTGCGCCACCGCAGGGGTCTTCTTGCCGTCCTTGGTTACTTCAATCAAGGTGGGCGGCGCGTTGACATCCCAATCGTAGATGTCGTGATGCGTGGTCTGGTAATACCACTTCAGTTTCCCGGTGGCGGCGTCAAGCGCCACCAGACTGGTGGCATACAGATTCTTTCCGGGTCGGCTGCCGCCGTAATTTTGGTCGGTGGCATTCCCAAGCGGGACAAAGACCAAACCGTTTGCGGTGTCCACAGTCATCGGAACCCATGCGCCGGGGCCGCGCCGATCCTGCCACCCATCGGGTCCCCAGGAGCTGAACTCCGGTTCGCCCGGTTGCGGCACGGTGTGGAATCGCCAGGCTTCCTTACCGGTTTGCAAATCGAAGGCGCGCGGGTCACCGGCGATGCCATATCGGCCTTGCTCTCCCGTCGTGGGAGAAATGATCGCCAGGTTCTTGTAAATGGCCGGCGTCGCGCCCGGCGTGTAACCGCCGCCGTACCTCTCGACCATGCCCACCTTCAGATCAACAACGCCGTTATCGCCCACGCCCTTGAACAGTTGGCCGGTCTTGGCATCGAGTTGAATCAGAAGCCCATCGGTTGTCGCCACAACCACGCGGGGAGGCGTTCGTCCATCGCCGGGCCAGAAGGAGACTCCGTATTTGGCGCCCCTGCCGTTGGGCGTAACCGCCTTCAGATCGTACTTCCATACTTCGGTGCCGGTGGCGGCGTTGAGGGCAACCACCTTAGCTCCCGGCGTCGAAAAATACATCAGACCGCCGATGACGATCGGCGTGGCTTCCGTTCCGCGGAAACCCCCGCCCGGATCGCCGGTGTTGTAGGTCCACGCACGAACAAGTTTGCCGACATTAGCGGGGGTAATTTGCGTCAATCGCGAGTATCTGGTGCTGCCCGGGTCACTCCCTACATTTGGCCAGTCTGCCCCTTGGCCGAATAGCGCGGGCAGCATGGACGCCGCGAGGAGTGAAAAACGAAGTGTTTTCATGATATTGACTCTCAAATCGCCAAACCTTAACGATGAGCCTATCACTGGGATGGGGGCGCGGACAAGCAAGGTAACGGTATCGATCCGGTAAAGGGCGTACCGGTAACCTCGGCGGATTCCATGGCGCCACTGGCGTGATTCTACCAATACCCTCGCGGCAAGGCAATCAGGTAACGGTAGCGAACCGGATTATCCGAATGGGGACGCCTGTCTCCCGCCGGCAGGGATCGGTAGAGAGCTAACGAAATGAAAAGAGAGGGCTTCAGCTATGTTCTCAGCCTGGCATTGGCCCAGCCGCGCTGATGATGACTTGGCGTCAAGTACAGCGGCAGACTGGGTAACGTAGCGCTTATTCAGCGCTCCTTAAGGTGGACCGTTAAATCCTTGCCGGTGAATCTGGCGTGTGTTACTATCCTGCTGCCAAGTAGCCGCGCCTCAATGTTCGTTCGCAGCAAACTTTTCGTTCCCGGCTCGCGCCCTGAGTTATTCGAAAAGGCGGTCAATTCCGCGGCTGATGCGGTCTCTTTCGACCTGGAAGACGCCGTGGCGCCGGATCGCAAGGATGAGGCGCGCGCATCGGTGGTTTCCTTCTTGCGAGGGCGAAACAGCGCTTCCCGCAAGATTGCGATCGTGCGGGTGAATGCCATCTCGACTGCCTGGTTCGCAGAGGACATCGAAGCGGTGGCAGGCGCCGCTCCAGACGTCATCAATCTTCCGAAAGTAGAATCGGCAGCGGATGTACGCATGGCAGTCGAAGCAATTACGCGCGCGGAGGAAGCTTGCGGGCATAGCAATAAGATGCGGGTTCTGGCGAATATCGAGACGCCGAAAGGTCTGCGCCTGGCCGCGGAGATCGCCGCCGCCGATCCGCGCGTGATTGGACTTCAGCTTGGGCTTGCCGATCTGTTCCTCCCTCTAGGCATCGACCGCCGGGATGTGACCGCCCTGCAGTTCGTGCGAATCGCGGTTCGGTTGGCGGCCGGAGAAGCCCGCATTCCGGCATACGATGCCGCCTTGCTGGACATACGCAATCTCGAGGCCTGCCGGGAGGAAGCGGAATCGGCCAGGCGCCTCGGCTTTGCCGGGAAGAGTTGCTTGCATCCCTCGCAGATAGCCATCGTCAATGAAGCATTCGCGCCTCGCGCGGACGAAGTGGAATACGCCGTCAAGGTATCGGCAGCAGCGCGGGACGCGGCGGAACGCGGCGTTCAAGCCTTTATGCTGGATGGACAGTTAATCGACGCTCCCGTGATCGCTCACGCCCGCGCCGTGGCCGAGGCTGCCGGCCGCTACGAGACGGCACGGCCGGGACGGGTGCGGGGTTTCGATGCCAATTGATCCGGGTGCCGTTCCGAGCCCGTCAGGCCCATTGAGCGGAATCAGAG
>Ga0302325_10011173_pt1 | contig 19370 bp, 17 predicted proteins | sample Palsa_T0_2_FD_201948 | JGI IMG/M metagenome (GOLD analysis project Ga0302325, IMG submission 201948) | Peat permafrost microbial communities from Stordalen Mire near Abisko, Sweden - Palsa_T0_2 | ecosystem: Environmental > Terrestrial > Soil > Palsa > Peat permafrost | place: Sweden: Abisko...
GTCCGCAGCATGCCCGGAATCGCACCCTGATAAACCGCCTGCTGCGTGTTCACCGGGTCCGCCGCCTGCGTCTCCACAATGGAAATTAATTCCGTAAAGCGCTTCAGCGCGCTATCCAGGTCTTCGGTGGAAGGCGGTGCGGCGAATAAAAAAAGAGCGGGTAAGAGCATTTACTTCGTATAGCGGAGCCGTTGCTTGCCGGCGTGCCGTTCCAAAGCCAGCTCAATGAGCCGGTCAATCAGCTTCGGCATGGGCAGCCCCGAATACTCCCACATCTTAGGGTACATGCTAATGGAGGTGAAGCCGGGAATGGTGTTGATCTCGTTAATGTAGAGCCGATTGGTTGCGGTCTCAAGCAGAAAATCCACGCGCGCCATTCCTTCGCATTCCACCGCGCGATAGCATTCCACGGCCAGACGCTGCATCTCCGCGGTCTGATCCGGCGATAAATCCGCCGGGATCACGGTCTGCGCCTGGTCCAAAAGATACTTGTCGTCGTAATCGTAAAACTCGCGCGAGGGTAGAATTTCGCAAGGCACGGCGGCGATTGGATGGTCGTTGCCAAGCACCGCGCACTCAAATTCACGCCCCGCGATCCCCCGCTCGACGATCACCTTGCGATCGTACGCGCTTGCCAATGCGATGGCCGCCGACAACTCTTCTTCATTCCGCACCTTCGAAATGCCCACGGACGACCCGAGATTCGCCGGCTTCACAAACATCGGAAAATCGCGCGCGAAGCTCCACGCGGCGTTACACTGAACGACAAAATATTCCACCACCGGAAGCCCACGTTCCTTTGCCACGCGCTTCATCATTTCCTTATCCATCGAAATAGACGAAGCCATCACGCCCGCGCCCACGTAAGGCAAATCGGCCAGCTCCAACAATCCCTGCAGCGTTCCGTCTTCGCCGAAAGTCCCATGCAGCACCGGAAACACAACATCCACGCCCGGATTTCCGCCGGGCTCCGGAACAATCGGTCTCGGGCTCCACTTCCCTTCCTTGGAAATCAGGTAGTGCACCACCTTGTACTTTTCGGCATCCAAAGCCTCAATGACGGACTTGGCCGAGCGCTGCGAGATTTCGTGCTCGCCGCTGCGTCCCCCGTAAATCACGGCCACTCTCGTTTTCATCCCTACAAAATCCTCTTTCCCATGGCCGACATCACCAGTTCCACCGCTAAAATCGCCGTCCGGTTCGCCTCATCGATCACCGGATTCACCTCCACAACTTCCATCGATGTCAGGCGTCCGGTGTCCCCCAACATTTCCATCGCCAGGTGAGCCTCGCGATACGTGATGCCGCCCTCTACCGGCGTGCCCACCCCCGGCGCTTCCCGAGGATCCACGGCGTCCATGTCGAGCGAAACATGAATGCCGGCCGTTCCATCGCTGGCCACGCGAATCGCTTCCTCAAATACAGATCGCATTCCGCGCTCATCGATGTCGCGCATCGTAAATGCGTGAACCCCGGAATTCTGCACGATGTCGCGCTCCTGGCCGTCTACCGACCGTATCCCCACCAGCGCGACGTTCGCCGGGTCCAGCTTGGGCGAATACCCGAAAATATTCGTCAGCTCTTTCGGCCCCCGGCCAATGCAGCACGCGAGCGGCATGCCGTGGACATTGCCGCTCGGGCTGCTGTCGGGCGTGTTCATGTCCGTGTGCGCATCGATCCAAATCAAACCCAGCTTCTCGCCCCGCTCGTGAAAATAGTGCGACGCACCCGACACCGCTCCCACCGCAATGGAATGGTCGCCGCCCAGTACCAGCGGAAACTTGTCCGATCCCAGCGCAGCACTCACCATCTCCGCCACCAGCGTACAAGTTTCGGCGATCTGCGGCAGATACTTCGCTCGTGAATCCACTTCGCCTTGGCTCTCGCGCTGGATCACCGGCACGTTGCCCAAATCCTCAACTTGATAGCCAAGGTCGGCCAGCCGCCCATTCAGATTGGCCACCCGCACTGCCGATGGACCCATGTCCACGCCGCGCCGCCCGGAGCCTAAATCCAGAGGAGCGCCAATAATCGCGATGTGTTTGCGACTCATAGCTGGTTACCGACCAACCACCCGCTCCCTCACGGTCGCGGCTCGGTACTGGCCCGCGAGCGAGGAGTAGCGATTCTGAGCCGCGCGCGTGAGCAAGCGGATTTAGATTTTTTCAGCATCCTGCCTACGGCCGCGTCCGATACAGCATCCGGGGGAACGCGATGGTCTCCCGAATATGTTCCAGCCCGCACATCCACGCCACAAAGCGCTCAATGCCCATCCCAAAACCCGCGTGCGGCACGCTGCCGAACTTACGCAGATCCACGTACCAACCAAATGCTTCGCGCGGAAGATTGTGCTCCTCCAGGCGCTTCAGCAGCAAATCGAGATTGTGGATGCGCTGCCCGCCGCCGATGATCTCGCCGTAGCCTTCCGGCGCAATGAAATCCACGCCCAGCGCCAGTTCCGGGCGATCGGGATCCGGCTCGAAATAAAACGCCTTGATCTCCGTGGGAAATCGGTCGACGATCAAAGGCCGGTCCAGCCCCTCGGTAATCAGCGTTTCATCGGTATTGCCGAAATCGCCGCCCCATTGGATTTCGCTGCCTTTCTTCTGCAACTCGACGACGGCGGCATCGTAGCTCATACGTGGAAACGGCGACGTCACGCTTTCCAGTTTGCCGGTATCGCGCTCCAGTTCTTTCAATTCGGCGCGGCGGTTTTCCAGCACGCGCCCGACCACGTACACCACCAATTCCTCACCCACCCGCTTCACATCGTCCAGCGTCGCATACGCCATCTCCGGCTCCACCATCCAGAACTCCGTCAGATGGCGCCGCGTCTTGGATTTCTCCGCGCGAAACGTCGGTCCAAAACAATAAACTTTTCCGAACGCCATAGCGTCGGCTTCGTTGTAGAGCTGGCCCGATTGCGTCAGATACGCCTTTTCGTCTTCGAAGTAGTTCACCTCGAACAGCGTCGATGTGCCTTCACACGCCGCCGGCGTGAAGATCGGCGTATCCACCAGCGTGAAGCCGTGCGTATCGAAGTAATCGCGCACCGCCTTGATCACTTCATGCCGCACCCGAATGGCCGCGTGTTGCCGCTTGCTGCGCAGCCAAAGATGGCGATGATCCATCAAAAAATCGACGCCATGCTCCTTGGGCGTGATGGGATACGGGTCGCTTTCCGGGATGCGCTGCACGATCTCGGCGCCTTCCACATCCATTTCGTAGCCGCCCGGCGCGCGCTGCTCCGGGCGCACTTTGCCGCGCAGAATCAAAGACGACTCCTGCGTCAGACCCTTCAGCGATTCAAACGTCGCTTCGTCCAGGTTGGCCTTCACCGCCACGGCCTGCATGGTCCCGGTGCCGTCGCGCAGCAGCGGAAAAACGATCTTGCCCGACTTGCGCAAATTGTAAAGCCAGCCCGCGATCTCTACCGGCTCCCCGGTGTGCCGGCCGGCGTCCTCGATGCGAATACGGGAATATGCCATCAAACCGTCTCGAGCTTCTCCAGGTTTTCCAGTTGTTCAAAGGTCTGCTTCACTAAATCCAGCGACTGCGGAAGGGGAAATTCGGGATATCCGCGCAGTTCCAGCAACAGAGGATACTGTTGCGGCAGGGAGCGCAGCAACCCCATCGTTTCCACCCAGTCGATGGTTCCTCCGGGCGATCGCAGCGGCCAGAGGTGGCTGTCCTCCTGGCCGTTGTTATCGTGCAGGTGCGTGGATCGGATGCGGTCCTTCAAGAGGGCGAACGCGGCCGCCACGCCTTCGTTCATGTTGGCGTGCCCCACGTCGAAACAGAAGTTCAGCTTCAGGTGGGTCTGCCCCAGGAAGTAAATTAAGCGCTCGGCGCTCGCCAACCCGTTGGGTGTGTTCTCCAGCAGCACTTCCACGCCGCGCTCCTTGGCAAACAAGTGGATCTCTTCGAGCGAGGTAAACGCGGTATCGATTTTCCGTTCGTCGGACTCCTCGCCGGAAACGCCCAGGTGCTGAATCAGATAACGGTATGGGATCACTTCCGCAATGTCGAGCGCACGCTTGATCTCATCCAGCATATCCAGCCGCTTGGATTTCACCGGCTCGGTAATGTTGATATGCGCGTTGGGGCCGGAACGCCCCCAGATATCGTCGCTGAACATAGGCGAATGCAGCGAGTGCAGTTTCAACTTGGAATCCCGAAACCAATGCCCCAGCTCGTTGATCTGGGCTTTGTCCCGATAATCCAGATGCTGGCGCGCGCAGAAAATCTCTACCGCCGGCACGCCCGCCTGCCAGATCTTGTCCAGCCAGACGGTGTTCAAGCGATGATTCACCAGCAGGTGCGTCGAGAGAACGTGGTCCATTAATATCCTTCCGCTTTCCCGTTACCCCTTGGATCCGTCGCACCCTGCAGCCAGCCGCCCTCGTTTAAAATGGCCTCCACTTGCGCCACGGATTGGATTGGTGAAACCTTGTGTCCCATGTCGCCCAGGATTCTCACGGTATCGGGCGAAATTCCCTTTTCCACATACAGCACATCGGGGATCCACTGATGATGGAAGCGCGGCCAGTCCACGGCGTCCTGCACGTTCATGTGAAAATCGACGACATTCAGCAGCACTTGTAACACGCCGTTCGTGATACGCGATCCGCCGGGAGCGCCCAGCATCAGAAAGAGCTTACCATCACGCAGCACAATAGTCGGGCACATCGACGAAACCGGCCGCTTGCCGGGCTGAATCGCGTTCGATTCACCCTGGATCAAGTGAAACAGATTCTCCACGCCGGGCTTGGCGGCGAAATCGTCCATCTCATCGTTCAACAGAAATCCCAGGCCGGGCACGGTAACGCCGCTGCCATATCCGTTGTTTATGGTGTAAGTCACCGCGACCGCGTTTCCTTCACTGTCCACGATATTGAAGTGGGTGGTCTGCGAGCCTTCGCGAACGTTCAAGTTGCCCGGACGGATCTGATCGCTGGGCGTGGCGCGCAGCGGATCGATGCTGTTGCGGCGGCTCGCAATGTATTTCGGATCCAGCAGTTTGTTAATGGGGGTCTTGTAAAAATCGGGATCGCCAAAGTATTCACTGCGATCCGCATAGAACCGCCGCATCACCTCCGCGACATAGTGAACGGCCGCCGCCGAACCCGCGCCCGTTTTTTCGTACCCGGAGCCTTCCAGCATTCCGAGCATCTGCAGCAATCCCAGGCCGCCAGCGCTGGGTGGAGGCACGGTGACGATTTCGTCGCCATGATAACGGCCATGCAACGGCGTGCCTTCTTCCGCTTGATACTTCTTCAAATCCTCCAGCGTGATCAGCCCCCCATTGGCGGCCATGGCCGCAGCCAGTTTCTGCGCGGTTTCGCCATCGTAGAAATCGCTAGCGCCGCGATCCCGGATGCGCTTCAAGGTGGCCGCCAATTCCGGCTGGACGAATTTGTCGCCGTAATGAGCGTTCAAAAAGATCCGCTTCGACTCGGGAAATCGGGACAGCAGACTGCTCTCGGTCTGCAATGACGCATCGAAACTATACGAAACCGTGTACCCGACGCTCGCCAACTGAATCGCCGGGTCCAGCAAATCGGCCCACGGCTTGCGCCCGTATCTCTGGTGAGCCAACTCCAAGCCCCGCACTGTACCAGGCACGCCGGCTGCCCGCCATCCAATCAAGGTGTCTTCGCTCACGTTGCCCTTCGAATCCAGATACATGTTTCGCGTAGCCGCCAGCGGAGCTTTTTCGCGAAAGTCGATGAACGTGCTTCGGCCATCGGCGAAGCGCGCGAGCAAGAAACCTCCGCCGCCGATGTTGCCCGCGTACGGGTAGGTAACCGCTAACGCGAAGCCAATGGCCACCGCGGCGTCAATCGCATTGCCTCCGGATTGCAGAACGCGCAAACCGACGTCCGCGGCCAAAGGCTCCTGCGCCACCACCATCGCGTGCCGCGCGTGCTCGGGCTGCCGCGCGAAGAGGCTGACCGAAACGAGCAGCGCCCAGCCAATTTTGGTTTGCATGGATACCTCGATTCTACCGTGCTGCCAACGGGGACTACCTCGCCAATCTGTCCCCCACCTGTCCTACTATCTCCCAACCCATTGAATTTACTGTCCAAACCCGTGGCGCCCGCACTCCTGCGTGCCGCGTACCCACTCGTGTGTACGCGACATGTTTCACTGCTTCTTAGCACGATTTCCGCTTTAGAGCCGCGAAACAAAACGGTTAAGCACCTACGCCGTCGAAAGCTGCTGCTGCCGCCCGCGATGATGTTGCTCCAGCGCCAGATTCGCCGCCGCGATGGTTTCGAGCTCCTGCGCTACGCGTTCCAAAGCGTTCCCTGGAATCGCTGCGTACATCTCACCGTCTCCCAGACTCGTGTAGACGCGATTTCCGATGCACCCCGCGCTGGTCACCATGCCGTGCGCCAGCGCGGCCGGAAGCGCCATGCAAGTGGGCCGCGTGAGCAGCGGCTGTTGCGACAGGACCCCCGCTCGCAGCGCAGCCTCCTCCAGCAGCATTAGCTTGCCCGCCGTAGTCGCAAACAACACAACGTCCGGATCCACCGCCGTGTCGCCCAACGGCGCGTACAGAATCGTCCCCGGCGTCTCCTTCAAAACCGGAATCCCCGGAACCTCTTCCATCTTCAAGTACCCCAAGCTGGTCATGGTTCCCAGAATGGACGGCAACTCCTGCGCCCGGTTTTCCGGCAACGGGATGTTGTGGGTGTACGAACCTACCGGGCAGTTGTAATGATCCGACGGCGCCGTCGAGAAACTGCGCCCTTCCGCCGCCAATCGCCAGAAGCTGCAACCGGCAGGCTCCGAACCGGAAAACTTCTCCACCGCCGCGGGCGCTTCTGCGCGAAAAGCCACGGCTACGGGCCGGCGTTTTGAATCCAGGATTTGTTGAAATTGATTTTCGAGTGCTTTGTAGTCTGGCATGATTTGCGTCCTAACTATAGTGGCACGTGTAAGAATCAGAAGTGATGTCTTCGGCCGCAAAAGCGCTCACCGCCCGCCAGTTTTTCTCCCGGCGCGGCGTACTGTCGAAATGGCATCCGCGCTACGAGTTTCGTCCCGGCCAACTCGAAATGGCTGAAGCCATCGAAGCCGCGTTGGCCGAAAAAAAGCACCTGCTGGTGGACGCGGGCACCGGCACCGGCAAAACTCTCGCGTATCTGGTCCCGGCCCTGCTTTGCGGCAAACGCGTGGTGGTCTCCACCGGCACCAAGAACCTGCAGGAGCAGCTTTTCTACAAAGACATTCCCTTTCTGCAGCAGCATTTCGAGCGCCCGCTGCAAGTCTGCTACATGAAGGGCCGCTCCAACTTCGCTTGCCGCCAGAAGATCTACGACGCCGACCGCGAGCCGATGCTCAACGGCCTGGAAGAAATCGCCGACTTCAAGATCATCCGCGAATGGGAGAAGACCACCACCACCGGCGATCGCTCCGAAATCAAGACGCTGCCCGAATCCAGCGCCGCATGGCAAAAACTGGACGCGCGCCGCGATCTGTGCACCGGCCAGAAGTGCCAGCAGTTCGAGCGCTGTTTCCTGACCGAAATGCACCGGCGCGCGCACGAAAGCGACATCATCATCGTCAACCACCACCTCTTCTTCGCCGACCTGGCGGTGAAGGGCGACGATTTCGGCGGCATCATCCCCGAATACGCAGCAGTAGTTTTCGACGAAGCGCACGAAATCGAAGACGTCGCGGGCAAGTATTTCGGCGTCGGCGTGAGCAATTACCAGTTCCAGGAACTGGTCCGCGACATCGCGGCGGTCTCGCGCGCCAAGAAGTTCGGTTCCGGCGAGTTGGATCGCACTCTCGACACCCTGGACGACCGCGCTCAGCAATTCTTCTTTCTTTTCGGCGCAACCGAGGGCCGCGTCGCGTTCAAAGGGCACGAGGCATTCTTCGAGCAGCACGGCGACGCCCTGGAAGATCTGCTGCGCGCGCTGGAACTGATCGGCTCACACCTGCAACTCGTCAAAAACGCGCCCGACGAAGTGGTCCCGCTCTTCCGCCGCGTCCAGGAGCTGCGGAAAAGCCTGGAATTTTGGCGCAAGGGATCCGACCGTTCCTACGTTTATTGGGTGGAGCGCCGCGGCCGCGGCTGTTTCCTGCAAGCCACGCCCATCGATGTCTCGTCCATCCTGGAAGAAAAACTTTTCGACGCGCTCAACACCGTGATCCTCACTTCCGCCACGCTCGCCGTCGGCGAAACATTCGAATTTGCCGAGCGCCGCCTCGGTATCCGCCACACCCGCTCACTGGTGGTCCCCAGCCACTTCGAATACGCCAAGCAAGCACTGCTCTACGTACCCCAGCACCTGCCCGATCCCCGTTCTCCCGCCTTCCCCCGCTCGGCTGCCGAGGAAATCACCCGCATCCTTCGCCACAGCCGGGGCCGCGCGTTCGTCCTCTTTACCAGCTACCAGCAGATGCGCATGGTGTACGATCGCGTGTCGCTCGAGATCGACTATCCGACGCTGCTGCAAGGCACCGGCCCGCGCAACGCGCTGCTCGACGAGTTCCGCGCCACTCCGCATTGCGTCCTGTTCGCCACTTCATCCTTCTGGCAAGGCGTGGACGTGCAAGGGGATCAGTTGAGCTGCGTCATCATCGACAAGCTGCCGTTCGCCGTTCCGAGCGACCCTGTGGTGGAAGCCCGCATCGAACGCATCCGCGAAGAGGGCGGCAATCCGTTCTACGATTACCAGATCCCGCAGGCCGCGCTGGCTCTCAAGCAGGGCTTCGGTAGGCTGATCCGCAGCAAGACCGACCGCGGCGTCCTGGTGTTGCTGGATAATCGTATTACGAAGCAGCGGTACGGCCAAGTGTTCTTCGACAGCCTGCCGCCTTATGCCTTCAGCACCGAACTCAGCGCCGTGGAGAAATTTTTCGAGGTTTGAACTGAACAATGTTTGAGGCAACTCATGTTTGAAGTTACCGTGGAACAGACTTTCGCCGCCGGCCACGCCCTGCGCAACTACCATGGCAAGTCGGAAGATGTGCATGGGCACAACTATCGCGTGCGGGTAACCGTGGAGGGCGCCGAGCTGGACTCTACCGGCTTGCTGGTGGATTTTCTGGAAGTGAATCGCCTGATCTCGGGCGCCGTCGGATATCTGGATCATCGCTTCATGAACGATCTGCCGCCGTTCAACGAGATCAACCCGTCGGCCGAGAACATCGCGAAATATTTCTACGACAAGGTCAGCGGCGGACTCAAGAACGAAGTCCCGGTGCGCATCTCCGCAATCCAGGTATGGGAAACCGACACAAGTTCGGCCATCTACCGGCCGTAACATGATCGGCGAACCTCCTTTTGAAGGGATCGCTGTGCTCTTGCTATTACGTTTACCTTACGATTTTGGGAACATCGGCAATGCTACGCGATCACCCTGGGTCTTCTCGCCGCGCCGGTTTTGCTCGCCTGGTCTGCTAGCTAAGCTAGCAGCCGGTGTCTAAAGTCCGGAAAGACCGCTTGCTCACGCGCGCGGCTCAGTAAATCCCGCGAGTTACAGAGCCGCGACCGTAAAGGGAGGCGGTTTCGAAACAGCCTGCTAGCGTGTCCCGGTGGCCTTTAAAGACGGCTCTCTATTCCCGCTACCGTCGGGAACCTGGATCATGTAGCCCGCGAGATTGCGTCTCGGCGCGACAACAGTACATGATCGGACCCTTCAGCGCCCGAAATAATCAGCGTTGACCTTGGTGAAGTTCGACCACTTCTCCGGCAGGTCGTCCAGCGCGAAAATCGCCGAAACCGGGCAAACCGGCACGCAGGCTCCGCAATCGATGCACTCCACGGGATCGATATAGATCATGTTGTGATCGGCGAAGTTGGGTGCGTCTTTCTTCGGGTGGATGCAATCGACCGGGCACGCGTCGATACACGCGGTGTCCTTCGTGCCGATGCAAGGTTCTGCGATAACGTAAGCCATTGTCTCTCCAGGGCACAGATCCAAAATAGAGCCGCGCGAGGGGTAACGCCCATTATACCGTGCAGACGCTTCTTGCCGCGCGGATCGGGTCGAAAGGCCCGATTTCAGCGCCAGATGGGGGAAATCCGGGGGCGGCCCGCCATGCTACGCTTCCCATGGATGGCCACCAAAGCGCAGATCACGGCCGAGCAGTACCTGCATATGCCGTTCGACTACGACGCCGAGTACGTTCGCGGCGACATTGTCGAGCGAAGCTCGCCAGACCTGATCCACGGAAGAATCCAGTTCCTTATAGCTCAAGCGCTGGTACCAGTTACGCGGTCCCAGCCGCTGTACCCTTGCTTTGAGGTACGAATGCGAGTTGCTCCCGACGTTTATCGTCTCCCCGATGTGGCTGTGTTTGCCGGCGAACTGCCGAAGGAGAGTGTTCCTTCCACGCCTCCACTGCTCGTGATAGAAATTCTTGCCAGGGACGACCGCCCATCATGACCTCGTGGAAAAGCTAGAAGAGTACCGCGTCCGGGGCGTTGCTAACATTTGGGTGGTCGATCCTCTTTCCAGGCACCTCTCGCTCTACACCGAGGCCGGGCTTCACAACGCCTCCTCGCTCGCGCTCGCCGATTATCCATTCGAACTAACGCCGGCCGCTCTATTCTCCGATCTCTAGAACCCCTTCTCTGGTCGCGCCGCGGAATCTACGCCCGGCGCTTGCCGGTAGTGCGCTAAAAGTTTTAGCGCACTACCCGCTTGCCGGACCGCGACCATGGGCGTGGTAGCATCGGGAAATGCGGAGGCCCGTTTGCTCGATTTCCTGAAGCCGGCGGTGGCCGCCATCCAGGATTTTTACGTACTTTCCGGGCGTGCCGTCCGCAACCTCTTTCGAGGTCCGCATTACGTTGACGACATCGCGATCCAGATGGACGTCATCGGCGTGGGCAGCCTGCCCATCGTCATTCTGATCGGTTTCTTTAGCGGCTTCGTCATCACCATGCAGATGTCGCGAGCCCTGGCCCAATACGGCGCTACCGATCAGGTAGGCTCCATCGTGGCCATCACGCTGGTGCGGGAGCTGGGTCCGGTTCTGACGGCTCTGCTGGTAGCCGGCCGGAATGCGTCCGGCATCGCGAGCGAACTCGGATCGATGCAAGTCACCGAGCAGATCGACGCCATGCGCGCGCTTGGCACCGACCCGATTCAAAAACTGGTGACCCCGCGCATGATCGCTACCTGTGTCATGCTACCCATGCTCACCATCGTGGCCGACTTTGTCGGCTTGATAGGCGGCTACGCGATTGCCTACTTTTCGATCGGCCTTACCACCACCCAGTACTGGACGAGCGCGTATCAAGCGCTGGAATATAACGACATCGCTCAGGGCTTGCTGAAGCCCTTCGTTTTCGCCTTTATTATTTCCCTGGTGGGCTGCTTCTACGGCTTGCGGACCACCGGCGGCACGCAAGGCGTTGGCTTGGCCACCACCAAGGCCGTGGTTGCCGCCTCAGTTTGGGTCTTCGTGATAACATCTTTGATCACGCGCGTATTCGTGAATCTGCACTGATTTATGCTGCTGAAAAAGGCCCAAAACCGCTTGCTCGCGCGCGCGCCTCGGAATCGTGAGTTGGCATCTTCCGGTGCTTGCAGAGCCGCGGCCGTGAGGGAGCTGGTTCCGGTTTAACCGCGATGAGCGATCTGCCCAGCTCCCCAGGAAATGAATGTCTTCTGCGGTTCGAGAAAGTACACCTCAGCTTCGATGAAATCGTCGCTCTGGATTCCATCTCGTTCGAACTGCACGCCGGCGACACGTGCGTGGTGCTGGGAGCGGCCGGCAGCGGCAAAACGACTCTGCTCAAGGCCGCCATCGGGCTGATCCGGCCGGACGCCGGGAAGATTTACCTCTTTGGCGAGGAGATCACCGGTCTTAAAGAAGCGCAACTGTTCCACATTCGCAGTAAAGTCGGGGTGTTGTTTCAGGAAGGCGGATTGTTCGACTCGGTCACCGTTGAGGAGAACGTCGCCTATCCGCTGCTCAATCGGAGCGGCCAGGTGGAACCGCTTGCGGAAGTGGAAGCCAAGGTCAAGGAAGCGCTGCGGTTTGTGGAATTGGAACAGACGCTGGAGCAGTATCCGAGCGAGCTGTCGGGTGGAATGCGGCGGCGTGTCGGCATCGCTCGCGCGGTAGTGAGCGAACCGCCCCTGGTGCTCTACGATTCGCCCACCGCCGGCCTGGATCCCATCACGGCCAACACCATCATGGCGCTCATTGCCAAAGAGCGCGACGCGAAGAACACTGCCAACCTCATCGTCACGCAGCGCTACCAGGATGGGCAACTTATGGCCAATTTTCGATACAATCGCAGCAGCGGACATTTGGAGCCGGCATCCAATAACGGGGTGGAGGAAGGCGACGGTTCCAATCCGACGCGCACAATCTTTATGGTGATGCAAGATGGGCGGGTGGTTTTTGAGGGCACCCAGCACGAACTGGAAGCCTCCAAGGACGATTACGTCCAAAAGTTTGTGCCAAAACATTCATAACTTATGGCGATTCAGAATAGGACCACCTGGGCGCGACTCAAAGTGGGGATACTGGCGATCTTCGCCATGACCATCCTGGCGGTACTCGTTTTTCTCATCACTGGCCAGACCAACATTTTCGAACACCAGGTGATGATCTACACCTACATGGCCGACGCCGCCGCGCTCACCACGGGCGCTCCGGTAAATCTGGACGGCATTCCGATCGGAAAGGTTGAAACCATCCGCCTGTCCGGTTCCAAGGATCCCATGCGGCTGGTTCGAATCGACATGGAGTTGCCCGCGCATACACTCAAAGACATCCCTAGCGATTCGCTGGCTTCCATCAGCGCCGCCAACGTTCTGGGCACCAAGTACATCAACATCAAATCCGGAAAAGGCACCACCCCGGTGGGCCCCGACCAGGAACTTCCGAGCGTCAACACCGGTGAGATTCAGGACTTGGTGCAGCAGGGATTTGGCGTGCTGAACTCGCTGCAGGATACGGTTCAGCGCGTCGACAAGATTGTCGGCTTGGTGGAATCGGGAAAGGGCAGCATTGGAAAATTGCTGGTGGACGAAACGCTTTACAACAACCTGCTGGGTATCCTGGCTCAAGTTAAGGGCTTGGCCGACACCCTGAACAGCGACAAGGGGACGCTGGGCATCCTGCTGAATGATCGTGAATTGTACGACAATTTCCGCGCCACCTTGAATCGCGTCGACACCATGCTGCAGCAGTTGCAGGATGGGCAGGGAACGGCCGGCAAGTTTCTCAAGGATCCGGCCCTCTACAACGAGATTCAAGATACGGTCAAAGGGGTTCATCTGCTGGTGGATAACCTCAACGCCGGCAAAGGCACCGCCGGCCAGCTCCTGACCAGCGAGGACCTGAGCAACCAGCTGAAGGCCACCATCGGTAAGATCGACTCGATCATCGATAAAGTGAACTCCGGCCAGGGAACCATCGGCCAGTTGCTGGTAAATCAGCAGTTGTACGACAACCTGAATGGCGCCACGCGCGAAATGCACCTTCTGATGCAGGATTTCCGCGCCAACCCCAAGAAGTTCCTGCGCATCAAGCTGTCGATCTTTTAGAACATCGGCTTGAAATACCTGATCCCCAATGCCGACGACTTCGGCTTCACGCGCGACGTCAACGAGGGCATCGTCCACGCGCATCGGCAGGGTATCCTCACCGCCACCACGCTTATGGCCACGGGCGCGGCATTCGATCACGCGGTGGTGCTGGCGCGCGAGAACCGGTCGCTGGATGTCGGCGTTCATCTGGTTCTGGTGGGCAGCCAAGGTTTTCCCGACACCGTCTTTCAGTTGATTCAGCGCATCGCCCTGCGCCGCATCGATGTCTATGAGGAGTTGGCCGCGCAGGTGCGCAAAGTGCAGCGCGCCGGCATTCAGCCCACGCATCTGGATACGCACAAACATACCCATTTGTGGCCGCCGGTGCTGAATGCCGTGGCACGCATCGCATCCGAGTTTGGAATTCCTTGGGTGCGCCGTCCGTTCGACCTGCCGCTGCACGGCGGCGGCGTACCCTGGGGCCGTCGAGCGCTGAGTAAGACTCTACGGTTCGCGCGGGCCGGTTTTCATCGCGTTCTGGACCGCCATCAATGCCGCACCACGGATCACTTTGCCGGGTTTCAACTGACCGGCCGCTATGACGCGGCCGAGCTGGCGCGCCTGATTCGCCAGCTTCCCGAGGGCGTCACCGAATTCATGTGCCATCCCGGATTTTGCACCCAGGAATTGCAAGGGGCCCGAACGCGTCTCAAAGAAAGCCGCCGCCGCGAGCTGGACGCGCTCACCAGCCGCGAGGTCCGCAACGCACTCGAAGAATCGAGCGTAAAATTGGCCCGCTATCCGGAAATCCGCTAACTTGGGATCACCCATGCAAGCTCTTCCTCCTCTTATTGACCGCGAACTGCTGTTTGGCGATCCCGAGATTTCCGGCGCTCAACTTTCACCCGACGGCCAGTACATCGCATTCCTGAAACCCTGGAAGGGAACGCGCAACATCTGGGTCAAGAAGACCAACCAGCCCTTCAGCTCCGCCCGGCTGGTGACCACGGAGACCGCGCGGCCGGTGCCGGCTTTTTTGTGGACGCGCGACGCCAAGTTCATCGTTTACGTCAAAGACAACGGCGGCGACGAAAACTTCAACGTCTACGCCGTAGATCCAAGCGCCGCCGCCCCAACCGGCCCCTTATCGGATAACGACGCACCGCCCTCCCGCGATCTTACCAACCTCAAAGGCGTGCGCGTCATGCTTTTCAGCGCGCCGAAGACCCGTCCCGACCTGATCTACATCGGGCTGAACGATCGCGACAAATCCTGGCACGATCTTTACAAGCTCCAGATATCCACCGGCGAACGCACGTTGATCCGCCAGAACAGCGACCGGATTGCCGCCTGGATCTTCGATCTGCAGGGAAATCTGCGCCTGGCCCAGCGCGTCAAGGACTCCGGTGGCGACTCGGGCGATCAGGAAATCCTGCGCGTGGACCCCGGTGGATTCACGCCCATCTACACCTGCAACGTCTTTGAGACTTGCGACGTGATCCAGTTCCACCGGGATGCCCAACGGGCTTACATTCAAACCAATAAGGGCGACCTCGATCTGCTGACGCTCGCGCTGCTGGACCCTGCCACCGGCGAGATCGAGATCGTGGAATCCGATCCGTTGGGCCGCGTGGATCTCGATTCGGCGTGGTTTTCCGAAGCCACCGACGAACTGGTGGAAACTCAGTATTCCGACGATCGCGATCGCCGTTATTTCAGAGACCAGGCTTTCGAGGCGGATTATCGATGGCTGGAGGAGAAATTTCCAAGGGAGGAAATTTCGGTGAACTCCAACACCCGGGACGAAAGCCAGTGGCTGGTCGCCGTGCATGGCGATACGGAGCCGGGCGAAACGTATCTGTTCCACCGCCCAACGCGCACCCTCTCTTTTCAATACAAAATCCGGGAAAACTTGCCGCGCGAATCGCTCGCGCCGATGCAGGCGGTCCGCTACAAATCCTCCGACGGCCTGGAGATCCCCGCTTACCTGACGCTGCCAAAAGGAGTGGAACCAAAGGGGCTGGCGGCGCTGATGATGGTGCATGGCGGACCCTGGGCGCGCGATGAGTGGGGGTATAACGCACTCGCGCAATTCTTCGCCAACCGGGGCTACGCGGTTTGCATGCCCAATTTCCGAGGGTCCACAGGCTTCGGCAAAGAATTCCTGAATGCGGGCAACGCCGAGTGGGGCGCCAGGATGCAGGACGACATCACTTGGGGAGTGAAGTATCTGGTGGCGGAAGGCATCGCCGATCCGAAACGCATCGGTATCCTCGGCGGCTCTTACGGCGGGTACGCGACGCTGGCCGGCGTGGCCTTCACGCCCGACCTGTACAGCGCCGGGGTTGACATCGTGGGCCCGTCGAACCTGACCACTCTGCTGGGTTCGATTCCGCCCTATTGGGAGGCCGGCCGCAAGATCATGTACGCACGCATGGCCGATCCCGACACCCCCGCCGGCAAGAAATGGCTGGAGGAGCGCTCGCCGCTGTATTCGGCCGGGAAAATCAAAACGCCCCTGATGGTGGTGCAGGGCGCGAACGATCCGCGCGTGAACCGCCGGGAGGCCGAGCAGATTGTGATCGCGCTGCGCGATCGCGGATTCGCGGTGGAATACTTGCTGGCGCCCGATGAGGGGCACGGGTTTGCGCGGCCGGTGAACAATCTCGCGATGTTCATGGCCATCGAGAAATTTCTGGCGCTGCATCTGGGTGGCCGCTATCAGGAAGGCGGCTCGCCGCAGGCCGTGGAACGCCTGGGAGAGATCACGGTTGATCCGAAAACCGTGCTGCTTTCGCAAACCGTGGATCCATCCGCCGTCGGCGTGCCCCAGGCGATCGCAGACTTGCAACCGGGCACCTACAAGTACGACGGCATGCTCTCCATGGGCGATCAAGAGATAACGCTCAAGCTCTCGACCATCATTGAAGACGCGGGCGGCGTCTGGACCGCGCTGGAAAGCATGGACACACCTATGGGCGCGATGCTGGACACGGTGACGCTGGAAAAAGACAGCCTCACGCTCAAGAAGCGGATCGTGAAGCAGGACCCAGTGGCCATTTACCTCGAATTTGGGAATGACAAAGCCATCGGTACCATGGAGATGGATGGTGAGGATCGGCCTGTTTCTGTGGAATTGGCCGGCGCGTTGTTCGCCGATGGAGCCGGCTCTGCTTTCGCCATCGGATGTCTTCCGCTCGCCGACGGCTACAGCGCGGTCTTTCGCAATTTCGATGTTCAGAAGCAGAAGGTGAAGCTGATGCAGCTTCAAGTGGCAGGCTCTGAAAGCGTCACGGTACCAGCCGGCACGTTCGATGCGTTTCAAGTGGATCTCACCCCGGCCGACGGGGGGCCCGGCAAATCGACGATCTGGATCGCCAAAGAAACGCGCACACCGGTGAAAATAGTCAGCGTGCTGGCAGAAATGGGTGGCGCAACCCTCACCAGCCAACTGTTGGGCTGAATTCCCAGTACCTTCCTGACATCTTATACGTGTATAATGAAATTGTCGGAAGTGACCAGTGGGCGAAAGCCCACTTTTTTATTGCAGTAGATTATTGATGTCCGATGTCGCTCATCGCCAAAGAAGAAATTGTCGCGAAGATTGCGGAAATCGCCGAGCGGGTGGGCGATCCGGAAGGTATCGAGATTGTCGAGGTACAGCTTCTGGGAGCGGGCCGGGGCCGGCTCTTGCGCATTTTTATCGACCGGTTTGCTCAGTCGCCTAGGCCGGGCTCCGGCGAGGCTGCCGAGGATCGTCCGCTGGGCGTTTCGCATGCGGATTGCGAATTTATTTCGCACCAGGTAGGAACTATTTTGGATATCGAAGACGTCATACCTGGGGATAGTTACACGCTAGAGGTCAGTTCACCCGGCCTGGAGCGTAAGTTATCGAAAGCGAAGGACTTCGAGAGATTCGTGGGTCAGAAAGCCAAAGTCGTGCTGCGGGAGCCGGTGGAAAACCAGCGAAGCTGGGAAGGCAGGCTGGCCGGTATCTCGCAGGGCGTCGTTGCCCTGGAAATTGCCGCGCTGGAGCCAGCCGGAAGAGTCATCCACTTCCCGCTGGAGCAGGTCCAAAAAGCCAACCTGAAGTTCGACTGGTAATTCACTCCCAGACAGTTTGAGAAGAGGAAACAGTGGCTAGTATCTATCAGTCCATTGAGATTTTGAGCAAAGAGAAGGGCATCGACCCGCAGATCGTGATCGATGCGGTGAAGGACGCCATGCTGGTGGCGGCGCGCAAGCACTTTCGCACCACAGAGGATCTGGTGGCGGCTTTCAACGATGCTACCGGCGCGCTCGAAATCTACGGCGTGAAGAAAGTGGTGGAGTCTGTCCAGGATCCGGCGAAGGAGATTTCCCTCGGCGACGCGCAGCGGATGGATCCGGCAGCTCAATTGGAATCGGAAGTCCGGTTCCCCAAACCCACCGAAGCGCTGGGCCGCATCTCCGCTCAAACCGCCAAGCAGGTGATTCTACAAAAAGTTCGGGAAGCCGAGCGCGAGACCATTTATTCGGAATATTCGGGACGCGTGGGCGAACTGGTAAACTGCATGGTGAAGCGCATCGAAGGCCAGGACCTGATGGTCGACCTGGGGAAAACCGAAGCGCGTTTGCCCAAGAAGGAACAAAGCAAACTGGAAAATTTCAGCGTGGGGGATCGCGCCCGCTGCGTGATCCGCAGCGTGGAAAAGGCCGGGAAGAATGCGGGCGTAATCGTTTCCCGCGCCGCGCCGGAGCTGGTGATGCGGCTGTTCGAGCAGGAAGTGCCGGAGATTTACGACAATACCGTGGTCATCAAAGGCTGCGCGCGCGAAGCCGGCGAGCGCACCAAGATTGCGGTGGTGAGCCGGGACCGCGATGTGGACAGCGTAGGCGCTTGCGTGGGCATGAAGGGCATGCGCGTGCAGTCCATCATTCGCGAGCTGCGCGGCGAAAAGATCGACATTATCGAATTTTCGGAAGATCCGGTGGTCTTTGCCACCCACGCGCTCAGCCCCGCCAAGATCAGCCGCGTGTCCATCGTAGACGCGGCGGACAAGCACATGGAAGTGATCGTCGACGATACACAGCTTTCGCTCGCTATCGGCAAGAAGGGCCAGAACGTCCGGCTGGCCGCCAAACTGCTGAACTGGAAAATCGACATCAAGAGCGAAGAGGAGAAGCGGCAGGAAGTGGAGACCGCCATGGCGGCGCTGGTTCCGGCGGGCGCTCCGGTGTCCGTGCTGATCGATCATTCGCTGGCCGAAGATATCGTCGAAAGCCTGCTGGCGTCGGGCGTGACTACCGTGGAGAAGCTGGGTTCGATGACTCCCGAGGAACTGGAAGCCATCCCCAGCATCGGGCCGAACATTGTGGAGAAGATCCTGGTTGCAGTGAACTCCTATTACGCTCAGTTCGAGCCGGGCGTTGAAGCCGGGAGCGCCGACGCGGTGGCACAGGTAGCGGAGCCGCTAGACGGCGCGCCGGTGAGTAACCCGGCCTTGGAAATCGAATCCTCGGCGGCTGCGAATGGTTCCGAAGCGGCTGATACCGGCCAGGTTCCCGGCGCAAACGCGCCGGACGATAAAAGGGAATTTGATACTATGGAGAACTCGGAGGGGGTCCGTTAGGCGCAGCGCGATCCGGTGTTGCCGTTATTTATGAGTAAAATTCGAATCAATGAGCTGGCAAGGCAACTTGAGGTCCCCTCGCACGCTATCATCGACATGTTGCCCGAACTGGGCGTGAGCGAGAAGAAGACGCACTCCAGTTCCATTGATGAGCCAGTGGCTGAAATAATCCGGCAGAGGGTGCAGGGTGGAGCGGGCGCTGCGATGCGCCGCGAAGCTGACGCCTCTGTTGCTATCGCCGAGC
>Ga0302325_10011175_pt1 | contig 19369 bp, 15 predicted proteins | sample Palsa_T0_2_FD_201948 | JGI IMG/M metagenome (GOLD analysis project Ga0302325, IMG submission 201948) | Peat permafrost microbial communities from Stordalen Mire near Abisko, Sweden - Palsa_T0_2 | ecosystem: Environmental > Terrestrial > Soil > Palsa > Peat permafrost | place: Sweden: Abisko...
CGCCACGAACACCGCGCCGATCGTCGAGACCAGCGCGAGCACGATGCCAACCCCGAGCACCAGCTTCCCGGCGATGCTCCCCCGCCGCTGTTGGTGGTCGTCCATTCGGGCCACGATACGCCCGAGCAAGCCTTTTGAATCTAATTGAGATTAATTTGTGACAATTGATTCTGTGGCCGTCCGCCAAAACGCGGCACGTCATTTCGCCGGTGCCGCTAACGTGAGGCCCGTTCATGCCTCGGATCCTGGACGTCGAAGCGGCACTGCTGCTGCTGGAAATCGAGCCGCCATTCGACCAGCGCGCGGTGCAGCTCTCGCGGCGGCGGATGGCCAAGCGCTGGCATCCCGATATCGCGCCGCCGGGTCGCCGTCACGAGCATCAGCGCCACCTGCAGGCGATCAACCAGGCCGCTGACGAGCTCGAGCGTCTGGCCGAGACCTCCCGCGGCGGCACCGTCAGCCGCAACGCGGTCCGCGCGTCGGCCGCGGCCACCAAGCGCGCCCGTGAGGACGCCGGTCGGCGTGCCTACGAGAACGAGCAGCGCGAGCGCGACAACGCGGCGGACCGCGCCAAGCACGATCCATTCGGCTCACGCGTGCCCGATCACTCGGTGGTGCATCGCTACGCGCGCTGCGTCTCCTATCCCGAGTGGGGTGTCGGCACCGTCACCGGCATCTACTTCTCCGGCGACGAGGAGTCCTCCCAGCAGTGGGCTCGGGTCACGTTCGCGGTCGGCGTGCGGACCGTCCCCGCCGGATCGCTGCAATTCGTCGACTTCTCCAAGCCCGACGCGGCGGCCGATCGCGTCGAGCGGTTCATGACCGCCGCCCAGCACGCCTTGGCCGAAGGCGATGCCGAGCTGGCCGCGCAGCGGCTCGTCTATGCGCGTGACGCCGACCCCGAGAACGCGGCGGTGCTGCGCCTGCTGACTGCCTCGTTCTGGCAGGCGGGCAACCTGGCCGCCGCCGGCCGGACCGTGCGCGACTGGGCCCGGGTCGAGACCGACCGTCCCACCCCTGAGCGCTACGCATCGCGGATCTACGAGGACATGGGCGCGGTCGACCTAGCCGCGGACGCCGCGCTGCGCGCGGCCGAGCGGGCTCCGGCCGACGCCTCGGCCTGGGAACGACTGGGGCGGCTGCGGCTGCGGCTCGGCGACCGGCCGGCGGCGATCGCGGCGCTGGAGCGGGCGCGGCTGATCGGGCCGTCGCTGGAGGGTCTGCTCGATCTCGCGCTCGCGCACCACCTCGCAGGCGATGTCGGCGCCGAGGTGTCGACCGCCGAGGCAGCGACGCAGATCGAGCCGGAGTCACGCCGGGCGTGGTCGACCTACGCCCACGCGCTGGCCCGTACCGACCGCTTGTCGGAATGCCAGCAGGCCTGCCGCGAGGCGCTCACGCTCGGCCCCGATCGCGAGGTCGCCGATCTGCTGGCGCGGATCCAGGCCTCCGCCCCCCGTGAGTTGTCCGAGCCCAGCGCCGCCTGACTCAGGGTCCGCTCAGTCGCGGGCCCTCGGATCAGAAGGCGAAGCTGACCGGCGGTTGGGACCTGCCCTTGATCCGACGCGCCACGGCGGGCGCCGAGTACCAGGTGCCGACCACGAACCGGTTGATCGGACCGAAGCTGTAGCCGGCCGCCGCGCCCATGAAGTGCAGCCCCGGTACCGAGGATTCCAGCCCCGGACCGAGCACCGGGTAGCCGCCCTCGGCGAGCGCAAGCCGGCCCAGCAGATCCGCACCCAGGAACGGACAGCGGCGGACGTCGACGCGGTACCCGGTCGCCAGCAGCACATGCTCGACGTCGCGACTGGAGCCGTCGGAGAGCTCGATGCAGACCCGATCGTCGACCTCGCGCGCCTTCACCGCCTCCAGCGCGCACGAGATCGTCACCTCGGTCAGCCGGGGACGCAGCCAGCCCGAGCCGGCCGGGCCGATCGACTCATCGGCCATCTCATGCTGGCGGTCACGTGGCAACCTGCGAAACAGGTCCGGGGTCGCGATCATCCAGCCCGTGCGCAAGCCGCCGACGTCGGTCGGCGGTGACAGCTTGATGCGGGCCCGATCGAGGACCGGAAGCTGGGCCTGCGGCGCGGAATCGTCGCCGAGCCACTTGATCGCGGGCGCCCGTGACAACACCTCCACCTGAGCGCCGGCCTCGTGGGCCAGCGCTGCGCACTCCAATGCGCTCTGGCCGGCGCCGATGATCGCCACCCGGCGCTCGGAGAACGACGACATCGAGCAATGGTCGTACGCATGGCTGCAGACCGCGCGACCGAGCCGATCAAACGGTGCCGGCCGATGCACGAACGGGATCACGCCCGTGGCGAGGACCACCCGCGCGGCCGGCACCCGCTCGCCGTCCTCCAGGAGCACCTCAAAGCCGCCCCGGTCGCCGCGCACGGACGTCACCCGTCGCCGTTCGACGTCCGGCGCGGCCTGGCGCTGGAACCAGCGGCCGTAGTCGACAAACTCCTCGCGCAGGAGGTTGACGGCCCCGACCGAACGATGCTCGGCACGCTCGAAGTCGGAGATCCGCAGTCCGCCGCTCGGAGCGGCGATGCTGCTCGAGCGCCGCCGTGAGCGCAGCATCATCCCGTCCGGCATCCACTGCCCCCACGACTCCAACGGCTCCCCGAAGCAGCGCGTCGAGATCCCGAGCTCGGAGAGATGGCTGGTGACGGCGAGTCCGTTCGGACCCGCGCCGATCACGACCACCGAGCCGGGTGAGCGCCGGCGACCACGTCCGCGGGCACGCAGGGTCGCGATCGAAGTGCGCTTGACGACGCGGCTTCGCAGGGCCGATGCCGCCTCGCCGGCCATCTCGGCCAGTTCGACGATCGCCGGGCCCGGATCGTTCACGCGCGCGTGCGGGTGGACGACGTGACGGCGCACGTGCAGCACCGAGGCGCCCGCCCGCGGCTCCCCGTGCCGCAGCCGCCAGAGTCCGTTGCGGACGTCGCCTTCGGTCCAGCGGAAGTAGACCCCGGGTGCGGCGGCGACGGCGGGCGACTCGCGGCCGATCAGGTGGTCACACCAGATCGCAGGCAGATTCGCGCCGGCGGCGATCGCAACCGCGAGCGATCCGTACGGTCGCGGGTTCATGTCGATCGCCTGCCAGACGCCGGGTGAACGCTCGAGCAGCTCCAGCTCGAACAACCCCTGCCAGCCCAGATCTTCGAGCAGCCGGAGAACGCGGCGGCGCAACTCAGGCGGCGGCGCGATCGTCTCTGAGAAGCAGACGCTGCCCGCCAGCGCGGGCCAGGTCCGTTGGTAGCGGGAAACCGCCTCGCCGAGCAGCCCCCCGGCCGCGAACACGCCGGCGTAGGAGACGACACGGCCGTCGACGCGCTCTTGAACGAGCGCCTCGCCGAAGCTCGCGACGGCCTCGCCGAGCTCACGCTGGTCGACCGCGAGCCGGGCTGCGAGCCGGCTGCGGACGCCGTCTCGCTCGACCACGGACCGCACCGGCTTGACGAGCGCCGGAAAACCGATCTCGTCGCCGGCCCGCACCGTCTCCGCCCCGGCGGCGCAGATCACGGTATGGGGTGCGCCGAGGCCGTGGCGGGCTGCCGCGCCCAGCAGCTCGCGCTTGTCGAGCGCGCGCTCGACGTCGGCCCGGGACGGCAGCCCGAGCGCCGCGTGCCCCAGGAACCGGTCACGCTGGTGCGAGATATCCAGCAGCGAGACGTCGGTTCCCGGCATCAGCACATCGAATCGTCCGTGGCCGAGAATCCGCTCCAGTCCTGCGGCGAAGCCGTCGGGATCACGCAGCGGCTCGACGAGCGAGATCCGCTCGCAGACCGCCCGTGACGCACATGTCGTCGCCCACTCCGAACTGGCCGTGATCGCCACCTGGAAGCCGGCCATCGCGAGGCCTCGTGCGGCCGCGAGAACGGACCGATATTCGCCATCCGTGATCAGCACCCGTGGCATCGTTGTGCGCCTATTCGTCGTAGATGTCCCGGCCGCGCACCCGACGACCAGAATGCGACCAGTTGTCGCGACCTTCGTTACAGGAGCTTACGCCGCTTGGCGGCGATCATGCGAAAAATACGGTCGCCGCGGGCGCTCACGCTGCGAGCGAACCATCGCGACCGCAGACCGGGCAGGTCTCGCCCGAGGCCAGCGCCCGGCCCTCGCACGCCGGGCAATCGGTCAGCTCCTCGAGCACCCCGAGCAGCTCGCCGATGCGGCAGACGAGCAGTCGCTCCTCGTCGATCTCCACCCAGGCGCCGGCGGCGGCGGGGAAGACGACGTGGTCGCCGGGTTTGATCGGCATCTTGACGCCGACGTGATCCCACCAGTCCAGTCCGGGTCCGACCGCCAGCACGATCCCCTGCTGGGGCGGCGGCTCGTCGGAGCCGGCCGGGACCAGCAAGCCGGAGCGGCGGATCCGGTCGGGATCAAGCTCCTTGATCACGATCCGGTCGAACATCGGTCGCAGTTGGTGTCGCATGCCGAACACCGATGATACGGCCCGTGGACCGCGGTCCGACGGCCCGTAATCGGTCCGCCGGCGGGCCTACCCTCTCGTCAGTGCGCCTGATCGTCGCCAACTGCTCGATCGACTACACCGGCCGGCTGACGACCCACCTGGCTCCGTCGACCCGCCTGCTGATGGTCAAGGCCGACGGCACGTTCCTGGTCTGGTCAGACCACGGCAGCCAGAGCGTCAAGCCGCTGAACTGGATGACGCCCCCGACGATCATCGAGGAGATCGGACAACCGCCGACTGCACTGATCGTGCGTAAGCACGCCGCCGGCTCCGAGGACCGGCTCGAGATCGAACTGCACGAGGTGCTGTCGGATGTCACGCACGTGATGGGCTCACCCGACGAGGACGTCGCGCTCTCCAAAGACGGCGTCGAGGCCCATCTTCAGGAGCTGCTGGCCGAGCAGCCGCACTGGTGCGGCGAGGGGTTCCGGCTGGTGCGGCGCGAGTGGCCGACGGACATCGGCCCGGTCGACCTGATGTGCCGGGACCCGGAGGACAACTGGATCGCGGTCGAGATCAAGCGGATCGCCGGGATCGACGCAGTCGAGCAGCTCACCCGCTATCTGGAGCGACTGCGGCCGGATCCGCAGTTCGCCCAGATCCGCGGCGTGCTGGCCGCGCAATCGATCAGGCCGCAGGCACGGGTGCTGGCCGAGGTCCGCGGGATCCGGTGCGTCGAGGTCGACCTTGCGGTGCTCCGAGGCGAACGGGAGCCGGATCTGAAACTGTTCTCGGTATGAGCCCAACCGCAGAAGTCCAAGTCCTTACCGAGCGCCGCGACAAGGTGCTCGTGATCACGATCAACCGGCCTGACCAGCGCAACGCCGTCAACGCCGCCGTCGCGGAGGGGATCGCCGGCGGGCTGGACTCGCTCGACGCCGACGACGAGCTGGCGATCGGCATCCTCACCGGCGCGGGCAAGGGGTTCTGCGCCGGGATGGACCTCAAGGCGTTCGTCACCGGTGAGCGGCCGTGGTACGCCGACCGCGGGTTCGCGGGGATCACGCAGCGCTCGGCCGCCAAGCCGCTGATCGCGGCCGTCGAGGGGTTCGCGGTCGCGGGCGGGCTCGAGGTCGCGCTCGCCTGCGATCTGATCGTCGCCGCCAAGGGCACCAAGCTCGGGATCCCGGAGGTCAAGCGCTCGCTGGTCGCGGCCGCCGGCGGGCTGCTGCGGCTGCCGCGCCTGCTGCCGCGCGCGATCGCGTTCGAGATGGCGCTGACCGGCGATCCGATCCTGGCCGAGCGCGCGTACGAGCTGGGGATGGTCAACCGGCTGGCGGAGCCCGGCGAGGCGCTGGACGAGGCGCTCGAGCTGGCGGCCGCAATCACCCCCAACGCGCCGCTCGGACTGGCCGGCTCCAAGCGGATCCTGAACGAGTCGCTGGATTGGTCCGACGCCGAGTTCTTCGAACGCCAGCAGGCGATCTCGGGCCCGATCTTCGACTCGGAGGACGCCCGGGAGGGCGCGACCGCGTTCACCGAGAGGCGCGCGCCGGTCTGGAAGGGCCGCTGAGCGTCCGTCGCACCTCGGTCCCGCGCTAGGTGTGCAGAAAGGGCGGACATACGTACTTTTCTGCACACTCGCGAGCGAGCGTCACCCCGTGTCCCCACCCGACGCCGCGCCCCACGCCGTCGCGACCAGCCGCCGCGGGCCGCCGTGGTCGCGGTGCTCGCACAGGTAGATGCCCTGCCAGGTCCCGAGCGCCAGTCGCCCGCGTGACACCGGGAGCGTCAGCGACGGGCCCAGCAGCGCCGCCTTGACGTGCGCCGGCATGTCATCGGCGCCCTCGAGCGTGTGGGTCCAGAAGGACGCGCGCTCCGGGACGGCCTGGTTGAACCAGGTCTCGAAGTCACGGCGGACGTCGGGCGATGCGTTCTCGTTCAGTGCCAGCGATGCCGACGTGTGCTGGATCAACACGTGCAGCATCCCCGCCGCGATCGAGCCGAGCTCGGGGAGTTCGCCGACCACCTCGGCGGTGATCAGGTGAAAGCCGCGGGGACGGGGATCGAGCGTGATCGGCCGCTGGACCCAGAGCGTGCCCTCGCTCACCACGGCACCCGCGCGACCTTCATGTCCACCCGCTCGCCACGAAAGGGGACTCCCTCGGCGAGCAGCCGCCGACGCTGGCGCCGGCCCTTGGCCAGCGAACCGTCGGCGCGGACGATCCGGTACCAGGGCAGGTCCGGGTCCGGGCACGCCGACAGCACCGCGCCCGCCAGCCGCGGCGCGCCAGGCGAGACATCGCCGTAGGTCCGCACGAACCCCTCCGGCACGGCCCGGATGCGATCGAGGATCTCCACCGCCCGGCGGTCGGACTCCGGCGTCAAGGCAGCAGCACGATCTTTCCGAGCGTGTGGCCCTGCTCCAGCTCGGCGTAGGCGTCGCGCACCCGATCCAGCGGATAGGTGGCCGCGATCGGCACCTCCAGCGATCCGTCCGCGACGTCGGCGGCGAGCTCGGCGAGCGTCGCGGCGCTGGTGCCGGCGGCGCTGCCGTCCCCCTTGACGCCATGCTCCGAGACGGCTTCGAAGTCGGCGATCGTGTCAATCCGGTCAGGAGCGACGCCGAGCGCCAGCGCCAGCTCGACGTAGCCGCCGCCGACGAGGTCCAGGAACGCGTCGACGCCATCCGGGGCAGCGGCGCGGATCCGATCCTCGACGCCGTCGCCGTAGAGCACCGGCACGACGTCGTGCGAGCGCAGCCACCCGTGCTTGGACTCACCCGCGAGGCCGATCACGGTCGCTCCGGCGACGGCCGCCAGCTGCACCGCGAACACGCCGACACCGCCGGCGGCTCCGGCCACGACGACCGTGTCTCCGTCAGACAGCGACACCGCCCTGACCGCGGCCCACGCGGTGGCGCCCGCGACGCACAGCGACCCCGCGACCTCCCACGGTACGGATGGAGGCCTGGCCGTCAGGTGATCGGCTCCGACGACGACCAGCTCCGCGTGGCTATCCCGGTGGTCGCTGTAGCCGATCACCTCGTCACCGATCCCGACCGCGGTCACGTCGACGCCGACGCCCTCCACGATCCCGGCCAGGTCCGAGCCCTCCCCGGACGGAAACGTCGCCGGGAACCGCGAGTGCAGCATCCCCTCGCGGATCTTGCCCTCGCCGGGGTTGATCGACGCAGCCTTCACGCGGACCAGCACCTCGCCCGGCCCCGGCACCGGATCCGGAACGTCGACGACCTGCAAGACATCGATGCCGCCGTACTGATCGAACTGCACCGCTCGTGCCATCAAAGACGCTCCGTCTCGCTCGCATTCAGGACTCCTGCAGCCGAGCTTATCCTCGGCAAGATTTGTTGCAGAGACGGTTGACGCATGTGCGCTGCCAGCGGCTGCTGGTATGTTCGCCGCGGTCGCGCGTTCCTGCAGCTATTGCCAGGGATTTCTCAACGCCGAACCGGTTGCCGCCATGCCTTTGATGACTCTTCCCCGTGGGGTTCGACTGCCCCTGCTCGCCGCCGCGCTCGCGGCCGTCCTCGCGCTCGCGCTGGGCGTGATCGACCCCGGGCGCGGGTCCGCGGCGCCGAGCGTCGGCCAGCTGCAATCCCAGCTGGGCGCCCAACAGAGCCAGCAGCAGCATCTGTCGTCGAGCATCGGCTCCCTGAGTCAGCTGATCGACAAGCTCGACGCCCAGATCTCGCTGGTGCAAGGCCGTGAGCAGACGGTCGCCGACGAGCTCGCCGCAGACCGGGCCAAGCTCACGTCCGTCCACGGGCAGCTGATCGTCGAGCGTGCGTTGCTGGTCAAGTTGAACGCCAAGCTCGCCGCCGCCCGCGCGCTGCTGGCCAACCAGCTCGTCTCGGGCTATGAGGCCAACCCGCCGACGCTCGTCTCGATCGTGCTCAGCTCCAGCGGCTTCCAGAACCTGCTCAACCAGCTCAACTTCCTCGGCCGTGCCGAGCGCCAGCAGAAATCGCTGGTCACCGCCACCGCGACCGCCAAACGGCAGGCGACGCAGGCCGCGCGCCGGCTCGCCGAGCTGCAATCGACCGACCGCCGGATCACGCATGCGGCGGTGATCCAGCAGCGTGCGCTGGCGGGGATGAACGCGCTGTTGTCGTCCAAGCAGTCTGCCCTCAGCAAGGCGCGGGCCGCCCAGTCCGCGGCCCTGTCGGCCAGCCGCGCGCGCAGCGAGGCGCTGCAGCATCAGATCTCCCAGGTCAAGGCCCAGCAGGCCGCCGCGGCCGCGGCCGCCGCCAAGGCGTCGGCCCAGCAGGCGGCCGACACCGCACCCGCCCCACCCGCCGGTCAGCCGCTCGGGGCCAACGGCGGTTGGGCGATCCCGTACGCGATCGTGCTGTGCGAATCAGGCGGCCAGAACGACCCACCCAACAGTGCCGGCGCATCGGGCTACTACCAGATCATCCCCAGCACCTGGCAGGAGTACGGTGGCACCGGCCCAGCCGCCTGGCTGGCGCCCAAGTCCGAGCAGGACGCGGTCGCCCGGCGGATCTGGGAGGGGGCCGGCCCCGGCGCCTGGGACTGCGCCAGCATCGTCGGCATCACCTGACCGCGCCAGCATCGTGACCGCGCCGGCATCCGCGGCATCACCTGAGCGGGCCGGGTATCGTCGCCCCGTGACCCCTGAGCACCACCGCCCCTGAGCACCAGCGCCCCTGAGCACCACCGTCCAGACTCCCGCCGGCGCGTCACCCAGCGCGCCGGGATCGCGAACCGGCCGGCCTCGGACCCGCCTGATCCTGCTGGCGGGGGCGATCGTGCTGCTCGCGCTCGCGCTGCGGGTCGGCTACGTCGAGTCGACGTCGTTTCACGCGATCGACGACGCGAGCACGTACACCAGGCTGGGGGCGATGGTCGCCCGGCACGGGGACTACCACACCGGCTCCGGCTTTGACTCAGGCGCGGGCGGATCGCACGGGCCGACGGCCTACTTCCCGCCGGCGTATCCGTACTTCATCGGCCTGATCGACCTGCTCGACGGTCACTACGCAGGTGCGCCGGCGTGGCGCGGCGAGCGGCTCGGGAGCGCCGCGCTGGGCACGATCTCGGTGGCGCTGCTGGGGCTGGTCGCGTTCGAGCTGTTCGGTGCAGCGACCGCGCTCGTCGCGACCGCGCTGGCCGCGGTCTATCCGGTGTTCATCGAACTGTCGGGGACGATCGTCGCCGAGAACCTGCTCGTCGTGTTCATGCTCGCCTCGGTGTGGACGGCGCTGCGGGCCCGGCGCTCGCGCCGGCCACTTCGGTGGATCGCGGCCACCGGCGTGCTGGCCGGGCTCGCGACGCTGAGCCACGAGAACGCGGCGGTCTTCGTGCCGCCGCTCGCCGTCGCCGCCGCGCTCGCCGCCGGAGGATCGTGGCGCCGCCGGCTGCTCGGGGGATTGACGCTGCTGGTCGCGACCGCGGCGATGATCGCGCCGTGGACGATCCGCAACGCGGTCGAGCTGCACCACTTCATCCCGGTCGCCGACGAGACCGGGATCACGCTGCGCGGGACCTACAACGCGGCCTCGGCCTCGTACCGGCCGCTCCCGTACAAATGGCGATTCTTCTGGTCGATCCCGCAGGACGCGGGGCTCATGCGCCGGGCCTTCCACGAGCGGGAGATCACGCTCTCCGGCCAGCTCGAGTCCCGCGCGGTTGGCTACATCGAACGCCACCCGACCGCGCCGCTGGTGGTCGCGTGGTCGAACCTGCGCCGGATGTTCGAGCTGCGCGGCAGCGAGGCCTGGCACACGTCAGCCTGGGCGATCGGCCTGCATGTCCGCGACGCGGCGGTCGGAGTCGTCGCCTTCTGGTTGCTGTGCCTGTTCGCGATCGCCGGCGCCGTCACGAAGCTCGTGCGCCGTGGGCCGTGGTGGCTGTGGTGGCTGCCGATCCTCTACGCGCTGTCGATCGTGTTCGTCAACGTCGAGACACCGCGCTTCCGCGAGCCGATCGATCCGTTCCTGCTGCTGCTGGCCGCCTGCGCGGTCAGCACCGCCGCCGGCTACGTCAGGTCGCGGATCCGGTTGAGGGCGTCGAGTCCGGCGACTTTGTAGGCCTCGGCCAGGGTCGGATAGTTGAACACGGTCGAGACGAGGAAGTCCAGGCCGCGCTCACGGTCCATCAGCGCCTGCCCGATGTGGACCAGGTCGGTCGCCTGGGCGCCGATCACGTGCACGCCGAGCAGCCGCCGATCCTCGGGTGAGACGAGGATCTTCAGCAGGCCGTCCTCCTCGCGCATCATCATCGCCTTGGCCAGCTCTCGCCACCACGCGACTCCCACCACGTACGGGACCGCCGCCGTCGTCAGCTCCTCCTCGGTGCGCCCGACGAACGAGATCTCAGGGATCGAGTAGATCCCCGTCGGGACCAGCTCGGGCAGATGGGTGACGGGCTCGCCGAACGCCGCCAGCGAGGCGATCCGTCCCTGCTCCATGCTGGTCGCGGCCAGTCCGGGAGGCCCGGCGACGTCGCCGACGGCGTACACATGCGCCACCGCCGTGCGGTACTCGGCGTCGACGTCGAGACGGCCGCGCTTGTCGGCTTGCAGGCCCGCGTTCTCGAGCTTGAGCGCCTCGGTCGCCCCTTGGCGGCCGGTCGCGTAGAGCAGCGTGTGCGTGGCGATCTGCTTGCCCGACCGCATGTAGCAGACCACCCTGTCCTGCTTGCGCTCGACGCGGACGACCTCCTCGCCGAACCGGTAGGTCAGGTTCCGGCGGCGCAGCAGGTACTGCAAGGCGACCGCGATGTCGCGATCGACGTAGGGCAGCAGCCGCTCGCGGGCGTCGATCAGCGTCACGCGCACCCCCATCGCCGCGAACATCGACGCGTACTCGACGCCGATCACGCCACCGCCGACGATCGTCATCGTCTTGCAGTAGGCGTAGTCGAGCTCCATCACGCCGTCGGAGTCGATCACCCGGCGGTCGTCGAAGTCGACGCCGCTGGGCCGCGCGGGCTTGGTGCCGACCGCGATCACGATGTTCTCGGCGGTGACGAGCATCTCGCCGCCGTCCTCGTCCATGTTCGCGATCCGGATCGTGTGCGGGTCCTCGAACTCGGCATCGCCCATCAGCAGGCCGACGTTGTTGCGGCGGAACTGCTCGCGCACGACCGCGGTCTCGGACGCGACCACGCGGCCGACGCGATCGTGCAGCATCGTGACCGCGGCGTGCTCCTGGCGCTCGGGATGCAGCGGATCGGGGAGGTCGGCGCCGCGGCCGGCGAGATCCTCCAGGATCGCCTGGCGCAAGGTCTTGGAGGGGATCGTGCCCGAGTGGATCGAGACGCCCCCGATCCGATCGCGGCGCTCGATCACGCCGACGCGCTTGCCGAGCTTGGCCGCCTGGATCGCGGCGCGCTGACCGCCGGGTCCCGAACCGATGACGAGCAGGTCGAGATCCATGGCCGTCGACGGATCTATATCAGTCACCCGCGGCCGAGCCTATGTCCAGCTGGAGCCGGTGTCACTCCTGGGCGGTCCGCCAGTCGGGCGTCGTGGGCGTCCGCCCGAGCTGCCGTGAGGTGAGGTTCAGCGTGTCCAGGTGCGCGAGCGCCTCGCCGGAACCGACCGCCACGCACGTCAGCGGCGACTCGGCGTGGAACACGGGCATGCCGGTGTCGTCGGCGACCATGTCGGCGAACCCACGGATCAGGGTGCCGCCGCCGGCGAGCAGAATCCCGTCCTTGGAGATGTCCGCCGCCAACTCGGGCGGCGTCTGCTCCAGCGTGTCGCGGATCGCCCGTAGGATCTCCCGGAGCGGTCCGGAGATCGCTTCGCGGACCTCCTCGGAGTGCAGCGTGACCGCGGTCGGCAGGCCGGTGACCAAGTGGCGGCCGCGCACGCGGAAGGTCAGCTCCTCGGCCAGCGGCAGCGCCGAGCCGATCTCGATCTTGATCTGCTCGGCCGACTGCGAGCCGATCGCCAGCTGGTAGACGTTGCGGATGTAGTGCGAGATCGCCTCGTCCATCTCGTAGCCGCCGACCCGAACCGATCGGAAGACCACAATCCCGCCGAGCGAGATCACGGCCATCTCCGAGGTGCCTCCACCGACGTCGACGACGAGCCGGCCGATCGGCTCCTCGATCGCCACACCGGCGCCGATCGCGGCCGCGATCGGCTCCTCGATCAGGTGGACCTGGCGGGCACCGGCGGCCAGCGATGCCTCCTCGACGGCGCGCTTCTCGACCTCGGTGACGCCGCTGGGGGCGCAGACGATCAGCCGCGGGTGCGCGGAGCGGCGATCGATCACCTTGCGGATGAAGTAGCGCAGCATCTCCTCGGTCACCTCGAAATCCGCGATCACGCCGTGGCGCAGCGGCCGAGTGGCCGAGATCGAGGCCGGGGTGCGTCCGATCATCCGCTCGGCCTCGGCGCCGACCGCGTGGACCTCGCCGGTCGCCAGGTCGGACGCGACGACCGACGGCTCGGACACGACGATCCCCTTGCCGCCCACGTACACGAGCGTGTTCGCCGTCCCGAGGTCGATCGCCATGTCGTGCACCCCGAGGCTCGGGATCAGCGTACGTCTGGAGTTGTCACGACGGGATCCGTCTCTGCGGAATCTGATGGCAGAGACGGTACTCGCTGACGGACCCGCCGCCGGCGGCTGCAATCGCGCCTGCGCCGGCCGTGTCACCCTGGGCGCACGTATGTACGCGTCCGACCGACCGCGGCACCACGGCGCGCTGATGGCGTTCTGCCTGGTCCTGGCGCTGGTGCTGACGCTCGGCGCCGCGCTGGCGATCTGGCTCGATCGCCAGGCGCTGTCTGATCGCGGCTGGACCAACACCAGCTCCGCGCTGATCGAGAATCCGCCGATCCGCACCGCGGTCGCCGACGAGATGGTCTCGCAGCTGTTCACGCGCGCCAACGTCGACGCCGGACTGTCCTCGGTGCTGGGGCCGCTGGCGCCGGCCGCCGAGCACGAGCTGCGCTCGTTCGCGACCCGGCTGGCGGTGAGGACCCTGAAGACGCGGCCGATCGAGCAGCTCTGGCGCTCGGCCAACCGCCAGGCCCACCGTGAGCTGGTCGCGATCATCGAGCACGACCGAGGTGGCGACGTGTATCTGCAGCTGTCGCCGATCCTGAACGACCTGCTGACCGCGCTTCGGTCCTCGAAGCCGGTGACGGCGCTGCCGGCCGCCGCCCAGCAGGTGCTGGCAATCCGCATCGGGAACGCCGGCCGGGTCAGGATCCTGCGCGCCGACCAGGTCGGCACCGTCCGCGTCACGATCAACACGATCCGCAACCTGGTGCTCGTGCTGTCGCTGCTGGCGGGCATCTGCTTCGTGCTGGCGATCCTGGTCGCGACCGGCCGGCGCCGGCGCGCGATCGCCTACGTCGGCGTCTGCCTGGCCGTCTGCGGCGGGATCCTGCTCGCCGCGCGGGCACTGATCGGCCCCGCGCTGGCCGACTCGCTCGTGCCGGCCGATGCGCCGGGGAACCGCGCCGCTGTCCGGGCGGTGTGGATGGTCGGGACGACGCAGCTGCGCACGGAGGCGATCATCGCGCTGGTCGGCGGCGTCGTGCTGCTGATCGGCGGCGCTGTCGCGGCGGTCGTCGTCGGCCGCCGCGGGCCGGCCCGGGCGGTCTGGCAGTAGTCGGCGGCCGGTTCAGCGATCGCCGGGGAGCTTGCGCGGGTACTGCGAGGAGCGCTTGGAGACGTCCAGCGCCGACTCGATGATCCGGCGCTGCTCGGTGGCGTGGGCGATCGGGTAGCCCTCGCCGGAGGCGGCGCGCTCAGGGCGGCCGATGTAGCCGAAATGCAGGTGCTCGGGGAGGATCTGCAGCAACCGGGGCGACATGAACGCGCGGGCGCCCATGTTGCGCGGCTCCTCCTGAACCCAGACGACCTCGTTGAGGTTCGGGTAGGACTCGATCAGGCTCAGCAGCTCGCCCTGCGGGAACGGGTAGAGCAGCTCGACGCGGCCGACCGCCACCTGCGGGCTCTCCTCGCGCGTGGCCGAGGCGAGCAGGTCGTAGTAGACCTTGCCGCTGCAGAGCACCAGCCGGGTGACGCGCTCGGCGTCGGCCGTCGGATCCGGCAGCACCGGGCGGAACCGACCCTCGGCCAGCTCCTGCGCGGGGCTGGCGGCCAGCGGCAGGCGCAGCAGGCCCTTGGGGGTCATGCAGACCAGCGGACGCTGCTTGGCGATCCGCGCCTGGCGGCGCAGCAGGTGGAAGTACTGGGCCGGGGTGGTCGGGTTGGCGACGCGGATCGAGCCCTCGGCCGCCAGCTGCAGGAAGCGCTCCAGGCGAGCGCTGGAATGCTCCGGCCCCGAACCCTCGTAGGCATGCGGCAGCAGCAGCGTCAAGCGCGACGTCTGACCCCACTTGGCCAGGCCCGAGACGATGAACTGATCGATGATCACCTGCGCGCCGTTGACGAAGTCGCCGAACTGCGCCTCCCAGAGCACCAGCGTCTCCGGCCCCTCCTGCGAGTAGCCGTACTCGAAGCCGACACACGCCGTCTCCGACAGCGGGCTGTTGTGCAGCTCCATCGGCGCCAGCGCGCCGGGGAGGTGCTGGATCGCCGAGTGCTCCTGCCCGGTCTTGGGATCGTGCAGGACGAGGTGGCGCTGGCTGAACGTGCCGCGCTCGGTGTCCTGGCCGGTCATCCGGATCGGGACGCCTTCGGTCAACAGCGACGCGAAGGCGAGCGCCTCGGCGTGGGCCCAGAAGACCGCGGGCTTGCCGGCATCCTCCAGCGCATCCCGGCGCTGCTGCAGCTGCTTGACCAGCTTGGGATGGACCGTGAACCCGTCAGGCACCGACAGCAGCTCCTCGTTGAGCACCTGCAACTGGTCAAGCGTGACGGCGGTCGAGACCTCGGGCGACGGCGTTCGATCGAGCTGGTACTCGCCGGTCGCCTGCTCGATGTCTTCCTTGGCCGAGTCGATCCGCGCCTTGAGCTCGTCGTGGGCGTCGGCCAGGCGAGACCACACCGCATCGGTCATCTCGGTCGACTCGTCCTCGGTGACCACCTCACGCTCGATCAGCTGGCGGGCGAACAGCTCCCGCACCGGCGGGTGCTTGGTGATCACCTGGTACATCTCGGGCTGCGTGTAGGCCGGCTCGTCGGCTTCGTTGTGGCCGAAGCGGCGGTAGCCGATCAGATCGATCAGCACGTCATGGCCGAACTCCTGACGGAACGCGAACGCCAGCCGCACCGCGGTGACGCAGGCGGCGACGTCGTCGGAGTTGACGTGGATGATCGGCACGTCGAAGCCCTTGGCCAGATCCGACGCCATCGTCGTCGAGCGAGCGTCGTCGGGGTCGGTGGTGAAGCCGACCTGGTTGTTCTGGATGATGTGGACCGTGCCGCCGACGGTGTAGCCGTCAAGCGCCTGCAGGTTCAGCGTCTCGGCGACGACGCCCTGGCCCGGGAACGCGGCGTCGCCGTGGAGGATGATCGGGATCGCGGCGTTGGTGTCCTGGTGGGCGTGCGGCCCCTGGCGGCTGGTCTGCGCCGCCCGGGTGGCGCCCGCGGCGACCGGCGCGACGAACTCCAGGTGCGACGGGTTGGACTCCAGGCGCACGATCACCGACTCGCCATCGGCGACCTGGTAGGAGCCCTCGGCGCCGTGGTGGTACTTGACGTCGCCGGTACCGCCCTGCGGGAGGGTCGTGATCGGCTCCAGCGTCTTGGAGCCCTCGAACTCGGCGAAGATCGACTCGTACGCCCGGCCCAGGTTGTGCGCGAGCACGTTCAGGCGGCCGCGGTGGGCCATCCCGATCACGACCTCGCGAGCGCCGCGCGTGGCCGCCAGCTGGATCAGCTCGTCGATCATCGGCACGGTCATGTCCAGCCCCTCGACCGAGAACTGCTTCTGGCCGAGGTAGGCCTTGTGCATGAACCGCTCGAACGCGTCGACCTCGGTCAGACGTCGCAACAACGCCTTGGCCTCGTCGTTGGTCAGCGGCTGGCGGAAGGTGCCGGATTCGATCGCCTCGCGCAGCCACAGGCGCTGCCGGTTGGAGGCGATGTGCTCGATCTCGTAGGCGATCGTGCCGCAGTAGGTCTCACGCAGGTGCGGCAGCGCTTCGGCCAGGGTCGCGCCGGGCACATACATGCGCAGGATCTTGGCCGGGATCCGCTCCATCAGCTCGGGCGTGAGGTGCAGTGGGCCGGGGTCCAACGACGGATCCGATTCGGGCTCGCGGCCGAGCGGGTCCAGGTGCGCGGCGAGGTGGCCGTGGGTGCGGTGGGCCTTGAGCAGCGAGGTGGCGGCCTGGACGGCCTGCAGCAGCTCCTCGTCGACCGGCGCCGGCCCGGAGGTTGGTTTTTCTGGCGCGGCGCGGGCGACCGCGGCGTCCCGGACCGCGAGCTGCGGGGTGGGCGGCTCGGGCAGCGCCGGCAGCTGCACGCGCAGGTCGGAGAAGACCCGCTCGTAGAAGTCGGCCTGCCCCTGCAGCAGTGCCTCGATCCGCTGAAGGAAGCGACCGGACTCAGCGCCCTGGATGATCCGGTGGTCGTAGGTGGAGGTCATCGACATGACCTTCTCGGCGCCGATCAGCTCGCCGACCCGTCCCAGCCCCACCGGGTAGGCGATCGAACCGGTCGCGACGATCGTGCCCTGCCCGACCATCAGGCGCGGCACCGACGCGACGGTGCCAATCCCGCCGGGATTGGTCAGCGTCAGGTTGCCGCCTTGCAGGTCATCGGCGGTCAGCGTGTTCGTGCGGGCCTTCTCGACCAGCGCGTTGTAGGCGGCCACGAAGTCCGGGAAGCTGAGCCGGCCCGCGTCGCGGATCACCGGCACCATCAGCGTGCGGCCGCCGTCCTTGCGCTCGACGTCGACGGCCAGGCCCAGGTTGAGCGCGCCATCGTCGACCCGGTGAGGCTTTGCGTCGACCTGCGCGAAGTGGTGGGCCATGACCGGCATCTCCTCGGTCGCGACGCGCGCGATCGCATACGCGATCAGGTGCGTGAACGAGACCTTCTGGCCGGCGGCCTTCAGCTGCTTGCGGCGGGCGTCCAACGTGGTCACGGTGAGCGTCCGGAACGAGGTGGCGGTCGGGATCGAGCGGCTCTCGTCCATGTAGCGCGCCAGTGCCGCGCCCGCGCCCTTGATCAGCGTCGAGCCGTCCGGCGCCGCGGCGGTGTCGCCATTGGCGGCGAGCTTGCCGGCGGCGAGCACGTCGGCCTTGGTGATCCGGCCGCCGCGAGCGGAGCCGGTCACGCCGGAGAGGTTGACGCCCTCGGCCGCCGCGACGCGGCGGGCGATCGGCGAGGCGTTGGCGTCGTCGCCCGTCGGGGCGGCCGGCGTCTCGGACGCGGGAGCGCCGTTGGCGTCCGCCGGGGGTGCCGGCTTGGTGGCGGTGCCGCCGCGACGGCCGCCTGAGTGAACGTTGATTCGACCGATCACCTGGCCGACGTTCACCGTCTCGCCCTCGCCGGCGAGGATCTCGGTGATCGTTCCGGAGGCGGGCGCGGGCAGCTCCATGTCGACCTTGTCGGTCGAGAGCTCGACGACGGTGTCGCCGTCTTTGACCTCGTCGCCGACCTTGACCGACCATTCCAGGATCGTCCCCTCGGTGACCGATTCAGCGCCGGTCGGGGTCACGATCTCGACGATCTGCTCGGGCACCGACTCGGTGGCGGGCTCGGCTTCGCCGACGGCCCCGTTGCCTTCGGCCTCGGCCGCCGTGTCCGCAGAGTCCGCGGAGGCGCCGTTGCCGCCGGTGGCGCGAGCGGGGCGGGCGGGCGGCGAGTCCCCGGGCGCGATCTCGGCGAGCACCGCGCCGACCGCGACGGTGTCGCCCTCGGCCGCGACGATCTTCACCAGCGTGCCGGCGATCGGCGCCGGGACCTCCGCGTCGACCTTGTCGGTCGAGATCTCGACGATCGTCTCGTCCGCGGCGACCGTGTCGCCTTGAGATTTGTGCCATTCAAGGACGGTGCCCTCCGCCACGGAATCGCCCATGGCGGGCATCACGACCTCAACTGTGCTGGTATCGACCGACATTCTGGAGACGGCTGTTCACTCTACTGCGCGGGTTGGGACCCTATCCGCCCGGGCGCTGCGCCGCTGCTCATAGACGAACCCGGCCGAACCCGCGAACGGTCCCAGACCGCCCAGCACGGCGACCGTCACCGCCAGCCAGAACGGGATGATCCGCGCCCGAGCGGCGGCGATGCAGAGCAACGACATCCCGATCCACAGCACCCCGTGGCCAAGCCCCAGCCAGAACGTCTCGGGCTGCGGCCCGCCGAGCGCGAACGCGCAGACGAGCAGCCCGGTGTAGATCGCCGAATGCACGAACGACGCCACCTCCAAGCGCCCGAACGTCACCGGTCCCAGCGTGCGCGGTGCGGCGGCCGTGGCCATCGCCTATGCGGCGTCGCGCAGGAGCTCGGCGGTGAGCCGCAGCGGCGCGTCGGCCTGCTCGGGCCACCGCGTGACGTCGGCGGGCCACCAGGCGTAATCGTCGTGCTCGGCGTCGGGCGTCACCGTCGCGCCGTCGGGCAGCCACGCCTGGCCGATCAGCATCGTGATCCCGGTCCCGAGCTTGACGAGCGCCTCGACCGTCAGCCGCTCGGGACTGACCGACCACTCCTCACGCAGCTCGCGCACGAGCGTGTCGGCCGGGTTCTCGTCGACCTCGACCGAGCCGGCCGCGCCCAGCGCCCAGCGCTGAGACCACGTCGCCAGCCACTCGGCGCGGCGCCCGGCGAGCCAGCGGCCGTCGGCGGAGCGCACGACGCAGAGCGCCGAGAGGCTCTGCATCGCGTCGCCGGGGAGCAGACGCAACGCCCACCGGACCGGCTCGCACTCCAGCCGCAGCCGGTCGTCGACGACTGCGAAATCCCGCAGCCGCGCCGCGAGCCCGTCGTGACTGGGCGAACCGCGGTCACGCAACTGCTCGAGCGCCAGATCGGCGGCGTCCGTCACGTCCTGCCGAGGCGCGAAC
>Ga0302325_10011176_pt1 | contig 19369 bp, 12 predicted proteins | sample Palsa_T0_2_FD_201948 | JGI IMG/M metagenome (GOLD analysis project Ga0302325, IMG submission 201948) | Peat permafrost microbial communities from Stordalen Mire near Abisko, Sweden - Palsa_T0_2 | ecosystem: Environmental > Terrestrial > Soil > Palsa > Peat permafrost | place: Sweden: Abisko...
GCCCGCGATCAACGGCCCCTGTCCGACGGGGGGCTGCTTGTCGCGGCCGGTTGAATGGCATAGGGCGCAGCTCTGCTGAAAAAGCACCATTCCCCTCTTGGGATCGCCCGCCGCTAAGGGTGCGTCCGCGGCCTCAGCCGCCGAATAAAGAGCCACCAGCAGAGCGGAACCCACGGCAACGCGGCAGAACAAGGATCGCATGGGAAAAGGGACGAAGGTGACGGAAGTATATCACGCCTAGAGCACGTCAGCGTTCAAGCAGAACTCTCAGAAGAATACCATTGAGCCACTTAAGGTGCCCTTCTGGCTTGACCTCTGCCGTCTGCCGAACTCACAACGAGCCTCCCCCATGCGCGCGATCCGCCGATTCCTGTACGCGGCCCTGGCCGCCGGTGCGTTAGCCGGTTGCGTGACCAACCCGTCGCAGTCTGCCGCACTGTCAATCCAAGATAAGATCATCGCCAAGGAGCGCGAAGGCTTGGACGCGCTGAAGACGGGTGATCAAACTGTCTTCGCCGACTTGACCTCAGATAGGGCGGTGTTCGTCGATGCGCATGGTCCCGCATCCAAAGCGGAAGTGCTGAAAAATACCGCAGAATTCAAACTTCTGACGTACCAAATGGAGGACGTTCGGTTCGTTGCGATATCGGAGCATTCGGGATTGATCGCTTACAAAATGACGGAAAGCGGCGTCTCCCACGGACATGAGTTCACGGCCAGAGTGTACGTCGCCTCCATTTGGGCCGAGGAAGACGGCAAATGGATGTGCCTGTTCAGCCAGGAAACCGCGGCCAAATAGGTTCGCATGACGGCGACGGCAGCGGCCATCGTGCTCGCCCTAATCGCCCCTTCGGCCGCGGCCAACTCCGCCGTAACCCCCGCGCCGCGCCTCAGCCTGGGTTGGTTCGTGCACTACGAGTCAATCAATCATCGGGCCCGTCATGGCGGGATCGGTCTCATCTATGTGGGAGACTCGATCGTGGAGCATTTCGACAATCAGGGAACAGACGTATGGGCGCACTATTACGCCGGTCGCAACGCACTGAATCTGGGGATCAGCGGCGATCGGACCGAAAACGTTCTCTGGCGCCTGATCCACGGAAATATCGACGGCATCGCGCCGAAATTGGCGATCGTCATGATCGGCCAGAACAATGGAGGCCACAATACGGCCAAGGAGATCGGCAATGGGGTCGCCGCCATCGTCCAACAGCTCCGCGTCAAGTTGCCGGAAACCAAGATCCTCGTCTTGGGTATTTTCCCGCGCCGCGAAAAAAACTCGCCGGAGCGCGCCGTATTGTCCGCCGCCAATGAAATCGCGTCGACCTTGGCGGACGGCAAGACCGTTTACTATATGAACATCAACCATCTCTTTGAACGGCCCGATGGTTCAATTATCCAATCGTTGATGTACGACTTTGAGCACCCCACTCCCCTGGGCCACCGCGTCTGGGCTGAGGCCATCGAGCCCACCGTGTCCGAACTGATGGGCGACCGACCCGTGGCGCCGATGCGCTGACGATTCCCGATGTCCCTTCAACCGCAAGTCCTGCTCGTCGACTGCCCCGACCGCCCGGGCCTCGTGCACGCGATCACCGGCGTGCTCTTGCGCGCCGGTGCGAACATCATTTCAAACCACGAGTTCGTCGACGCCGAGCACGGGCATTTCGCGCGAGCATCACTGCCTCGCCGATCTGCTGGTGCGTCACGCTTACGCCGAACTGGGCGCCGAGATCGTCGCTGTCGTGAGCAACCATGACCATCTGCACTTCGTCACAGAACAAATCGACGAGGGGCCGAGGCCCTAGGGCTTGGGAAGGAGCAAGGCATCCAGGCTCCCCGCTCCGGTGCCCGTCTTGGAAAGCTTTGGGTAGCGCAAGCCGCCGGCATAGTCGAATACGACGGTTCGGTAGATATCACCGGTTCGCACGAGCAGGCTGAGCGGGGATTTCTTCGCCTTGATTGAGGCCTTCAGGTCGTCCGCGTCGTAAGATCGGCCGTCGACCGCGACGAGCTTGGTTCCGACGGTCAGGCCCGCATTGAAAGCCGCGCTGTCCCAGACCACGCCGACGAATTCGCCGTCCCGACTCAGCACGAATCCGCCGGAATAGCTGAGATCAGTGACTTTGCGCTGCTTCTCGTAGCCCTTGGTCCATTCCGTGGGGGTGTCGGTATAGACAAGTTCGTAGCCTCCGCGGGTCAATCCGTCGAGGGGCGCGTGCTGGCTGGTATTTTCAAGCCGGTCTCGTAGAAACTTCGCCCAATCATAGGGCTGCACGCTGTTAAGCGTCTTGACGAGGTCGTCGAAGGTGTACGTCAGCTCACCCCAATCGCGGTCGTTGACGCCGAAGAAGGCGCGCGCGAAATCGTCCATCGAGCGGGCGCCCCCGGACAACTGCCGGAGAAGGCTGTCGGCATCGAGCCAGAGAAGCAGGCCCTCGCTATAATAGTCCTCGGAGCGCTGCCAGCTCAGCCAAGCCTGAGGCCGCCGTTCGGAAATAACGGGATCGTTGGTTGTGTCGATCAATGGGCGCCAAGTCCGGCCCACCCGCGTGTCGTAGGTCGCGGCGATACTGGCGAGGCCTCCGAGGGTGTCTTCCTTGGAAAGGAGCCCCGATCGCGCCCCGAGCACATAGCCCCAGAATTGGGTCTGCCCTTCGTAGACCCAAAGCAGGCTGTCCCCCATCGGCGTCCGATAATCCGGCGTCCACAGGTCGGCCGCGCGGCGAAATTTGCCGTTCCAGCTGTGGGTGTACTCGTGCGGGAGCAGGTCATGCGAGGTAAGACTTCCCTTCCAGTCGGTGAAATACCGCCCCTCCACTCCGTCCTCTGAACTGCGGTGGTGCTCCAGCCCGATTCGGCTCTGACGATCGCTCAAGGCCAGCAGGAAGTCGTAGTGATTGTAATGTTGCGCGCCAAAAAGTTTGATCGCCTGAGTGACGAGATTTCGGTGGAGCTGAATCTGCTCGCCCGTGGCAGCGAGCTGGTCGTCGCGATCGGCGACGATGTTGAGGCGCACGCCCGGAGCGAGGGTCTCGACCCGCACGTGCGCGCCCGCGAAAGCCGGGCTGTCCACCAGGGTCTCGAAGGAGACGGGAAGATAGTGGACGGTGGAACCGGCCTGCGAGGCGACCTTGAGGGCTGTCGCGGCCTTCCAGCCTTCCGGATACCGGACCGTGGCTTCGATCGGAATCCGCCGGGTGTAGAATCCAGCTGGATACAGAGCCACCGTGTCCCATTGCAGATCGAGCATTTCCGGCGTGGTCACAATTCGGCCCTGGTTTGCGTCCGTCGGAGCAAGAAACTGGAACTCGACCCGCAGACGGGTCGTGCCGGCCGGCGCATCGATGTGAAAGGCGTAGACATCCATCGGATCCCGCTTCCATGGAATCGAGCGCCCGTTGCCGCTGACCCTAAGCCCTGCGAGTTTCGAGATGGGGCCGGTCGGCGAATGGTTGCCGGGCAGCCATTCCGGGTAGAGCAAAGTCAGAGGACCGGCGGCCCCAATGGGAATCACCTCGGTGACCCGAAAGATGCCGTGGATGACGTCGGTGGCGTCGACTGAGAGTTGGAGCGTGCCCGGCCAAGCGATATCGCGCGCGGCAGGGATCGTGTCGACTACGGGAAGCGCCATGGGAGCGCTGTTGGTCGCGGCGAGAAGGGCAACGGGCGCGACGAAGACGGACAATGCGAGGCGTGGATGCATCGGGTAGGGAGAGAGCGCTTCCTTTTGCACGGCCCAAGTTCCCAGCTCAATGGAATTGTCCCCGCCCAATGACTTGGACAAGTTGGTTGAACTCGGCGCCAAACCGGGTAAGACGCCTCACCATGAAATACACCCCGCTGATTGCCCTGTTTGTCCTCGGATTTGCCCAGAAAAGCCTCGGGATCGAACCGCCCCCCACCGAGGTCGTGATGTTCGACCATGCCACCGTCGAACAAGCCCTGGCCAAAGGGCAGAAGTTGTCCATCAACAGCAGTTTTAAGATCCAGGGCGGCCACCGTGTGGGGCCGGGCGTGGTTGAAATCCATGAGCACGACACGGACATCTTCTATGTGACCCAGGGTGCCGCCACCTTTGTCACGGGGGGCACCGCGATCGACCCCAAGTCCGTGGGTCCGGGCGAGTTCCACGCGGACAAAATGACCGGCGGCACCGTCCACCATCTGACTCAGGGCGATGTGATCGTGATCCCCAGCGGGATTCCGCACCAGTTCACCGAGGTCAGCGGGGGAACCTTCGTCTACTTCGTCGTCAAAGTGACGAAGTAAACCTCAGGAGGCTTTGCGTTCGCGCAGCTTGCCCAGGTCCTGCTGAATACGCTTGGCGATCGATGGGCTGAAGAAGGTATTGCCCTTGGCCACCTCGGTGATCGCCAGCGTCAAGGTCTCTGCGGCCGTCTGCTTTTCGAGGAAACCGGCCACCCCAGCCGCGATGGCCCCTTTGATATATTCGTCGTCGTCATGCGCTGAAAGAATGATCACCTTGGCAGCGGAATCGGCAGCTAGGATTTGCCGCGTTGCCTCCAGGCCATTGAGCACGGGCATGCCTATGTCCATCAGGATGACGTCCGGGCGAAGGGACTTTGCCAACTCCACCGCTTCTCGGCCATTCCGCGCCTCCCCCAAAATCAGGAAATGTCCGTCCGCGTTGAGCAGCTTGCAAAGGCCCCGCCGAACGATGGCATGATCTTCGGCCAACACGACCGTCGTTTGCTTTGGAGGGGTCATTTTTTTATTTTCTCCCGTTTAAACGGAATTTCTGCGCGCACCGTCGTGCCTCTCCCGGGCTTGGACTCGATCACCAGGGTTCCGCCGACCATTTCGATCCGCTCGTTCATTCCAACCAGGCCCAGGCGCATGTTGTTTCTCGCCAGGAGGGTCTTCCCCACCTCAAAGGATCTCCCGTTGTCGGTGATCTCCATGCGGATCGCATTCGGAATAGCCGTGATGCGCAATTCAACCTCGGTTGCGTGCGCGTGGCGGGCGACATTGGTGAGTGCTTCCTGGGCCACGCGGAACAGAACCGTTCGCTCGGAGCCGCGAAGCGCCTCCACTCCCCCGAAGGCGATCAGTCGAATTTCGATCTTTTTTTGCGCAGCCACGCTTTTGCAATAGGCGGTGAGCGCGGGGATAAGGCCGAGGTCGTCCAGCACCGCGGGCCGGAGTCCGCGCGCAAAGCGGTGCACCGCATTGACGGAACTTTCCACCAAGCGCTGCGTATGGGTTACTTTCTCCTTGAGAGTGTGCGAGTCGACGGCGCCCAGCCGCCCCAGGGCCGACAATTCAACATTGACGCCGATCAGCGTCTGCACGACTTCGTCATGGAGTTCCCGGCTGATCTCCTTGCGCTCTTCCTCCTGGGCCGTGATGATCTTACGCGTGAGGTGGCGGAGTTGTTTCTGCATGATCTCCGATTTTTGGAGCAGCATCCGATACTCCTCGTTGCCCTTTCTGATGGACTCGACCGAGCTCTTCAAACGCGTGTTGGTCGCGGTCAGTTCCCCCGTGCGGGCCGCCACCAGTCTCTCCAGTTGATTCGCGTGGTGGGATAATTGTGTCCGCGCCGCACGCAATGCCTCTTCGGAGTGCTTCCGTTCCGTGATGTCCCGGATGACCAGCAAGACTTCCTTCGGCTTGTCGCCGGGTTCGTTCAGTGTCCGCGCATTGAGCGATAGGCTGCGGCGGCCAATCCTTTCAAAATCGCGTGTAACCTCAAAGTCGTCGAAGAACCCGTTTCGGGAAATGATCTCCTTCAGCATTCGGCGCAGGCTGGCAACACTCCATGAGCCGCCGCCGATCTCAAATATCGAACGGCCTTTGATCTGCGGAGGCGAAACCTTGAAGGTGCGATTGAACGCATCGTTGGAGGATTGGACCTGCAGGTCAGAGGAGAGTATCAATAGCGGGTCCGGCACCGTGCGAATGATCGCCTCAGCGTGCCTGTGCGCTTCAGAGATGAGCCCTTCGGTTCTCTTCAGATCGTTGATATCCACCAAGACCAGGACGACGCCGTCGATCGTGTGTTCGGCGGTCAAATAGGGCCGCGCCCGCAGCGAGAACCAGCGTCCAGAATTGTCCTTAACCTCATGCACACTTTCGCGCCCAGTCTCTTTGACTCCAATCAGGATGCCTTCCAGATCAGGCACAACGAGATTGTGGCGCACGCTGCCAAAGGGCCGCCCGAGATCGCTCGCCACTAGGCCGAACTGCTTTTCGGCTTGCGAGCTGAAGCGGCGGATCGCGAGGTCACGCCCCAATAGCACGATGACAAGTTTTGTGGATGTCTGGAGGTTGGTGAGGTCGCCGTTCAGCCGCTTGAGCTCAAAATTGCGGCTGATCATTTCCTCGTTTACGGTCGTGAGTTCCTCGTTGGTGGACTCGAGTTCCTCCTTTGAGGTCTCGAGCTCCTCATTGAGGCTTTGCAGCTCTTCGTTCGCGGATTGACCCTCCTCGTTCGAGGCCTGGAGTTCCTCGTTGGCCGCCTCCTGACGCTCCTGGACCGATCGGAGATAGTCGCGCGTCTCGGAGAGCTCTTTCTCCAATACTTCAATACGGCTCGCTTCTCTCTTATTGTACCTGGGGCGCCCCTGCGGCTCCGTGGGAATGGGCTTGCCGATGATTGGGGCGTTCGGAGCCATGCCTGCCTGGTTTATGGACTCCTCAAACAACACCAGAAAACAGCGCTCCTTCAGGTTCTTCAGCGGAACGATCCCCACGCCTACCCGTCGGACAATCCCATCCTTCCTGACCGGCACGTTCTCTTTTCGCACCGTCGCGTTCTCCTTCCGCGCTCGATTGATCGCCGCGCGCAGCGGAAGCATCAATCCATCCCGCGCCATTCTCAGCAGGTCAAAACTGGCTTTGCCCGTGGGCGGTTCGAGGTATTCGCTCGTCGGCCCGCGAAATTGCAAGATCTGTAAATTGTCGTCGATGAGCACGGCTGGCGGAGCGAACTGGGCAACGGTCACGCGATCGGCCTCGCGCTCCGCATTGAGTTCGCTCCGGAATGAATCGGGCGATTCCGACCGCTTCAGTCGCGGAGGCGCAGACAGACGCGAAGCCTTCCCCGGCTGGAGTCGCTCGCCGCCACGATGACCAGCGGATAGGTAAAATGCCGGCGTTGCCGCCGCCCGGCGGGAGAATATCTTATGCTTTTTGTCCTCCGGCATGAACAGTTCGGAGAAAGCGCCGATCGATTCGGAGGCGCCCAAAAATAAAAAACCTCCGGGCTTGAGGGCATAATGGAAAGCAGGGAGCACTCTCTTCTGCAGAATCGGCTCCAGATAGATCATCAGATTGCGACAACTGATGAAATCCATCCGCGAAAAGGGCGGATCACTGATGGCATTCTGCCGGGCGAATACAATAAGCTCGCGCACCGCCTTGATCACCCGGTAGCCCCCTTCCTCGAGCACAAAGAATCGCCGGAGTCGCTCCGGCGAGATATCATGGACGAGGTTTTTCGCGTAAAACCCGTTTCGGGCCTTTTCGAGATTCGCCTCATTGAGATCGGTCGCGAATACCTGAAGTTTGCGCGCTCGGGGTATTTTTTCGGCGGCCTCCGCATAGGACATGGCGATCGAATACGCCTCTTGCCCGGTGGAGCAGCCGAGCACCCAAACACGCATCGGTTCGTCACCCCCTCGTCGGAGAAGCTTTGGGAAAATCTTGCGCTTCAGAGTCTCAAAGGCATGCGGGTTTCTGAAAAAGCTCGTCACTCCGATAAGGGCATCGGCATAAAGGGCGTCGATTTCTTTCAGGTTGCCGCGCAGGAAGTCGGCATAATTTTCGAGCGTGTCCCTCCCGCTCAATACCGCGCGCCGCGCGATCCGCCGCCGGATAGTGGCGGATTTGTAGAGCGAGAAATCCACCCCGCAGTGATTTCGCAGAAGAAGCAGAACGCTTTGGTAGGCGTTCTGTGCGTGATCACCCGGCCGTTCGAACGCCATCGCGGGAGCGCGTGAGGCCGGGCCCCCTCCTTCTGTCTTTGCAGCGATTCGCCGGGGGGGCGGCCCATCCAGTCCAAAGAGCGGTTGAGGCCATTGACCGACGTAAGGATGCCTCGCAATGCGCGCCAATTCCGTCGCGATATTTCCAGGCGAAAGCGTGAAATCCACGCAACCGGCGGCCACCGCGCTGCGCGGCATCGAATCATAGCGGGCCGAATCGTCCTGCGCGAAGGTAAGGCCGCCTTCTGCTTTGATGGCTTCCAATCCCAGCGTTCCGTCCGTAGCGGAGCCCGAGAGAATCACACCGACCGCCCGTTCGCGTTGGTCCTTGGCGAGTGCTTCAAAGAAAAAATCGATGGGCCGGGGTGCGATGCGGTTCCTTGAGCGAGGGAGCAGTTTCAGAACGCCCCGCGCGATGCCAAGGCTCGTGTTCGGTGGAATGATGTAGATGTGATTGGCCTTCACGCGGAGGTTCTGCGTCACCTCGCGCACGGGCATCGCGGTCGCCCGCGCCAGAAGCTGCGCGAGCGCGCTCTCATGCTGCGGATCAAGGTGTTGCACCAGAACGAACCCAAAGCCGGTATCGAGCGGCAATTCCTTAAGCAGTTGGGTGAATGCCTCGAGGCCGCCGGCCGACGCGCCGATTCCGACTATGGGACACCCCGGCTTCGAGCGCGCAGAAGCGGGTGCAGGTTGGTGACCTTTACCTTTCATAGATCGTCACGGAATAGGGGCTTGCGTTGCACTTATTAAAGACCATCCCGCAGAGTTCCGCGATAAGGTATAACCCTACCAACGGGATGCCCACCGCGGCATCCAGTCAGACAGTCCTACACCCCATCTCAGACCGCGGTATCTCGGTAGTCGCGGCGGACCGTTACGTTTGTGCGGAACACGTGGTCCCACAAACCATTGGTGACGCCAAAATTACCCAGATCGTCGAAGTGATGATGGAGTGCGTGGCGGCGCTTCAGATGCGACAGGTAGGCCGACTTGATCTGCCAATGATGGATGCCGTAGTGCGCCGTCACATACCAAAGGTATCCAAGCATCATGCCCGCGGTGAACCCCGCGGCGATCTCAAGGTTGCTGATCAGGATGGCCGGCATCGTGACGAACGCCAGAAAGACAAGAATGCTGAACCAGGTGGGAGTGCCGACAAGCGCCTTCTGGTCATGGTGATGCACGTCATGCTGGTCCTTGACCCATTTGACATGATGGAGAACGTAGCGGTGGAGCAGGTATTCGACAAAGGTCCAAACGCACAAGCCGGTCACGACCGCCAGGACCGTCGCCCTCCACCGATGGGGATCGCTCACGAGCGCCAGGACAATAAAGCCGACGGCGGCCGCTGGATAGGCGTAGAAATCGGCAAAGAAGGCGGATCGGCTCAATCGCGTGGCGGGCGGGGGGGGCCCGGCGCCCTCCGGAGACCGGACCGTATCGGCGCTTGTTGAAGATACCTTCTGATTCATATCGGCATAGTGTTAGATGGTTAATGAGACCGAATCAAACAGGCAAGCGAGCGAATTTTCGGACAGTCTCCTCCCTAAACGGGTGCGAATTTGGGTGTTTCATTGTGTGATTCCGTTTCGGCCGGCAGTAGACAAGCAGGAACCATGAAAGATGATTCCGAACTTCTCACCCGGTATGCGAACGACCGCTCCGAAGCCGCCTTCACGGAGTTGGTTCAAAGGCATGTCGATATGGTCTATTCGGCCGCGCTGCGCCAGATGGGCGGCGACCTTCATCGGGCCCAGGAAGTGACTCAAATGGTCTTCACCGATTTGGCCCGGAAGGCGGCCTCGCTCGCATCCCACCCCGCCCTTCCCGCGTGGCTCCACCGAAACAGCCACCTCACCGCCGCCGCCCTCCGCCGCAAGGAGGGGCGCCGTCAGAAATATGAGCGGGCGGCGGCTGACGAGGCAATCGCCGGCAGTGAAGAACCGGTCGTGTGGGAGAACCTGCGGCCTGTGCTCGACGAGGCCATCAACGATTTGGGCGAGCGGGACCGCCAGGCCGTGCTGCTGCGCTTTTTTTCCAACCGCCCGTTCGGAGAGGTGGGGAGGCAGCTCGGCCTGACCGAAAATGCCGCCCGAATGCGCGTTGAGCGCGCGTTAGGCAAGCTCCACGGGCTGCTGGCTCGGCGCGGCATCACCTCCTCCTCGGCCGCGTTGGCCGCGGCCTTGACCGCGCGGGCGGTTGCCGCCGCGCCGGCCGGAGTCGCCGCGGCTACCGCCGGCGCCGCCCTGGTCGGCGCCTCGGGCGCCGCAGGCCTGTGGGCGACCTTTATGATATCCTCCAAATTGCCGTTTGCTCTCACGGCCGCGGTCCTCGTGGGGGGCGCGAGCATCGTTGCCCTGCAAGAACGAGCCAGTCACCGAGACGCTGAAGAATTGGCCGGCCTCCTGCGAGAGAACCGGGCGCTGTCCGCGCTGAAGGAGCAAAATCGACGGCTGGCCGCTGCGGCCGAGCAGGCGCGAGCATTGGAAGCGAACGGCGCGCACTGGGCGGTCCTCCAGGCCCAGGTTCAGGCGCTCGAGGGCGTGGTGGCAACCCAAGCGAAAAAGGCCGCCGCGGCGGCTCAGGCGCGCAAGCTTGCGGCCAATCGCGCGAGGTCGGCGGGCGTCGTGTGGGACGACGACTCAAAAGTGGTCGATGCGTCGGGCGCGGACCGCCTCCCCACCCCGGTATCCCAAAAGCGGCCGGCCTATCCCATTGAAATGCGCCAGGCCGGCTCCTCGGGCCAAGTAGTGGTGGATGTCGTGGTCGGCACGGATGGATTAATTCACAATGCCTTCGCAGCCAGTTCGACCCAGAGTGAATTTGAAGCCGCCGCGGTTCAGGCGGTAAGCCAATGGACCTTCAATCCCGGCCAGAAGAACGGGATCGTCGTCAACACACACCTTCAGATCCCGATTGTTTTCTCGGTTTCTCCCGGTTCCAGCCCATCAGGTTTTGTCGTGGCTCCAGCCGCCGCGCCGGCTGGCGACTCCTGGTTTTGAACACAAATGGCCGCGCCTACGAAATTCTGGCCATGGATTCTGTTGGCGGCCGCTGTGGCATGCGTAGCCATGGGTCTTGGTCGGACAGGTGGAGCGGAAGCGCAGCAGGCTTTGAGACTGGGGGTGGCACGCGCGGAGAATGCCGAGCTGCGCAGATCGGAGGAGGAGCGCCGCCGATTGCTGGCCTCGCAGCTGACCTCCGCACAGAGGGAACTGCTTGAGCGCCGACAAGCCGAGATGGCAGCCCTTCGCCTGAGGCTCGCGGCACTGCAACGCAGAGCGGACACGGAGAACACAAGCGAATCCGAGGGTAAGACGGCACATGCCTCTGTGCCTGCGGCAGCATGGATTTACGCAGGCCGGGATAATCCGAGAGCCGCGTTCGAGAGCGTGCTTTGGGCGGCTTCCCGAGGAGAGGTGGATCCCCTGGTCGGCCTGCTGGGCTATACACCCGAAATGCGCGCCCGTGCCGACGCCCTTTTTGCGCAGCTGCCCGCCCCTTCGCAGCAAGAGTATGGAAGCCCCGGAAAAGTCATTGCCACGCTTCTGGCGGGCAGCTTTCCGAAAGACGCCTCTTCCATGACCGCCCTGGGTGAATCGGATGCGGGAAACGGCGCCGCCCTCCTGATGCGCGTGGAGCGCTCGGGCGGACAGGCCAAGAGCACCCTTTTCCAATTCCACCGGGCGGCGGACGGTTGGCAACTCATGGTTCCACCGGGCGTGATGGCGAATCTCGAGAAGACCCTCACGGGAGTACCGTAGCCCCGCGCCGGGCGCCGCGTGCGGTCACTCCTTGCCGCCGAAAAGGCCTTTGACGGTTTGGCCCGCGGATTTGGCCGCATGGCCAGCCGCCGCGCCCATGGTCGACCCGATCTTTCCTGCGGCATTTGTCGTCGCACTCACGATGCTGCCGCTCACCGTGCGCATCACCGCCAATGTCAGATCCGTCGGCGAGATCCCCCCTTGCTGTGTCCCCAGATCGTTCAGGACAACCGGGGGCATCGGCAGGGTCAGGGCGGTGGGCCCGAAACCGAGGGTGACCCGCCCATTGGTCAGGGCGAAGTGTTTCACCATGAGTTTAAGGGGCGTTCCTTTCTTGGTTGTCGGCTGGGCCTCATGCGACGGATCGGAAGAGGCCCCCTGCATGTTCTTCAGGAGATCGCCTATGTTGCTCGATACGACCTTGGTCTCGTACACAAATTCGGCATGATCGATTTCGACATCGTTGATGACGATGCAATCGCTGAAGATCGAACGGGGAGCGATTTCTAGGTGAACCTTGCCTAGGTAGAACGCCTTGTCTCCGGACCAGCCTGTCGGATTTCCCACCAGCAGGCCCGTCAGGGTGCCGCTTCCCGAAAACGGCGAAAGGAGCGCCCCCTCCAGCCGGACCGGGGTTTGCGTGATCGAGGGGGCAAACCGGTTCACACCCGCCTTCACCGCAGAACCCAGGAATAGGGTGATCCCGAGGTAACCGAGAACCAGAAAGGCGGTCAGAATTCCGGCGGCCCACAGAAGTTTCCTTTTCATCACACAGGAGTATGGCCGAACCCAAAGACGAATTCAATGGGCGATGCCACGAGCTTGTCCAAGGCTCCTGGAGCCCGCGCGCACACGATGAGTGGCGCGTGCCCCAATGGGATATGTAAATAGATTTGACCCAAATAATTAACGATATCTTTGTAAGGACTGGGATGTCCTGTCGCCTCCAGTCTCCGCGACGTCTCCGGGCTTGGTTGGAGACGTGGCTGCGGCTGCTCTATTTTCTCGCTGCCAGCGTATGGCTGGAGACCACCTCTCCGCACTGCGCAGCCCAGGCGGTCATCCAAGCCGATTGGATCGGCGCCTCCGGCACAGGGGGAGCGGGGAATTGGAGCAGCGCAGCGGATTGGGACGTCGGGGTCGTTCCCAACAACGGCAGCAGCAGCTACAATGTTTTCATCGACAATGGACTGGCCGCGAATTCCGCCGTGACCCTCGATACCACGGTCACCATCAACAATCTGACCATCGATTCGGGTGATTCGCTCACGATTGCGAACAACCAGGCTCTCACCATCGCCGGAAACGGCACCACCGGAACGATCACCGTCAACGGCACGCTGAACCTGGGAAGCACCGTGAACGACACCAGTCTGGTCGTCATGGCCAGCACGGTGACTCTCGCCGGCGGAGGCACCCTTGTCCTCTCGAATTCCGTGAACAACCGGATCTATGCCACCAATTCCTCGTTCACCTTGGTTAACCAGGCGACGATCCAGGGCGCGGGCTTGATCGGCGCCGGTGAGCTAACATTCACCAATCAAGGCACGGTGAATTCCAGCCAATCGGCGGGAATCACGCTCGATCCGAGCGGGACCACCACCAATTCGGGCACTATGGAGGCCTCCAACGGATCGACGCTCACATTCGCAGGGGGCACCGTCAATAATACCGGCGGCACGATCCTGGCCCAAACAGGATCCACCGTCTCCCTGAACTCCGTCACCATCACCGCCGGGACGTTCTCGACCGTGGGCAGCGGCGTGATCTTGGACGCCGCCGCTTCAACACTGAGCGGTCCCACCCTGTCCTCGGGGAGCCTCCTCCAGATCCCCAACAACGGTAGCCTCACTGTTTCCGGGACCTTCGTGAACAACGGGACGGTGACGCTCAATTCAACCGCCAATAACACCGACCTCATCGCCGGATCGGGCGGCCTGACCCTGAGCGGCGGCGGCGCGATCACCATGGGTTCCGCCGCGAACAACCGAATCTATGGCGCCACCGGTTCGACGCTCATCACCAACGTCAACAACACGATCTCGGGGGCGGGATTTATCGGGGTAGGCCAGCTCGAATTGAACAACCAGGGGCTGATCAACGCGAATGTTTCGGGCCTCTCCATCGTGCTGTCGCCCAGCGGAACCGGATTCACCAACACGGGCACGATGGAAGCCACCAACGGAGGCACCCTCCAATTCGGCAGCGGCCTGTATGCGAATGCGGGGGGCACGGTCGCCGCCGGCGCCAATGCCGTCCTTTTGTTCTCCGGGGCAAGCTTTAGTGGAGGTACCATCAATGTCGGCGGCACCGGCGCGCTCCAACTTAGCGCCAACGCGGGCCTCAGCGGAGAAACGATCAATACGGTATCCGGCTCGTCCCTACAGAACGTGAGCGGCGCAAATACCCTGGCCGGCACGGTGAACATCGCGGCCGGAAGCAGCCTGAGCGTCGCCAACAACTCCACCCTCACTCTTCCGGCCGGCGGAACCTACGCCAACCAGGGAACCATCGCCCTTAATTCGACCGGCAACAATACCGATTTGATCGTCAGCGGCGGCACAGTGACTCTCTCCGGTGGGGGAATCGTCGCTCTTTCCAACGCGATCACGAACCGGATCTATGGCGCGAGCGGCAGCGATACGTTCGTCAACGCCAACAACACAATCCAGGGCGCCGGAGTCATCGGAGCCAGCCAGCTGACGTTTATCAATCAAGGCACCGTGAACGCGACCCTGCCAGTGGGTATAACCATCAACCCCAGCGGCGGCACCACCAATTCAAGCACGCTTGAGGCGACGAACGGATCCACGCTCACATTCTCGGGAGGCTCCGTTAACAATACCGGCGGCACGATCCTGGCCGGAACCGGATCCACGGTCTCGCTGAGCTCCGTCACGATCACCGCGGGGACCTTTTCGACCACCGGCAGCGGAGTGATCCTGGATGCCGCCGCGTCGATTCTCGCCTCACCCACTCTGTCCGCCGGAAGTCTCCTTCAGGTCCCCAACAATACGACCCTCACGGTTTCTGGAACTTTTGTGAACAACGGCACGGTGACGCTCAATTCCACGGTCAATAACACCGACTTCGTCGCCGGCTCGGGCGGACTCACCCTGGGCGGCGGCGGCGCGATCACCCTGAGTTCCGCCGTGAACAACCGGATTTACGGCACCACCGGATCGACCCTCATTACCAACGTCAACAACACGATCTCGGGGGCGGGATTTATCGGGGTTGGCCAGCTCGAATTGAACAACCAGGGAGTGATCAATGCGAATGATTCGGGCCAGTCCATCGTGCTGTCGCCCAGCGGAACCGGATTCGCCAACACCGGCACAATGGAAGCCACCAATGGCGGCACGCTTCAATTCAATGGGGGTCCCTATTCGAACACGGGGGGCAGCGTCGCTGCGGGCGCCAATGCCGTCCTTTCATTCTCCGGAGCAAACTTCAGCGGAGGAACCATCAGTGTCGGCGGCACGGGCTCGCTCCAATTGAGCGGCAACTCCAGCCTCAGCGGAGAAACGATCAATACGGTATCCGGCTCGTCTCTACAAAACGTGAGCGGCGCAAATACCCTGGCCGGCACGGTGAACATCGCGGCCGGAAGCAACCTGAGCGTCGCCAACAACTCCACCCTCACTCTTCCGGCCGGCGGAACCTACGCCAACCAGGGAACCATCGCCCTTAATTCGACCGCCAACAATACCGATTTGATCGTCAGCGGCGGCACAGTGACTCTCTCCGGTGGAGGAATCGTCGCTCTTTCCAACGCGATCACGAACCGGATCTATGGCGCGAGCGGCAGCGATACGTTCGTCAACGCCAACAACACAATCCAGGGCGCCGGAGTCATCGGAGCCAGCCAGCTGACGTTTATCAATCAAGGCACCGTCAATTCCAACCAATCGGCGGGAATCACCCTCAATCCGAGCGGAGGCACGACCAATTCCGGCACCCTGGAGGCCTCCGGAGGCTCTACCCTCACGCTGTCGGGCAGCACGGTGAACAACGCGGGAGGTTCGATCCAGGCGCTCAACGGATCGACCGTGGCCTTGAGTTCAGTGTCGATCAATGGAGGCTCCCTGGCAACCGCTGGCACCGGAGTGATCCTGGATGCCGCCGCATCAACTCTCACCGGTCCCACCTTGTCCGCCGGAAGTCTCCTTCAAGTCCCCAACAACGCGACCCTCACGATTTCCGGGACCTTCGTGAACAACGGGAATGTGACGCTCAATTCCACGGTCAATAATACCGACCTCGTGGCCGTGTCCGGCGGTCTCACGCTCACCGGTGGCGGCACCGTCACTCTCACAGACAGTCCCGCCAACCGGATCTATGCCTCCAGCGGATCGATCAGCATCGATAATGTGGACAACACGATCACAGGCGCCGGCCAGATTGGCCTAGGACAGCTGACCCTGACCAATACCGGAACCATCATCGCGAACGGAACGAACCCCCTGGTGCTCAATCTTTCCAATGCCTTCACCAACCAGGGCACGCTCATCGGCCTTGGGAGCGGCGGCCTTCAGTTCGTCAGCGGGAATCTCACCAACGGCGGAACGATCACCATTCAATCGGGGAGCAATGTGACCGTCTCGGGCCAGTATATTCAAACCAGCGGCGTCACCAATCTGTCCAGCGCAACGCTCAACGCGACCAGCGTTGCGATCCAGGGAGGGTCGTTCCAGGGATCCGGAACGGTGGGAACCGCGGTCGCCAACAATGGACTTTTCCATCCGGTCCAAAGCCTCTCCCTCACCGGAAATCTAACCCTGGGCGGATCATCGACCCTGCTTTTTGACATCGGCGGCTCCACGGCGGGCTCTGGCTACGACACGCTCTCAGCGCCCATGGTCACGCTCGGCGGTTCGCTCGATCTACTGTTCACCAATAGCTACCAAAACTCGATCCTGCCCGGCAACACCTTCACCTTGATCACCGCCAGCGGCGGCCTCAGCGGTCAGTTCGCCGGCATAGCCAATGGAGCACGCGTTGGTACGATGGATGGACTTGGGTCGTTCCAGGTCAACTACCTGTCGACTAGCTTGACCCTCTCTGGTTTCCAGCAGGTGCCGGAACCCTCGACGATCGCCCTTTTCGCCCTGGGAGCCTTGGCCTTGTTCGCCACGCGTCGAACCACCGCGCGCAAACCCTGCGGCGCGATATTGGCCGCCCTATTCGGCCTTCTCGTCGCTCCGAGGGGCGCCCAGGCTGCGCCGGCCCAAGCCCCGCAGCAGGGGCTCCGCCTGCCGGGCGTCCGCCTGCACGATCCGTGGATCCTCGCTGAAAAATCCACCGGCACCTACTACCTCTATTCAGCGGCGGGCCCGCAAGTAGCCGGGGAAGGTCGGACCGGAACGCTCTTCTACAAGAGCAAGGACCTCGCATCCTGGGAGGGACCGTACATCGCCTTCGTCTGTCCCGAGGACAGTTGGGCGGACCCAAAGGAGCGGGCGTGGGCTCCGGAGGTCCACGCTTACCGAGGGAAGTACTATTTATTCACGACCCTGCACAATCCCACCAAGCTCCTGGGCGCACCGCGCGACGGCCATCCGCAGATGATGAGGAGCACAATGATAGCGGCCAGCAACTCCCCAGAAGGTCCATTTGTGCTTTTAAAAAAGGACGCGCCCGTGGCGCCCGCGGCGTTCATGACGCTCGATGGCACTTTCTATGTCGATCCCCTGGGGAAGCCGTGGATGGTCTATGCCCACGAGTGGGTTCAGAAGGTGGACGGAACGATCGAAGCGCTGCCGCTCACCGAAGATCTGAGCGCAGCCTCCGGGCCGCCCATTTACCTGTTCAAAGGATCGGACGCCCCCTGGATCAACGAACAGGCTACGCCCAATGCCCGCGAAAATCACTACGTCACCGACGGTCCGGAGCTTTATCGCACCGTCGACGGCCACTTACTGATGCTCTGGTCCAGCTACGAAAGAAACAGCTATGGCGGGGACGGGTATGTGGAGACCGTCGCCAGGTCGAAATCAGGGGAGCTCAAAGGCCCGTGGGAGCAGCTCCCACCCCTCGTGAAGAATGACAGCGGCCACGGAATGCTTTTCCGCACCTTTGACGGGCGGCTCATGCTCGTGCTCCACCAACCCTTCAACGGTGCGCGAGGCAAGATCTATGAAGTGAACGATCGCGGCGACCATTTGGAGATCGCGAAATTTCGAGAAGACCTGAGCGGGCCGCCGCTCGGACCCCAGCGCGGGCAAAAGGCGTCCTAAGGGGCCTCCGCTCTTTGTTTCAGCGCCTGGTTCATTTGCACGAAGCCCGCCTCGGTCGGCTTGAAATCATAGAACGGAATGACCGCGCCCGACATCTGCTCGTTATTGGAGAACCGCGTATGGGTCGCGTCGACTTCCTCGATGAGAAACTCATGGTGCCCCGAGAAGAGCCCGGGAATTGCCAGGCTGCCCCGCCAGGCGAGCCGGTTGTCCGTCATGGCGAGGACGGTTGTCTTGCCCGAGATGGGATCCTTGCCGACCGGCTTTACCGTGACCGTAACTTCGCTGCCTGGGGCGACGGTGCCGTCCACCTTCACGATAAAGGGGTTCCAGGCCGGGTAATCGTTGAATCCGAAGAGCACCGTGCGGACATTTTTTGCGGGCGCGTTGATGACCACTTGGGTCTGTATCGATGTGCACCCGGCGAGACAGATAAGGCCGAGCAGGCAAAGGTGTTTCATAGGCGGGTGCCTCCAGGGAGGCCTTGGGTGAAGTCAGTGTGAGGCCGGCAAGCGAATCGGGAGGGCCGCCTTGAAGCGATCAAATTCCCTCGATGCACCCATGGTCTCATCGGCGTTGCCAAGCGCCCGCCGCAGGCTTAGTCGCTGTCCATGTTCCTCCGCACTCGTTTGCTGCCATGGCTGGGAATTTTGGGATGCCTTGCGGGGATGGCCGAGGGCAGGACGCTGATTCAAGCGGGCTCGCTGATCGATGGGAATGGCGCAACCGCCCGCAGAGAAGTCACGATCATCGTCGACGGCGACCGGATCAAGGAAGTGGTGCCGGGTTATGTTTCAGGCGACTCAAAAGACCAGGTAATCGATCTTCGCAACGCCACAGTGCTGCCCGGGTTGATCGACTGCCATGTGCATTTGGACAGCGAACAGAGCCCTTCCAAATACACCGAACAGTTTTTCCTGAGCGATGTGGATATCGCGCTGCGCTCGACCGTGTATGCCAAGCGCACGCTCTTGGCCGGATTCACAACCGTGAGGAATTTGGGCGACAATAACTACGGGACCGTGGCGCTGCGCAAGGCGATCACCGCGGGTTCCGTCGAGGGCCCCCGGATCTACTCCGCCGGCCCTCCCATCGGCACCACGGGAGGCCATGCCGACCACACCGATGGCCTCAACCTCGAGCTTCAGCACATCATCGCAACGCCGGACATCATCGACAGCCCGGATGCGGCTCGGCGGGCCGTGCGCGCCCACTACAAGAACGGCGTCGACCTGATCAAGATCATGACCACGGGCGGGGTGCTCGATCTCTCCGCCAGCGGCGACAATGCCCAGATGACGCTCGAAGAAATCAAAGCGGTCGTCGAAACGGCCCACGATTACGGCCTCAAGGTCGCGGTCCACGCGCACGGGGCGGAGGGAATCCGCCGGGCTGTCGTCGCGGGGGTGGA
>Ga0302325_10011177_pt1 | contig 19369 bp, 31 predicted proteins | sample Palsa_T0_2_FD_201948 | JGI IMG/M metagenome (GOLD analysis project Ga0302325, IMG submission 201948) | Peat permafrost microbial communities from Stordalen Mire near Abisko, Sweden - Palsa_T0_2 | ecosystem: Environmental > Terrestrial > Soil > Palsa > Peat permafrost | place: Sweden: Abisko...
GCTCTCGCCGGGCAGCCCCCAACCCCCACGGCCACGTTCACCCCACCCACCACAACCCCCAGACCACGCTCAACGCCCACCCGGTCACCCCCGAGCCCTTACCGAACGATCGGGGCTAGTGACCGCACAAACGGTATAAAATGGCTCTCATGCCGCGCACGATTGCACCTAATTTCGATATTCTGGCGTTCGGCATCGGCATGATCGCGATCTTTGCGGCGCTGGTTGCCTCCGCCATCGTGCTGTGGATCCGCAATCGTCGGATACCGCGGCTGACGCTCGGCTGGACGGTCACGCTCGTGCTCGTGCTGTTCAACCCAGGCCCCGGAGCATTCGGGCTTTCATCCGGACTCGTCGCCTTTTTGGTGATGGTCTACGCGAGCCTCCAGGTGCTCCTTCCGCGCCTCAAGGTGTGGGCCCAACAGCCGCGAGCCTGAGCTTGTGAGGACTGGTCGGTAGCCGGGGGGTTTGCCCGCCCCGGCTACCACAGAACCGTACGTCGGCAGGTCGTAGACGGCGCTCTTCGGGACGGCCGGATATGCCCACCGCCGTCAGCCGCACCTGCGCCCAGGGGGTCACCCGCTCACATTGCCCCTCGTAACAGCTTCGTTATCGGCAGGCCTAGGGTCACAGCGCCACGTCGCCGTTGGCAGTAGTCCGGCCAACCTATCCAGGTCGTCGTCGTGCCGCAGTTAGGGCTCGCAGCTGTCGACCCACTCCGCACCGCCCAACCGTCTGCTGATAGATATCGGTCGATTGACCGTGTGTGCTAGCGTGTGGCCATGCGTTTGCACATAAGCCTGGACGACGATATCGTGCGTGCTCTCGACGGCCGGGTCGGTCAGCGTCAACGGAGCACGTTCATTGCAGCGGCGGTTCAGCGCGCGCTCGATGACGAACGTCGTTGGGAGGACATCCAAGCCGCCGTGGGTGCGCTATCCGACTCCGACCATGCCTGGGACGGCGACTCGGCTGCATGGGTGCGCGAGCAACGCACATCTGATCTCCGCCGGGTCGGTTAGGTGTGAGCATCCTGCTCGACACGACGGTGCTAATCGACGTGCTCCGAGGCCGACCCGGCACCGTCGCGCGACTAACGGCGATCCGCCACCATGGAGACGTCCCATTTACGACGCCGATCAGTGTCGAGGAGATCCATCGGGGCCTGCGCGACACCGAACGCGCCGCTGCGACCCGCCTCTTCGATGGGCTGCGCATGGCGCCGATCGGCCGACACGAAGGCGTCCAGGCCGGCGACTGGCGACGCAATCATGCGTCAGCGGGCGTGACCCTGGCGCAAGCGGATTGCCTGATCGCCGCCGCCGCCATCTCCATCGGGGTGCCGCTGGCGACCGGCAACCCGAAAGACTTCCCGATGCTGGAGCTAGACGTTCAACATTGGCCAGTTGGTGCGTGATCGACCGTCGCAGTGCCCGCCTTTCGTGTAGAACGTCGGTTGCACGACAGCCATGACCCCTCGATGTGACCTCGTCCATCGGCTCCCCGCTCCGCCAGATCCCGGTCGCCGCCGTGAACCAGCCGGTGTTCAGCTGCGTGACGCCCAGCGAGCTCATCGCGCCCGGTCCTGCGCGCAGCGCATCTCAGTTCACCTCGGTGATGCCGACGAGATGACGCTGGGCCAGCTCGCGGTAGGCGACGGGGTTGGCCTTGATCCAGAACTCAGACGGCGTCGCGGCGTCGAGCGCAGCGTGACTGCCTTGAGATCGGTTATCGGCACGGTGGCACCTCCTGGGCTTACCTTTAGAGGTCAAGGTAGCGGAGGTGACCTGGCGCTGTCAAGGTAAGCTGGTGCGATGACGGCGACACGCATGCGCCGGAGACCTGAGGCAGCGCGAGAGCTCATTCTCGAGGCGGCGGAGGCACTGCTCATCGAAGGCGGACCGCGAGCCGTTGAGGTCCGCGCCATCGCCCAAAGAGTGGGGATGACTGATGCGGGCGTCGCACACCATTTCCGCAGTCGCGACGGGTTACTCGTCGCGCTGCTGCATCACGGCGGACGTCGCCTGCGCCGTGCCATCGAGACCGCATCCAGCGAATGGCTCGCCGAAGCGGTCTCCGTCGGCGATCTCGTCGAGGCGATTGCCGCGGTCTACGCCGACGGCTACGGCGAGCTCGCGATCGCGTTGCACGCCGCGGGCTGGCGCGACGAGGAGCAGGGAATGCTGGAGCCCGTGGTCGACGCTCTGCACCGTGCGCGGCGTCGCGCGGACGGACGTCCACCGCGTCGGGCCGACACTCGTCTCGCCGTGGCCGCGCTGCACCAGGCGCTAGCCACCGACCCGACGTATGGGGCAGCATTCCGCAAGAGCGCCGGTATCGGCGATCCCGCCGCCGGCAATCCGCGTGCTCAAGGGCGATGGTGGGCAGCCACGATCGCCCGCGTCCTCGACATCCCCGCCGACAAGTAACGTGGTCGAAAGTGGGGTCCGGAGAAGTAACGTTCTCGGCAGCAGGTGCTCCCTACGTGGCTTCAGAGAACGCGCAGAAGCACGGACGTTCGCATCGGGCCCTTCTTGACCCCTCACTTCGCGAGTGCGGCGAGCACGTCCTGGGGTTTGAGGATTCGCATCGCGCCGACGCTGTGCAGCGGAAGGACATGGCGGTGGTCTCCACTCACCAGGACGTCGGCGCCGGCTTTCAACGCGGCGGCGATGATGCGGTCGTCGTCGAGGTTGCCGCTCAGCGCCGGGACCACACTGGGTGTCTCGGCAATGGTCGACGCGAGTTGAGCGACGAGTTCGGCGGTTCGTTCCGCATCGTCGGGTACGAGCTTGAGCTTCCCAACGAGCACGCGTCGAAGTTCCGCGAGCGCGTTGGCCGGCAGGACCAACTCGGCACGACCGTCGGCGATCGTCTCGAGCAACCGGCGGGGTGGTCCGTCTGCTATGACCGCCGAGACGAGGACGTTGGTATCGACGGCGAGCTTCAGCGCGCGTGCCTGATGCCGTCGAGCATGTCTTCGACGTCCTCAGGCCCAATGCCGGCGCGCTCGGCGTTCACGCGCGCTTCCCGCGTTGCCAGAGCCCACTGCTCACGCCAGAGATACGTGCGGAAGTACCGAGGCGTCGGTGGACCCGCGGCCGTCGAATAATCCCGCGGCCATACTTGTGCGGCTTGCCATGCTTCAAGGATGAGTACGGCGCGGATCTACAAGAAGGGTCAGATCACGATTCCGAAGGCGGTACGGGACGCCACGGGGTTCAACATCGGCGACCGCGTCGTGGTCGAGGCGCGCGACGACGAGATCGTTCTGCGACATCCGGTCGGGGTGCTGGAGTTCAACCCGCCGGGCCCCGTCGCCGCCGACGTTGACTGGCCCTCGGCGAGGCGGGCAGCACGGCAGGACCGAGCCGCACGCCGATCCCGGTCCACCGACCGGTGATCGCTGATACCAACGTCCCGCTCCGCGCCCTCGACGCAGATGCAGGACGGCAAGCGACGGCTGTCCGCGCTCGCATCGAGGCGGGGCGCACTACCGACGCGAGGATCACGGTCCTCGCCGCGACGGTGCTCGAGGTCGCCTATGTGCTGGAGAGCGCCGCTACTGGCTACGGCTGGGATCGCCAGGACGTCGCCCGCGCGATCGACGCGATCGTCAATGAACCCGCGTTTGACGTCGAGTACGCCGAAGCGCTCGCCGCCGGCACCGCCACCTACCGGTCACTGTCGATCGATCTGCACGACTGCCTGCTCGCGGCCGTCGCGACCCGACGTGGCTCCCGCGTCCTGTCATTCGACGCTGACCTCCGCAAACTCGAGATCGGCGAAAAGCCGTAGGACGAGGGGCGGCCAACGGCCAGCTCACGAAGTGGCCGCTTCGACGCCCGCGTCAGCCGAAGCGGCCACCCGGCGACGTACCCCTGGTGGCGGCGGAGGCCGGTGGATCGTGCTCGAGCGCGTAAGCGGAACCGATCGGAACTAGCGGCCCCAGGCGCAGCCGATCATGCATCGACGGACGCAGCGAGGCAACGTGCTGCGATGAGCCAGTATCTGGGAGAAGGGGCGGGAGTGACAGATGAAGTCGGCCGTTTCGTTCTCACGGACGTCCAGAGTCACGGACGGGCTCGAGAGGCGAAGGCGTGAAAGGATCTTGTGCAGCGAGAGGATCTGTAGCGTGTGGGTGCCGGACGTGAGTTGGATGTTGGTGCTGTCGCGGTTGGTGATCTCGCCGACCGGCTGGCCGTCGAGCACGATGCCGTAGGGCCATGCGGCGTCGGCAAGGCGGGAGGTGCGAGAGAGCTGGAGGGTTGCGTTCATGTCGTCTTTCAGTGCGTTGAATTTGGCCGCCTCGGCACGCTTCCGGCGCCCACCGGGCCGAACTGCCACCACGTGAGAATCCCACTGGCCAAACCTTTGAGAATCGACACAGACTGTAGAACGTCGGTCGAAAGACAGTGGGGTTGCGACAGCGAACACATGTTCGGCCACGCCCGCAGCAGGAGGGTGTATGCCTGGTGTATGTCTCGCACCAACGTCGACATCGATGACCAGGCGTGCGCCGAGGTGATGCGCCGCTACGAGCTGACCAGCAAGCGCGACGCGGTCAACCTGGCGTTGCGAACTCTCGCTGGGGAGATGCTGGACCTCGATGGCGCGCGTGCGCTGCGTGGATCTGGCTGGGACGGAGATCTTGAGCAGCTGCGGTCCGCGCGCACGTGATCCTGATCGACACCTCAGCCTGGATCGAGTTCCTGCGCGACACCGGGTCGGCTGTCTGCGCCCGCGTTGACGACCTACTTGACGGCGAATTCGCCACCTGCGATCCGATCCCGGGTGCCGTTAAGGAACGTGGCACCAAGTGACAAGTAGGCGGGCTCCGGGGGGGCCTGCGCACCGCAGCGCAGACCTTAACGCAGAAGTCGGCTCATGGTGTCAAGGCGGGTTGAAAAGTGGCCCGGTTGAAAAGTCGACCACGCCGGGCGTGAACCCGGTTGAGAGTTGACCCTCTAGCGTGTGTGGGTGGGCAGCGACCATAGACGCTGAGCCGAGGCCTGTAGGGCCGAGGCGAATTGACTCGACGGCGTTCAGGGTGGTCGACCGGATCGCGTCCACGCCAGGCATGCTGGACGCGGTCCGCGGGGCGCACGCGCGCGCCAGGGCTCGGTTCTGGGAGTTGCATGGTGCGCCGCAGCGGTTGACGCTCGATGTTGACGCGACGCTGATCACGGCGCATTCGGAGAAGGAGAACGCGGCCGGGAACTACAAGGGCGGGTACGGATTCCACCCGTTGCAGGTGTACCTGGACGAGACGCGCGAGGCGCTCGGCGGCCTGTTGCGCCCTGGGAACGCTGGCTCCAACACCGCCGATGACCACAAGGCGGTGATCGACCTGGCACTCGCGCAGATCCCGGCCGAGTACGTCGAGAGCTTGGAGATCTTGGTCCGCGCGGATTCCGCCGGCGCGACGCATGGTCTCGCTGACTACTGCCGCGACGCGCGGATGCGGTTCTCGGTCGGCTACGAGCTGACCGAGCAGGTTCGCGCCGCGATCCTCCAGATCCCTGAGGATGCTTGGGTTGTGGCGCTCGATCAGGACGGCAACGAGCGTGAGAACGGGGAGGTCTGTGAGATCACTGACATGGTCGATCTGTCCGCATGGCCCAAGGGCAGCAGGCTGATCGTGCGGCGTGAGCGTCCGCACCCCGGCGCGCAGCTGACCTTCACCGACCACGACGGCTACCGCTTCCAAGCAATCCTCACCGACCAGCCCGACGAGGACATCGCCGTCGTCGAGTGCCGCCACCGCCAGCACGCGCACGTCGAGGACCGGATCCGCGACGACAAAGACACCGGACTGTCCAAGTTCCCGTTCAAGGCGTTCGCGCTCAACGAGGTGTGGTTGGAGATCGTGATGCTCGCGCACGACCTGATCGTCTGGACCCAAGCACTCGTCCTTACCGGCGAGCTGGCGAAGGCCGAGCCCAAGCGCATCCGTTACCGCCCGCTCCACGTCGCCGCCCGCCTCGCGTTCTCCGGTCGCCGCGCGAAGCTCCACCTCCAGGACACATGGCCGTGGGCGGCCGACCTCGTCGCTGCGTTCGCGAAGCTCAAAACGCTTGCCGCCGCCAGCGGCTGACAGCCCCCACCGGCCCACACACCACCAAGCAGACCCCTCCCGGCCACGGCCACGATAAACAAACGTCTGAGCATCGACACACACCTTCGGGCACATTGGCGCTGCTCTCTACATCGCGCTATACATAAGCATCATTATCGAGCGTTGATTGCCCTGCAAATCGCAGGTTTAGCCCCAGCCCGTGCCATCATCGAAGATCAGCTAATCCTCAAGGATCGCGCCCCATAAACCCGCCGCTCGTACATTCGTCCACACCGTGCGATCGTGCGCCGCCCGGACCGATAACAGCGGAGATGCCGACGCACCGCGACATACCCGCCGGCTGGCACGACACCGCCCGAGCTCGTCAGCGGGCCGTCGACGTCGCCGAGGAGCGCGCGCGAGCGCAGCGGTCGCTGCGCGCCACGCTATCCGCACCGACCTCCAGCGAGCTAATCGCCGCGGACCGTGCGCGCTCGAGGACCAGCAAACCGCCGCCGTCGCGGCCTGAGCGCCGACAGTAGCTCGACGTCCTCGGCGATCGCCCGCGCGATCGCCACCTGCCGCAGGCACTCGCGTCGGCCGAGCAGCTCGGCGCATTGCACGCCGAACCCGTCGACTCGCGACGGCCAGCTACGCAAAGGCGCGCCGCACCGCAAGCACCACGCGAACTCGCGCCTACCCCTCGGCGCCCCACACATCGGCCTCCAGCGCCGCCTCCAGAACGGCGCCAACGTCGACCTCGACCTCCTCCAGTACGCCTTCAGCAACCACAAGTCCAAGCTCGCGCGCACGGCCTTCCCTCCTGTGCATCGTCGCCTTCGAGATCCCCGCGCCACGGCGCCCACCCGCCAGACGCAGGACCATGTGTCCCATCACCGACTCGGCCTCGCGCGGGCCGATATCCCCGCGCTCGACGGCCGCGATCATCTTCTCAGCCAGCACTATCGGCCCGGCCACAGTTACTCCCTTCGTCGCCTTATAAAGCGGGTAGAACCTCCGATGAAACCCGGCGCGGAGCGCCGCCGCGTCGAGCTCCTCCGGGTCCCGCCGATCGCTCTTGCCCCACCGCCGTTGATCTTCCGCTCGGATCAGCCGGCCGCGGGGCGCCGCGTTCGATTCTAGGCCCTTGTCATACCAGCGGCCGAGGACCCGCCTGCCCGCATACCCCCGCAAATAAACCGTTTCGACGGCATGATCAAGGCCATAGCGCACCTCAGCGTGGCCCGGCGAATCGCGCACACATGCCGCGATCCCCGCAAGCGTCGCGAGCCCCGCCGCGCGCGAGCGCGCCTCCATGTTCACCGTCACGTCGACGCGCCTCAACCCCGCCCACCCCTCCGAGGTCGCGTCAGCGTGCCAGAAACCGCGCTCACGCGCCACGAGCGGGATCCCGCGGGCAATCAGCGCGTCCTGCAGTCCCAACGCCCGCGCGGCCAGTTCTGAGGGCTTACAAAGCCCGTCCGGGTCCGGGTGCCCGTCGGCAAACACGAGCCCGCCAGGGAACCAGCCGACCCGGTGCCCATGCACCGGCTCGGGAAGCATCATTCCGCCGCGCGCCGTCGCGACCGTCGCCAGCTGGCGCAGCACACGCGCGCACCTGCCATCCGGGTCCGCATACCAACTCGGCGACCAAGAGTCCACACCCGCAGCCGTCGCGGTAACGAGGTCCCCGCTCACAACCGTTCCCCGTCGAGCACGTCCCGGAGCACCGACCACCGCGCCTCGCCGTCGTCGTCCGGTCGCAGCATCGACCGGCGCTCCTCCTCCAAATGCTCAATGTAGGCGGATTCGCAGTTGAAACACCAATGGCGCCCGACCCCGAGCCGCCGGACCCGGCCCTTCGCCACCAACGGCTTACCGCATTCCCAGCAGAGCTCCCATCTCGTTGAGCGCACAACGAGTCTCACCAGTGAGACGGGATCGGCTGTTAGAGGGGCCGGCCCTCTCGGCTGCAGCATGGCGTGCGCCATCGCCCAAAGCTCGCTTCGCTCGCGCCCGCGGCCGGCCGAGCCGCAAGCGGCCCCGGCCGGCCGCGGGGGCCGTGCGTCTGCGTCCAGCGGGCAATAGCGGACGATCACAGCAGCCCCCGCCGGGCCGGCGTCGCACTCGCATGCCGCCACCCGTCGCCGCTTGCGTGGCAGCGCCAGCAGAGCACCTCGACGTCGCCCCGGCGCTCGCGGCCGAGCCGCGCGTACGTGAGGTGATGAATCGTCAGGTTCTCGCGGGCGCCGCAGCGCTCGCACTGCCAGCCCGTCGACCGCAGCCACCAGAACCGCCGGACGCGCCAGAGCCAGCTATTGCGGTCGATGTACGCCCGATACAGCCACGAATGCGGGCGCCGGGGCATCCTGCGGCCTTCTGCGGGCCTGGACTTGACAAGTCGGGTCATCCGCTCCGCGTCTTTCTGCCCTTGACAACGTGCAGCTCGACGGTGGTCGATGGGCCGTCGGGCGCGTCGACGGGCGTGTCGCGGTACACCGGGCGGTCGACCGAGAGCATCGGCTTGTCCATATCGAGCACCGCGGTGCCGTAGAGCGCGCCGAGGTCGCGGCTGAACGGCACTATCCGCCGCGTCAGCGGCTTCTCTTTGCGGCGGACCATCCGCGACCCGTCCGTGGTCAGCTGCTCAGGCCGGTAGGAGCGGACGATGAAGAGCCGCGGAGGACGGCCGCCGTCGTGCGAGTACTCGGAGCCGCCGATACGCCGACAGAGATTCACCCGCTGCGCGACGTCGCGCAGCTGCGGGTCGATGTGCCGGAAGTGCGGGACCGTCACATGGATGTCGACACCGCGGCCGATCTTTCTCCTCTCCTGCAGCATCGTCAGCGTCCGCGGGTCCAGCTTTTGCCAAAACCGGTTAGACAAGAACTTGCCGCCCTCGTCAATCAGCAGCTGCACCGACAGCCGCTCGACCGTCGCGCGCTCCAGATGCGCGTAAAGCTCGTCCCAGGTGTCGAAGTGCGTCGCGCCTGTCACGTTGGCGTTCGTGACGAGCTCGGCGCCCGTCGCCAGGGACACTCTCAGCGTGTGCTCGACCGCGCAGTACGTCTTGCCGTTGCCGTGCCAGCCGCACCAAATGTCAACGCCCACCCGAGCCGCCTTCCTTTATCACCGGACGACGATTCACGCTGAGCGATCGCCGGCGCAATCGAGGGCCGTTTATCATCGTCCTGCAACGACGGACGCCATCAGGCCGCATCTGACGCGTGCTCTCGCTGCTCGATCAGCCGGCGCCGTTCGGACCATTTAGAGCGGAACCGCCGCACGTACGCCAGCCACGCCACCACAGCGCACAGCACAGCGATACCGCCGAAAGGCGCCAGCTGCACGAGCGGCCCAGCCGCGCCGGAAGCGGACCGCTCAAATTCGCTGACCGCCACTGATGTGCCACCTGCAGGCTTATGCGCCGGTACTGGCGTCGGAGCCGGCCGCGCTTTACGAACGCGAACGCCACGATGTAGACGCCGAGTGTTATTCCGGCCGACGTGAACAACGCCAACGACGTGCGCGCCAATTGGTGAGTGTTGCCCGACTGAAGTGCTCGTATTAGGCAGGTCACTAGTCGTGCTCACATGCTGACCTTGAGCCACCGGAGCACCGTTCTGATAATCGGCAGCAGCAGATACACCGGCAGCGCTATGGCGAGGATCGTCATTAGCACGTCGATCGGGAAAAAGTAGTTCGCCCCGGCGACAAAAGAGCCCAATGACAACGATGGCAGCGTGACCGACGGTAATAGTGCCAGAAGCGGGCCGAGGCACGCCCCCAACGCCGCTATTACCAGGTTGAACACCGTTATCAGCACCCACTCGATCGCGCCGACCAGGTACAGCAGCAGGCACTCGAAGAAGCCGAAAAGCGCCGAGAAAGCCCCGCTGAGCCACGACAACATTTAGAAAACCCCCGTGATCCGCCTGTACAAGACCCAAGCGGCAGAAAGCCAAAGCAGGACCGCTAGCACCGACCGGATAGCGGAGAAAACCGGGTCGAAGGTCGACCCGATATACGGTGTGGCGTCGATCGTCGCTCCAAACACAGCGAAGCTCAGGTCTGGAGCCTGGCCGGCCGGCACAGACCCAACCACTGTTTGTAACCACGGGATTACTGAGAATGGAAACACGCTCCCGAATGAAAGGCCGGTGATCGGCCCGAAGTTCACCGCCGCCGATGGAGGCGTCAGCCCGCACGCTGCACTCGGCAACGGCACGCCACCGCTAGGCGCATCGGCCGGATTAGTTTCAACATCAACCTCCGTCGCCGGCGCCGCCGCCGTCCCGACAGCCGGCGACACCGACAGCACAGCATTCGGGCCGTCCGCCGGGTTCTCGTTCGTTGCCGACACCGGGTCGTTGACAACGTCCGTAAAGCCAAGCTGGTCGAGCTGCGTCTGGTACGTCGTAAACACCTCATTCGGCGCGAACGACGGGATCTGAAGCGGCAACGGCGTCGGATTCGTGTCCAGGGTCATCGGCGCCCCGAGATCGACGACCGACCCCGGCGCCGGCGACGTATTCACTACGTCACCGGCCGGGATCGTCAACACCGCGCCGGCCGGCGGCTCGACATACGTCGTGATCGTGCCCGTGAACCCAAGCGTCGCGAGCGCCGCCGCGCAGGCCGAGTACGACTCACCCACGCACGAGCCCGGCACGGTAAACGTCCCCGGCTGCTGGATCGGCGTTCCCGGCGCCCCACCACCGCAACCGCACCCCGAGTTAGTGCCACCCAACGTGGCGCCCCCGAACGTGCCAAGCGCGCTGTAAGGCCCGTCCAGGCCGGAGCCGACGCCGCCCATAGCCAGCTCGTTCGCGAAGCACGTCGCGATCCCCTCGTACGAGCACCAGTTCGACGGCCCGTAGCTCGTCTCGTTGTGGCAAGCGTGACCCGACGGGCACGACTCAGCCTTCGGAAACGTGTTGTGCGTCGCAGTCGACAGCTCGACGCCCAGCTCATCCCAGGTCTCTTGCGCGTTGCCGCTGCTGTCGTCGCACTCGTAGCCGTCCCAACTATTGGACGTCAGCGGCAGCATATCCTCGACCTGGCTCCACCCGTGCTCCTTCCAGTGCCCGTACGTAGCGCTCGGGCCCTCACCGCCGAAGTTGACCAGCGTGCCCGGATACGGCGGGAACAGCGTCGAGGTAAGCGACGACGCGCACCCGCCGCCGCCCTGAGCCGAGCCGCTGACGCTCGACTTGCCCATCATCCACCACGCCGTGCCAAGCCGATACTCGGCGACATAGACGCCTCCGCCGGGCGCCTCGGACTTGCACGGGATCGGAAACGGGTCGCCCGTCGGGCCCGACGTCGGATACGGGACCTCCTGCGTGAACACCTCAACGCCCGAGTTGACCGTCTGCGTCGTGCAGGTACCCGCAGTACCCGACGGGACCGGCATCCACATTCGCCGCACCTCGGCGATGTTCGCCTCGTTGCTCGTCGGCGTCACGTTATCGCCGCCGCCCAGGCCGTCGTTGATCTCCGAATACACCAGGCCGCCGACCGCCACATCCGCCGCCGCGAGACACCCGACTATCGCCGTATCGAGACACACATCCATCGAGGACACCGCTGACTCGGGACCGCCATTGAAACCGAGATCCGCGCCGAAGTTCTCAAGCTCCGAAGCGACATCCGTTTCGAGCGTGCTGCCCGCCGTGTCCGGCGCCGCCGCCGTCGCCGCGCTCTCGGTGTTCTGATACGCCTCCTCCATCGGGTCAACGTTCCAGTACGTCTGACCGCCGCCCGGCTGGTCGATCTCCTCGAAGCTCATCTGGTTAGCGTTGACGCCCGAGTTGTATTCGGTCCAGTCGATGAACGACTCGGCCTCTTCACGTTGCGCCGGCGTCGCCTGACCCGTAGCAAACATGTTCATCGCGCCCCACAGATCAGTCGCACCAGTGAACTCATACGCCGACGCCACAGGGGCGCTGGCGGCACCAAACACCACCGCCAGCAACACAACCAACAGCCAACGTCGGAGACCAGTCAGTGCCACACTCGTGCTCCGCCCTCGCGGCCATCGGCGTGGGCCCACCGTTGCGCGACCGCCTGGCGGCTGACGCCGAGCTCCCGGCCGATCGCTGCGTCAGAGAACCCGTGCTCACGGAGGCCGAGCACCGCCGTTTCAAGAGCATCCGCCAGCGCCTGCTCGATCTGCCCGAGATACACGAGCCCGTCGGGGTCTTCCTCCGCGACACGCCGACCGACAGCGCCAATCAGACGGCAGGCCGCCTCGGCGACGTCATCGGTCTCACGCATGACAACCTGGCCTTGTCACCCGATCGACGCTGATCGGGCGGCCCGCCAGCTGATGCCACTCGCTGCCGCCCTTCCTGAACGTGACGTCAAACATCACCTTGCCGGCCGCGTCGACCCACCACCGGAAAGCCTGCCGGCCATCCTGCCACAGCACCACCGTTCCGACGCTGCCGCCGACCCGCCGCCGGTACACGTCAACACGGGCGCCCGACGCGATAAACCCGGCAGCCAGATCATCCAGCGGCGCCGCCTCGTCCGCCACGGCGCTCATATCAAGCCACCCGCCTCGGGCGCGTCGAAGCACGCCGACGCCTGCTCGACCCGCCCTTCCACCGCGAGGTCGTCCAGACGCTCGTAAGCGGCTGCCCGCTGCTCGCGGCAACGTGCCGAGCAGTACGTCCACTCCGTTGCCGTCGGGTTGAAATGCTCCCAGCACCACGGGCACACAAGCCGAGCCCGAGCGCCGTCACGCAACGGCGCTACCGCGTCGATGCCGACCGCTCGACGGCTCATAGCCCCGGACCCATGTTGCACGGCGCCGAGGTCACGAACACCCTCGTCCCGCGGCGTGGCAGCTGCGCCCCGGCCGCGTACTCCATCACCAGCGACACCGGCAGCACCGACCGGTGCAAACGATCAGACCTCGCCCGACCGTGCCAGTAGCCGAACACCCGCGAGCGATCGTTGACCCACACCCCGGACAGCGGCACACGCGTGTCGTGCATCCAGAACGCGGACACCTTCGCCGGACGAATATCGAACACCATCGGCTCAAGCACCGCCCGGATGCCCATCAGCCCTTCGCGCAGCGCCGCGGCCGACAGTGCGACCGGCAAGCACTCTTGCCCGGCCCCGATGTCCACCTCCCGCCATTGGACGCCAGCCGCAGCAGCCGGCGGAATGCTCCGCGCCGACTTACCGAAAAGCAGCACCGCCAGGCCGAAGCCCACCAATCCGAGCAGCAAAGCTCGCCTCATCGTCATCAGACACCGCCTCCTATCCGTCTAAGCCACCCGGTCGCCAGAGCGACGATCACCACCACCACGAGCATGGCGACGATCACGCCGACATTCTCAGTAAGCAGCTTCGCCGCCGCCGCGGCCACCAGAGCTGGCAGGTTGTAAATCGGATCGGCCGGCATCACGACGCCGCCCGCGTCAATCCAGCGCCCATCAGCACACGCCGGCCGCCACCCTGTCGCTCCTGTGGCGTGTCTGCTCGTGCAAGTTTGTCGGCCCGCGGCTGGCTTACCTCAAGGGGGCGAACGAATGGCGGCCGACACGTTTTCTGACAGCTTTTTATTCCTGCGCCATTCGTCCACTGACCCCTTGACGACGCTGCACCTTGGCCGTCTGCACGCCCGAAGCAGCCACCACCACCAAGGAGCACAGAATGACCACCACCGACAAGCTGTGGACGTACGAAATGTCCCTCGCGGAGATCGTGATGACCAACCCCCCCGATTCCGAGCCCTGCGGCATTCTGGTGGAAGCTCACCGGCTGGCGCAACCGCTCAACGAAGCCAACGCCGTGCCGCTCGACATCCTCCGCGACTGGAGCCGAGCGTACGCCCGCCGCCTCGACCAGCTCGGCCCCGAAGAGTTCGACCTGCGCTGCGACCAGGGGAACTAGGCCATGCGCGGATTCCTGACCCTCGCCGGCCTGTACTGCCTCGCCGTGACAATCCTCGCGGTTTACGCCGCGTCCGTCATGGTCCCGGCACTCCGATAAGGCACAGCTAGCTCCACCGGGAGAACCTGTCAAGGGCGCCCCTACGGGGTCCACTTCGTGGATCGCTGGCGCGACGTCCCTTGACAGAACCTCCCGGCTCCGCTTTTTGGCAATGACGTCCGCATGCGCGGACCGGCCAAACCGGCCCAACATCCCAAACCACACGGAGGCACCATGCCCAGCGGCAACAGCTACGAATACCGCCCCAACACCCGCGAAAAGGTCACCCTCACTCCGCTCGGCGATTCCATCCGAATCAGCCTGGCGCGAACCGGCGTATACGGTCTCGTCAACACGGCGAAAGCCAGCCGCAGCGTAGCGATCCAACTCACCGCCGACGAAGCCCGACGCCTCGCGTCCCACCTGAGCGCGATGGCGGACAGCTAGGCGCCCGTCATGGAACCGTCCCGAGACACCCCCCGCCGGCTGCGCGACCGCGCCGCGCAGCTGTTCTAGGCACAACAGGCGCGCGTATACAGCCTCGAAGGACTCGCCGTCACCTACGAGCAGACCGCCCACCAAACCCGCCAGTGGGCCAAAGCGATCGAAGCCGACATATCCAACGGGCGCCAGCCCGGACACCGCTACCCAGGAGCCCCATAGACCATGTTCCACCGCAACCGCAGCAACCCCCGGCACAAAAAGCAAGGCAACCGCGTCACCCGCTACGAAGACGTCATAGACGCCCTGCTCGACGCAGGCGCCGACGCCAACGCGCACGGCGACTACCACGCCGCAGACCGGCTCGACCGCGACGCCGAACGGTACGAACGGCGCGCCGACGACACCGACGACAACGGCTGCTGGTGAGAGCGAATGCCCGCCGCCCACAGCGCAGACGTCCGGTGCCCCGAATGCGGGGCACCGGCAGCCGCATCCTGCCACGACGCCAGCATCGCGCTCGGCCACACGATATGGCCCGTCCGCGACGACGTACACCAAGCGCGCGCCGCCGCCGCATACATCGCCACACACCCGCCGCCGTTGCCACCGCCAACACTGTTCTGACTCAGAACAGGCCGTCATCAACAAACCCCTTGACGGCCGCGCGGCCCTTGAGAACGTTGTCGGCGAGCCAGCCGACGACCAGAAGCACCGTCCAGATCCCGACGCCGATTAGGAGCGTGCCGATGTTCGCGGTGAACAGCGTCAGCAGCTGCGGCAACAAGCCCGAGTCGAAAAAGCTTTCGACGGCCGGCGACGCGTTGTCATGAATCGTCGGCAGGCTCGACGGGAACAGGCCGCTAAACGGGTCACCAGTAGCAAGAATGGTCAGCATCGTTAGAGCGCCGCCGCCGGCCGGGCGAAAGACCGGCGGCAGCCTCCTAACGGCAGCTGCTCAGTGAGCGCCGGAAGTCACACGCCGGTAGACCCAGCGGACGATCGCGCTCGCGACAGCCAGCACGACCAGGATCGGAAGCGCCGCGTACAGGAACGCGGTCAGCGTCGTGACCCCGCTGGTCAGACCAGCCGTGCCGTTATTCACTGCCGAGGTGTCCTGCGCCATCGCGAGCGCCGGCACCAGCAGCCCCGTGACGACGCCGAGGAACGCGGCGACGCACAGACGGTAACGATTGATGATGTTCTGCATATTCTCACCCCCTCCCATCGCAGCTAGTCCTCCGATCCGCCCGCAGCGCGCAGAGACAACGACACCGCAATGCCGATCAGTCCCAACACACACCCGCAGACAACCGCCGCAGCCACGCTTGCGTAAAGCAGCGTGAGGCAGTTAGCCAAGGTCAAATCCGAAAGCTGCTCGATCACCCAACGGCCCGCCTGATCGTCCGCACGAGCAGCACCACAACCGACGCGACAGGCAGCGTCGCGAGCACAGCGCCCGTCAGCATATACGCCAGATCAGTCATCCCGGCCGCCGTCGAAGAGCAACGGCTGGGCCCCGCGCCAGCGCCGCGTCACCGCAGCCTTGCGGCCCGCTCGCCGGCGCCGCAGGCGATCGGCGTCCGCTAACGCCCGCTCATGCGCCTGGCAAAGGTCAGCGGACCGGATCAAGCCGATGTCGACGTCGAATGCGACCGCCGGCAGTCCGCAGATCGCACAGCGGCACACCACCTCTAGCGCCACAGGATCACCACGGCGACCGCGACCGCGAGCACGATCAACACCAGCCCGACAGTCAGCACCACGATCGTGCCGAACTCCGCCCAGCCTTGCGAGGTAGCGTCCTGCTGCTCTGCTCGGACGCAGCCGTCCGACAGTTCCTGCTCGACGTCAACAAGCTCGACCACCTCCGGGTCAACGGATGTGGAGTCCGCTGGCCGCGCAGGGCAAACCGTCGCGTAGTCGCCCACCAGGCCCGACGGCAGCGAGTAGGCCGACGCCGACGCCGGCACGCCGAGCGCCCAGACAACCAGGTTCGCGAGAACGAGCAGCATCGTAAAACCGCGCCGCGTCAACGCTCTACGCCGCGGCCACGGCCTTGAGATCGGCCGCGGTCATCTTGCGGACCGACATCGGCTTAATCCCGGCGTACCCGTCGCCGTAGGCGACCACGCCTTCCATCCAGAGCACCTCGCCCTTGGCGAGCTTGGCGCAGTCAAACTCGCACACCTTGTCGAGCGACTTGGCCGAGATCCCCACGACCTCGACATCGCCGTCGGGTAGCTCGATCTCGAATTTCAGTTTTGGGCCGTACTCGACCCGCTCGCCGCCGTCGTCGAGGAATTCACCCGACGGCTTTACGCCGCGATATTCGGCCTTGAAACCGAAAGGCACCCTAGGCATGGCTCGCTCCGTCCGTCCGCAGTTGCGCCCCGGACAAAGCGAGAGGAGCCGCGCCGCTCGGCCGACGGCCGGCACGACGTCACCACGGGAGCCCCAGCGGCTAACCAGCCACGTCGGCCGAGCGGCGGAACCCCACGGATTGCAGCGTCAACGCTTGTCCAGAGCATTTACGCGCCGCAGCGTAGCCTGCCTGGCGGACGACCGCGAACGGCCGGGCCCCGGATAGCTCTGGACAAGCGTACTTCACCGGGGCCCGGCCGATCCGCACATAGTATCCGGTCGCATCATTATCGAGCGTTAGAGCGAGATCGCGGTCCCACCCGGGAGGAAACCTCTCGTAGTCTTAGTCTTACTCGTTGACGGACTTGGCCATAGTTCGCACCATCGAGCTGTAGGAGCCCCGACGGTAGCGTCATTCGACCGACGTGCTACAGCTGCGGTCAAGCCTTCACGATCCGACATTCCACATGCCGTCGGGTAACGTAGTTCCGGACCGGCGTTCTACATCAGAGACCGACCGATTCAACAGTCGACGATCGGCAGCGTTGGATCGAAGCGCAGGAGATCGGCGCTGTCGGAGGTGAGCACGGTCGCCTTGTAGCGCCTGGCGGCTATCACGACGGATGCGTCGACCACATCGCTGGTCTCTGCGGCGCCGCACAGTATCCCCGTAGCTCGCGCAGAAGCGTCGGTGACCGGCTCGACGGATACCTCCTTGGCGCCGAGCAGTCTCGCCACTCTCGCTTGCCGTGGTCCGTTACGCCAGATCTGAGCGACTACTCCGGCAGGAACGATGATTCCGCGGCCATCGTGGCGACCGACCTCGATCAGCGCAGCGGTCGCCCGATCGCCCCGTTCCACGGCGATCAGCGCGCCGGCGTCGAGAATGAGTGTCACCGCCGCTGGGCTTCGGCCAGCCGAGCTCGCGCGCTCGTCAGTTCCTGCTCGCTGAGCGGCCCTCCGGAGGCGTCAAAGATCTCGGCGAGCACAATGCTCAGGTCGTCGCGTTCGAGGCGGGCGCGGCCTGCCTCGTTGAGCCAGGCGCTCAATGATTTCGCCTTGCCCGCAGCGATGTCCTCGCGGGCGCGCTCGGCAACGACAGGATCGAGGCTTACGGACACCTTAGATGCGGTCATACTTTTATGCTACCACGCTCTCTGGGAGGGGCACGAGCTGCCGCCAGTCGAGCTCGATCACGCGGCCCTGGCCGCTGCCCCGGCCGCGCTCGGCACCGAGACTGTTGGGTGTGTGGCCCCGCAGACGATCACGCAAGCCACCACCGCGCCGCGCCTAGCCGGGGTCTGCCTAGCAGCGGAGCAGAAGCGCTGGGTTTCGGTTAGTAGAAGTTGGGCCAGTGCTCGGGTCCTGTCAGGAGCCGCAAGGTAGCGTCTGCTGATCCCCATCGCTGGTCCTGGTCTCTACCGACGCCATGCGCCGGCTTCGACGACCCGACGTCGGCGATCCTTCTTCGGCATCCAGGCGGCACAGGCTGGGCACTACGACTCCCGTCGGATCCTCGATCACCTCCGTCGCGGGCGCGGTCATCAGCCGCTCCGCGGTGTTCGCGAACATATCCCAAGAGGCGAGCACGATCACACGATTCTTCGTCCAACCGTGCTCGGGGTCGCCCACATACCGTCATTGGCGCTGCCGATGCGCCTCAGACCTACTCGTGGTCTGTCTCGCTCGCTCGACGTCGCTGCAACAGCTTTCGGACGGCTAGGTGGCGATCCTGGGGTCCCAGCCAACATACGCCGAAAAGGTGCAATAGCCGTGCCGGCTAAACCAGAAACGACTGGCACACGATCGGTCGCCGCCTCCGAGATGGAGTTCTCAGCTACCTCTTGACCCGGGCCCGTCGGTGCGACACAATCTCCGTGTGGTTGGCTCGAAATTCGAGCAGACCGGAGAGTGCCGAGTGAGGTTTGGGACGATGAATACAGGGTGGGCGAACTGCGTGGGGTTAGGCCAGAACGGTCCGGGAAGGCCGACAAAGGGAGCGCGACGAACGACTGTGAGATGTCGTCGTTTAGCGATCGCACCAAGTGCGACCGACGTTCCTTACGATGGAGGACTGGCGCTTTCCCGCACCCGCGATTCGTCCGAGAGCATAGTCTCGCGATACACCTTGACATTCCTCCTCGGAGATCGTACCCACGCTCCTGTCGGGGCAGATGCTCCAGAAACGGGGCGGTGGTGACTCGTTGTTCTGTCCCGCGGCCAGGCGACCTGTGAACGCGGCGCTGCGGCCAGTACGTAGTCCTGCAGCTCGACGGTGCTGCTGCGTACTTCAACTCGTGGCTACGCTTTGGCTGACCGTCGGCTGCGGTTCCGACTCGAACTCGCGGCGAGCGCCCACCACGACGGGCACTGCGAACCACAGTGCAGTCCTTGGCGAGCAAAGCCATTCAGCACTAGCGTCTAAGGGACTAACGGGGCTTTGCCCCAGCCCGACGAGGCGTGCCCTGGCGGGTTCGGGTGGCTGCGGTGGCCTGAGTGGCGGCGGGTCGGACTCGAGCGCGGGTGCGGGCGTGGTCGGTAGGCTCCGGTCGCGGG
>Ga0302325_10011179_pt1 | contig 19364 bp, 23 predicted proteins | sample Palsa_T0_2_FD_201948 | JGI IMG/M metagenome (GOLD analysis project Ga0302325, IMG submission 201948) | Peat permafrost microbial communities from Stordalen Mire near Abisko, Sweden - Palsa_T0_2 | ecosystem: Environmental > Terrestrial > Soil > Palsa > Peat permafrost | place: Sweden: Abisko...
CGCTCCATCTTCCAGTCAAGCCGTTAGTGTCAGTCGCTTTTACAGCCCAGCATGTTGTTCCGTTTTCGCAATATTCGGTATTCAGATAATTGGTACCGCCGCTGGTCGACAGATACCCAGTGATGTTGGGACTGGCGGAAGTCGAGAGCGTTTGAATGCTTGTGCTTACACAGCTATTCGGATAGCTCTGCGTAGTTACGTCCACTTGCCATATGCAAAGTGTGGCGTATCCAAAGAATGTAAAGTAGGTGGGATAGTTCTGTTCGACATACTGCACCCAATATTGCGTGCCACCTACTGTGAATTCGTTAGTGTTCAACTGGATGCTCCAGTCATTGCTCCCCACACTCGAATCTGACTCGCCAGAAAAAGTCGAAAACCCAATCTGAAGGTATCCCGCAGTCAGCACGCCGGCCCCACCTCCTACTCCTTCTACACCACTACTTCCTCCCTCCGTCGGCTTGGGCATCGTCGATGCGAACGCCGTAGACATGCACGCAGTATTCTGCCAATTCGATGTTACATTGTGCGTTAGTACGTAACAACCCACTTCATTGGGCAAAGGAGGTAGAGACGAGGGATTCACTGAGGCGTTGCCCCCTGGACCCGGCGGCCCCACAAGTGGATTTGCGGCTGCAGAAGAAGCAGATGTCGTCAATAGAACTGTTGCCAGAAATGCAAACAGACTTACCTCATGTCTGGTACTATTCGACTCCATCGCTAGCTAAATGCGGCTTTCTTATCTTAAAGATGCGTGCCACAATGTGCCAAAATGTTGCACAGTCATCGAAGTCGTTACGGAGCGACGGTCGGCGAAAGCGCCGCCGTCATAATGAACATCGGCATTATGAAGCTCCATTTATGAGACGAAGACACGATTTCTATTTATTACTGGTCTATTTTATCAAAGGATGACACAGCAAGCCTAGCTTACAGTTACACCATGACAACGATGTCATTTGGTTACCCTTCCTCGTACTCTTCTCCCGCCTTGAATATCCTGGAGAACTCCCCGACCAGTGCAATGAAGCCATCGCGCGTGTAAGACGAGACGGGGTAGAGACCCGCTGAGAGCGATGACCTCTTCAAACCCCGGAATAGCTCAGTGTAGAACGTGTAATCGTCCCCGGACTTGATCTTCGCAAGCGCGTCCTCGAAGGCGCGTGAGTCTTTACTCCATCTGACTATCTCCGCAACAGATTTCTGGGCCAGGTCGACCTTGGACAGGATCTGGAGCTGAGGCATCTCCATCCTGAGCTGGACCGAACTTGATAGCAGGAGCAGTGAAAGAAAGTTCGCGGGGGTGGATGCCACCAAGGCGTCCATAAGGAACAGCAGGACCTTATTCTCGGCCTGAAGACCCTTTGCGATGTATGGACCACTCTCGCGAAACGCAAAGAGCTCTATCTGTCCCGGAGTATCAACTATAGCGGTGTCTGCGTTCGTGGACTCCATCTCCTCTTGGATCGTGGCCAGTTTGCTCGCAATCAGGTCGTTGGCGAAGATCAGAGCGCCGTTCGGCCCGAGGGAATATTCTGTCATTATCTGCTGGTAGTCGATGCTGTTCCTGATGTCGACGTCGGGGTCATACGGGAGGCCGAGCACGCCCGGGTCGAGGTTGACCGTTATGGCGTCCTGCGACTTTTCCCTGTACCAGCTGACGAGTGACGAAGTCAGGAGGGACTTGCCTGAGCCCGCAGTGCCGGTGACGTAGATAATGTTCATCTGATTGCGTCCAGTAGCAGTCGATACCTAAGCTTAGCGGCCAACCGTCGAGACGACCTTTCTCATAATCGAACCGCCGGCCTTTGCTACCTTCTCCTCGAAAAAGCTGGAAATCTCCTCGCATTCGGATTCCGCCTTCCTCTTGACCTTGGAGATTACGACGATGTCGAGCTCGACGCTGGACCTGCCTTCTCTCACCCCCTTCGGATGAGACTTGATGTAGCTGGACGGGTGTAGCTTTAGTGCCTCCGCGATTTGCGGTGCGAGCGTGGACTCGTAGACCCGCATAAGATGTAAGACCACCTTGGTGGTGTACAGCTTTCCGACTTTCCTGCGTATCTCGGGATGCACAGATTCCTTGTAAATGCTCTTCATCTCCCGCGGGACCCCCGGGAGGCAGAATACCACGGTTCCGGGCATCTCTATCCTCACTCCAGGAGCGGTACCGGCTCCGTTCGTGAGAGGAGTCGAACCCTCGGGAAGCATGGCCATCTTCCTGCGCGCAGGGGTCATCTCAAAGGTTCTTCCGAGGCTTTCATAGCGCGCCCTTATGAGAGACAAGGCCGCGTCGCTTAGTCTAATCTTCTTATCGATTGCGAGAGCAACCCCCTTCAGTGTCATGTCGTCGGGGGTCGGGCCGAGACCTCCTACGGTTATTATAAAGTCAGGCTTTCTCGCCAGAAGCTCATTCAGTCCCGACGAAATCTCCTCCAGAGAGTCTGTCACGGTCAGCACGCGGTCGAACATCGTGCCTATTCCGAACAACCTCGCACCCAGCCAGTAGGCGTTCGTGTTCACCGTCTTCCCAATCAGGAGCTCCTTGCCCACGCAGAGACAGGATACGGTGACCATCTGGGGTGCATCGCGATGTAAGCGTAAATACGTTGTTCGTCCGCCGGCCCACCGTTGCCAGGACGAGAGTACCCGGAACATCCGCTGGTCGGCGTAGGAGGATTCATACACAAGGACGGGAAGGTCCTCATGATCAGGCGGAAATTCGAACCGAACAAAGGGAGATGGTCATTGCCGGGCGGTTTGCTGGAGGTCGGAGAAGACCCGGAGGAAGCGGCCAAGCGCGAGGTGAGAGAAGAGCTAGGGCTGGAGGTCGCCACAGAGGGGCTGCTCCAGGTTGCGAACGAGGTGATCAAGGACGAGCAGGGAAGGGTGAAGTATCATTTCATCCTGGTAGATTATCTCATGAAGCCGCTTGGAGATAAGATAACCCTGAACGAGGAGTCGGACGAGTACGCGTGGTTCGAGCCCTCGGCGATAGAGCAGCTCAACACGACCAACAACACAAGGATGATCGTCAGAAAGTACGTCGAGACGCGGAACAAGAAGGAGAATTAGAGGAACGAAACGGCGAGCTCTATTTCTTATCTTTTTTATCCTTCAGCCACCAGTCGAGATAGTCCGCCTGCTGTCTCTGCTTATTCCTCGTATCGTCGCCAGCGCTGTTTCTGAGTTTGAACCGAAGCTCCGAGAGCTGCTCACGCGTCAGGAAAAGGCCGCAGCTTTTGCAGGAGAACCGTTTGTTTATGGCGTCGAAGACCATGGGACCGTTGCATTCTGGACAAAACTGATCCAAACCAACCGAAGTAAAGGGGTTAGAGGCTACTCATTAAGTCTTTGGTGAATAGTCGGTTTTTTGCGTTACGGAAAATCAATTAATTAACCTCTCGCGGAAGAGTGGCTGAGAGTTGCCAGACAGACTCGTCTTCGCCGGCCCCGCGAGCAAAGAATTCGGAAACGCGCTAGCCCAGCGGCTCAACCTGCCGACGCTCTCTGTCGAAGTAAAGGAGTTCTCGGACACGGAGACGAAGTACAGGTTCGAAGAGAATGTCAGCGGTACTAGCATACTCCTGGTTCAGTCCACCTACCCGCCAGTGGACAAGAACTACATGCAGCTATTCCTCGCGGCTCACCACCTTAGCCAGGAAGGCGCAAGGGTCCACGCCGTGATTCCCTACATGGGATACGCAAGGCAGGACAAACAGTTCCTGAAGGGTGAAGTCGTAAGTCTGGGGGTCATCTCCCACCTCCTGAGGACCTGCGGGGTCATGAGGGTCACGACGGTCGATATCCACTCCGCCGAAGGGCTGGCGCTCTTTGCCATGCCGACGTACAGCGTCTCCGCAATACCGAGCCTCGCGCAGTACGTAAAGAAGAATCTGAAGCTTGAATCGCCGGTCGTGGTCTCGCCCGACTTTGGGTCGTCGAGGCGCACCGAAGCTTTCGCTGCGCTCTATGGCGCGCAGCACATGCAGTTCGCCAAGGAAAGGGACAGGACCACTGGAGAGGTCAGGGTGGAGACCGGAAAGATGGAGGTTGAAGGTAGGGACGTCATTATCGTGGACGACATGATCTCCACAGGCGGCACCGTCAGGGCTGCCGCCGAGAAGCTGAGGGCGGCGCGCGCCGGGAAGATAATAGTCACGTGTGTCCACGCGCTCCTGATCGCTGGGGCATACGAGAGGCTGCTCGAAGCGGGGGTCGACGAGATAATAGGGACCAATACCGTCCCGAGCAAGGTAAGCAAGGTTGACGCGACAGAGCCTCTCGCAGCCTATCTCAGGACAGTCAGCGAGTAGCATCATCTTCTTTCTCTCAGGCGAGGGAACCGGAGTCCCCGCCGCAGAGGCCCGCGCTCTTGTCCGCATGCAAGACGACCAGGCGACCTTCTCAAGCCCACATTCTAGGGTACTGGTGGCGTCGACGACGGCCGAACCTTCCCAGATCGAGGCGAGGGTCGCTTATTCGAGGAGAGTCGGTAGGCTTCTCTCCGACGGCGCGCTCAGGGAGCGCGAGCTGAAGGTCCTAAGGAAGGGCACCTACGCCATCAGGGTCTATGAGCTTGAGAAGAAGCGCGACTCAGACCGGCTTGTAACGAAGCTCGCTGCTGAGATCGGGGATGACGTATCTTTAGACAACCCAGACACGGAGCTCACCGTCGTCAGGGCCGATCGGGATTATTTCGCCGTTACTAAGCCGTCCCGGATGAAACAAAACTGGATGGTCAGGAGGCCGAGGGCAAGGGCGTTCTTCCATCCCTCTGCCATTTTCCCAAAATTCTCGAGGCTCCTGGTCAACCTATCGGCGGTCATGGCTGGAGAGACGTTTCTCGACCCATTCTGCGGGACTGGTAGCCTGCTGCTGGAGGCCTCAGAGATAGGAGCACGCCCTGTCGGAATAGACCTGCACTCGAAGATGGTGAAGGGGGCACACAGAAACGCCGGTAAGTTCGGGCAGGACTGGCTCGGGGTCATCAGGGCAGACGCAAGGCGCATGCCGTTGAACAAGGTCGACGCCATCGCCACTGACATACCTTACGGAAGGGTGTCGACGACTTCGGGCTCCACCTCCGCGGCCATTCTTGAGAAACTTATCAAGGAGGCGGCGTCGATACTGCCAGATGGAAAGAGACTCGTCGTGATGCACCCGAAAACGCTCGAGGTTGGGGAGACCGACGGGTTTGAACTTGAAGAAGAACTTCACCTTCCTGTCCATCCCAAGCTCACCCGTACGATAAGCGTGCTCAGGAGGGTCTGACCACGAAGCTCGAGGTCACATTCCTTGGGACGAGCTCGGCGACGCCCACCAAGGGCAGGAGCCTGCCGTCGATTGCGATAACGAGGGACGGTCAGGTCACGATGATGGACTGCGGCGAGGGCGCGCAGAGCAGATTCGTCGAATACGGCCTTGGCCTGAACCGCGACATGCTGGTCCTGATAACCCACCTGCACGGAGACCACGTGAACGGCCTGCTAGGCCTCCTTCAGACGATGAGCATGAGTCAGCGGATAAGGACGCTGACGATAGTGGCTCCCCAGACCCTCTTTGAATGGTTGCAGTTCACCGTGCGGGTGCTACACATAGGGCTCTCGTTCGAGGTGAACATGATACCGGTAAAGTCCGGCGTCGTATTCAAGGGAAAGGGTTTCAGGATAAGGGCTGCCCGCGCTGACCACTCGATCGAGGCATGGTCGTACGTCTTCGAGGAGCTCCCACGTCCGGGAGTGTTCGACCCGAAGAAGGCGAACGCGCTAGGCGTCCCCGAAGGAAAGAAGTGGTCGAGCCTCCAACGAGGCCGGCCCGTCTCCGTGAAAGGAAGGAAGATCCTTCCTGGTCAGGTACTGGGACCGGCAAGGCCCGGGAGCAAGGTGGGCTACTCGGGGGATACGAGGCCGACCAAAGCTCTCGCCAAGTTCTTCGAAGGGGTGGACCTGCTAATATTCGACTCCACGTTCGCGGCGAAAGACGCAGAAAAGGCCATAGAGAGGAAGCACAGCACATCCACGGAAGCGGCGCGACTCGCAAAGGCCGCGGGAGTCAGAGAACTGGTCCTGACTCATTTCAGCGCAAGGTACAGGAACACGGCCCAGTTGTTGCGCGAGGCGAAGAGAGTGTTTGAGAACACTATCGCCGCTAAAGACGGGCTTGTTCTCGAGGTTCCTCAGCGCGATAAAGAGTGAGCCAGTCGAGCAGTTCTTCCGGGTTCTCAGATTCCAGTTCCAGAACGATAGGGCCGAGGGGCGACTCTTCGGCCGCGGACACAGCCGCAATGACGCCCACAAATGCAGCCTGCCTGTTGAACAGTATGCGCATGCTGTTGCCCTCGATGCTCTTCAGAAGAAGCCTACGCGCGGCGTCCCTAACGTGCCGGTCCCTGAACTGGTCATGCATCTTCTGCAGACAGCCCAGGTGAGAAGAGCGAAGGACGACGGCGCCATCCCTCTCGTCCACCTGATATTCACAGTCCCCAAGGACGTTTCGTACAGCCGTGAGTACTTTCGCCCTGTCCTCGGAGGGAGAGACTTCAGCGCGCAGGACGATGCTGACTGGTCCGCTGCTAAGCAGGCTTCATCCACTCGTCCACGACCTTGGCCGCGCCAGCGCCTAGTTCCTCAATCGAGATGCGCTCGTTCGAGACTACGTCATCGGCGAGAGCTATGGCCCCACCAATCCCGATCGAAAGCTCGCGCTCGTCCCTGGTGTTGAAGCTTTCCACGTTCTGCGGGTCGTCGGTTCTCCCCCTCGCCCTGAGCAGGCTGAACCTCCTTTGGGGGGAAGCCCAGATGGCCAGTAACTTTACCTGGGCCGTCGCCCTGAACAACTCCACCTCCGCTGTGGACCTGATGCCGTCGATGACCACCGCCTCGACCTTCATCGAATTGATGTGGCGGAGAGATAGTTCCGCTACCGCCCCGGCGCCGTACATCTCCCTGAGCTCGCGCATGACCATGCCCATGTTCTTGTCGTCCGGGTAGAGATCTCTCCGCTTGGTCTCTTCACGGATCATGTCACCCATCGCGATGCTCTGTAGCCCTGAGGTTGCCAGGTGCCTTGCTACAGTTGACTTGCCTGCTCCTGGCATCCCTGTGATGGCGATTATCAGCAAAACGCATATCCTCGCTTTGAGTTCCCGCTCAGAGTATTAATCATCATCGGGTTCGGTTCTGGCGCATCTTCGGGTCTTGGGCAGAATGGCGCTAATATAGCACGGCTGACTCCTAAGCCGTTGAGGGCGACCAAGTGCGTCAGCCAGCCATTCGACGGCGAGGGTCTGCGAGACCTACTCGCCGAGTGCCTCGTTCTGACCTACAACGCCATCGCCTACGCTCAGGACCACGGGATAGAAAACAGGAAGGGGATGAAGGGTTTCTACAGGACGCTCAAGGATATGAAATTACCCTCGTGTTACAAGGTAGCGGTAATCACGAGAGCTTGCGCGGTCGTCGCGAGCAGGAAGAAGAGCGAGAAGCGCGAAACCAAGACGAAGCATCCCGAGCCTCTGAGGCGTGTCACATGCATACTCACAGGGTTTTTCATCAGCATGAAGGGACGGCTGTTCGTGCCTTTGAGCCGTGACATGTATTTCGATATCCAGCTCAACGCACACACGACCAAGATTCTCGAAGGGAAGAAAATGAGGAGCCTTACGATAACCCCCGAAAGGCTCTCGTTCTGCTATTCTGACGAGGTTGAAGGTCTCCCCGTCGGCAGAGTCTATGGCGTGGATCGCAACGAGAAGAACTTGACGTTTGGAGACGGAGAAACCGTGATTCAAGTGGATATGTCGAAAGCCGTGAAGGTCAGGCAGGCGACGAGGGAGGTCGTCGGCTCGTTCAAGAGAAATGACGTGAGGGTCAGAAGACAGCTCGCCGGCAAATACTGGAAGCGATGCAAAGACAGGACGAATCACCTGCTCCACGGCGCAACTAACTTCATCGTCGGGACAGCCGCGAGAAACGGTGCGGCGCTCGCCCTCGAAGACCTCACCGGCATCAGGAGGATGTACCAGAGAGGCAACGGCCAAGGGAGTGATTATCGATTCAGGCTCAACTCTTGGCCGCACTGGAAGGCGAAGCGGATGCTCGAATACAAGGCCGCGTGGAAGGGAGTGACTTTGATTCCGCTTACAAAGTCTGATACCTATGGGTCCTCATCAGAGTGCTCGGCGTGTGGGGAGAGGACCCACAGTCCCGAAAGGGATGATGCTGCGCATGCGAGGATGTTGTGGTGTGGGAAGTGTAAGACGTGGATGGACCGGGACGTCAACGCGGCCCTGAACCTGTCCATGAGAGGGCGGTCGAGGTTCGACCGTTCTCTTCCGAAGCTGAAGAGTCGCTCTCAACAAACGACCGAGGCCGAGGAGAAAGGGCTGGCAGGTGAAGCAGCGAGGGGGAACGGGACGAGGCCCCTAATCCTCGGAGTCGATGCCAGCAAGGTACGCGATCGGGGTAATGCCCCGCAGACGCACCAGAACCTCGGGTTCTAATTTATTAGTTCGGGCCGGGAGCGATGCGAAAGGTAGAGCTTCGTGCGCGCCTTCCTTGCCTTCGACATCTCCCACGATGCGGTCGAGAGACTTATGGTAGCTCAGGATGAACTCAGGAACACCCGGGCCGATGTTGGGCTTGTGGCCAAGGAAAATCTCCACTTCACCGTGAAGTTCCTGGGCGACGTCCCGGACGAAGCAGTAGACGACGTGGACGCGCGGGTCGCCGGACTGAAGCTGGCGCCGTTCGAGGTGTTGATGGAGGGTCTCGGTGTGTTCCCGGACTTTCAGCGTCCGAGGATAGTCTGGGCCGGAGTCTCAGCGAGCGACGAACCAGCGATTATCAGCACGGCAGAGGCAGTGATAGAGGCGCTGGACGGTATAGGAAAGCCGGAGGAGCGCGACTTCCTCGCTCACGTCACAATAGGGAGGGTGAAGTCTTCACGAAACATAGAGGAGTTGGTCGCCTTCGCCCGTGCGAACGCCAAAAGGGACTTCGGAAGGACTAAAATTTCGAGCCTGAAACTAAAGTCCAGTCTCCTTACTCCGAGCGGACCAATCTACAAAGACGTACGGGAGTATGTGCTCAAGTGACGGGGGTCCGACCGGTCCTTGCGAGCACCAGCAGGCTCGTGATGCCTTCAGCGCGGGAAGATGCGGCACTCACGGCGACCGCAAGGAAGGTGCTGAAACGCGTCCAGGTCGCTGCCAACCGCTTCAAGGAGGTGAGAGGCGTCCATCTGGGGGGATCCTTCGCCAAGGGGACTTGGCTCCCGGGTGACGTCGACCTAGACATCTTTGTCAGGATAGCGCCAAACGTCGAGGACCAACTCTTCGAGCGGATCGGCCTCACCGTGGGCGAGGAGGCGGTCAAGGGATACCCTCACGGCAAGAAGTATGCCCAGCACCCGTACACCGAGGCGACCGTAGACGGAGTGAAGGTGAACATCGTCCCGTGCTATGACGTCAAACGCGGGCAGTGGAAGAGCGCAGCAGACAGGTCGCTCTTCCACGTCAAGTTCGTGAACGACAACATGGGCGACAAGGACAAGCTCCAAGTCAGGTTCCTGAAGCGATTCATGAAGACCGTCGGTGTCTACGGAGCGGAAATCGAAAACGAGGGCTTTAGCGGTTACGCGTCCGAAGTTTTGGTCTATACCCACGGTGGCTTCGAGGGGGTGCTCGGCTACTTCGCCAAACTGAAGATGGAGGACGGGAAACCCTTCAGCTTGAAGGACCCAGTTGACTCAGACAGAGAACTGGCCACGGCTATATCTCTGGAGACCCTTGCGAGGATGGTGCTGGCGTCAAGGGCATTCCTGGAAGAACCGGAGCTGGCGTACTTCAAGAGAATTCCGCGCAGGGCGAGAGGCGGCATCACGGGCAGGCTCTATTCTATCAGGTTCGACCACCCTGCGCTCAGCGAGGACACGCTGTGGGGGGAGCTGAAGAAGAGCGCCCGGCAGATTGTAAGGCACGCCGAAGCTCAAGGCTTCGCCATCGCTCGGTACGCGGCCGTTTCGAACGACAACGACAAGAGCGCGGTGATTCTTCTTCCCGAGTTCGATGAGCTCCCCGAGCTCGCTGAAAGGCTCGGTCCAAAGGTTGACCTCGCGGAAGAGGTGAAGAGGTTCGTGGCGAAGAATAGTGACAAGTCCGAGCTCGTTTGGGCCGCGGAAGACGGAAAGGTGCATTTGTTGCAGAAGAGGAGGTTCACGAAGCTCGGGAGGCTTCTAGAAGAGGTCTGCGCTGAAATCGAGACGGTTGGCGCTTCGCGCGATGTCGCGCTCGCAATAAAGAGAACGGGGAGGGTTCTATCCGGCACCGCGATAGAGAAAGAGCGGAAGAAGGAGGAGTGGTTCGGCGAAGGAGTAGATTCCATTATCACAGACACAATCGGAACAAATCCCACTTAGCGAATTCGTCAGGACCCCGTACCTTCAGGTCCTCACATACCCGAGGATGAATCTCGCGGTGGCGAGGTCGAGAATAAAGCAGCTCGAGAAGCTCGGTGTTACGCAGGTGCTCTTCGGCGGGAGGACGAAAATAGGCAGGCTCGGGCTCGTGGGCATCGGCACGGTAAGCGTAGTCGTCAGGGCCACCGTGAAGGGCGAGGAGAGGGCCTTGAAGATAAGGCGCTGTGACGCCAACCGCAGCACTATGATAGATGAGTTCAGGCTTACGCAGGCCGCGAACCGGATCGGGGTTGGCCCGTACGCCGAGGCGGCTTCGAAGGACTTCATCGTGATGCAGCTCATCGAGGGGGAAGACGTCGACGACCACCTGAGGGGGATCAAAGGTGTCGGTACAAGGGGGAGGGTGCGTGAGATCCTCCATCGCGTGCTGAACCAGTGCCGGAAGCTCGACCTGGTGGGCCTCGATCACGGTCAGCTGAGCGACCTGAGAAAGCACGTCATCATGGCGGGCGACGAACCGTACATCATCGACTTCGAATCATCCAGTCTTGGGCGGTCTCCGAAGAATGTCACGACCGCGACCCAGCACCTACTGATAGGGGGAAGGTCCGCCCCGCTAGTGAAGAGGTTGCTAGGATTGAAATCGCACGAAGAGGTGCTACAGGCACTCAAGAACTACAAGAAGGACATGTCCGACGAGAACTATGTCGCAGTGCTGAATACCCTGGGCATATTCATATGACCTCCAGGAACCTAGCCCGATAGCTCTTCCCGTAATCGGAGGCCTTCTTGATGGCTTCTACCATGCTGAGTGGGTTTGCCAGCCCCTTGCCGGCAATGTCGAACGCGGTACCGTGGTCCACCGACGTCCTAAGGAAAGGGAGGCCTATGTTGAGGCTTACAGTGCGATGGAAATCGAGCATCTTTGCTGCTATGTGCCCCTGGTCGTGGTAGAGTGCAATAACGATGTCGAATGCACCCTCAGCAGCTCTGTGGAACACCGAATCGGCGGGGTAAGGTCCGAAGACTTCGTGGCTCTCCTTCGCCCGGACAATCGCCGGGGAGATCTCTTCTATCTCCTCCCTGCCGAACAAGCCACCGTCCCCTGAATGGGGGTTGAGGCCCGCGACGGCTATCCTGCGCCTCTTGACTCCCAGTAGCCGAAGACAGTCGTCGGCCTCGAGGATCGAGGAGTATACCAGCGACTCGGTGATCTGACTGCAGGCTTTCACCAGGGAGACGTGCTTCGTCATGAAGAATATGCGCAGCGCCCCCACCTCGAACACGGTGTGGTTCTCTTTGGCACCTGTGAGGCCGGAGAGCATCGTCGTGTGGTCGATGTACTTGGAACCCGCCATCAGGAAGGCCTCCTTGTTTATCGGCGCAGTCGCGATGGAGTCTATGCGGTTCGCCTGAGCTAGCTCCACGGCCTTTTCTATGCTCTTGACAGCTATCTCCCCCGCGGCCTTCTGAACCCGCCCGTATTGGACGTCCCCTCCCGGGACGTCGACGAACTCGCAACCGTCAGGGTTCACGTCGAGATGAAGGTCTGAGATCACGCGTAGGAAGTTCGCCTTGTTACCAATCAGGATGAGTTCCTCCTTCTTGACGCTGCCTAGGGACTTGGCCACAATCTCTGGGCCAACGCCTGCAGGGTCTCCGAGGGTTACTCCAATCATCTTTGCTTCAGCCACTCTAAAATCGTCTTATACGTTTTCTCGTCGCCGATGAACCCTCCCTTTAGTACGACGGGCTTCCCGTCTAGGATACCGCCTCTCACGGTGCCTGTTGAGAGTAGCGGCTGGACCTGTGCGCCGTTTACGATGCAGTCGAATCTTGACTTGCCCAGCACGAAACTGGCCGTGGCACCCCCGCTCAAGACAATTGCGTCATAATCTCGCAGCGAGTCCACAAAAGAGTTGTCCACCAATCGGGCTTCGTCGTCGAGAGAAAAGGCGAAGATACTGACCTTTGCTGCCTCCTCAGACGTAGGGGGACGGACGATGAAACCCTCCAGCTCCATGTGCCGGAGTTGTTTGAGGGTCATCCCGTCCCTCGTGCCGACCACGAACGCGACTTTCTCGACTGGGCCGCGTCTCCTCCTTTCGTGCGTCCTAGGAACCACCCGGGAGATGCGAAGACGCTCCTTGACCACAAGGGATACGAGAGGGCCCGGGTCGACTGGAATCATGCCCTCTCTGGCGCATCGAGAAGCCAGGGCGTTTAGGTCGGCTTCGGTCTCAGAATCGGCGACGACGATTTTTCCCCCGGGAATCGTTTCCAGCAACGCGTTTAGGTCCTTTCCCTGATTATCCACGTACGTCCTGCCACCCTTAGTGTAGCGACCATATTCCGGGATGGTGTCTGTCAGCAGGACTCTGCCTCTTTCAGATAGTTTTCCAACCATTCCGCGAACGTTGCCGCGAAGCGCGCTGTCTATCCTTAGCGCAGTCCAAGACTGACCAATCTGTTCGAGCGCGTCTTCGGCGAGACGCATCGCCTCCTCGTCCTTTTCGTCCCGCGATTCCAGGCTTACTGCAATGAAGGGGAACTCATCCGCAAGGCTTGGTTTGAAACGCGAGAGACTGACGGTTACCGCGAGTGACCCATCCACCATCGACGCCACGCCGGAGGCCCCGGTGAGGTCGTCGGAGAGGACGAAGTCTGCCACGTGGCTGAATCCTTGAGAGCCGATTTAAGGCGTGCGAGTTGTTTGCAACGTTTAAAATCGTGGGGAATGGCCCTGCCCCAGTTGCATCGGTACGCCCGGTGCAGCAAAGGGGGCCGTAGTCTAGTATGGTCAAGATTCCTGCTTGGGGACCCGGAAACGGGGCAAAGTGCAGGCGACCGTGAGTTCAAATCTCACCGGCCCCACCAATACTGCCGCTAACAACTCATGATTCCTGAGCTTCAGGTGGTGTTGGTTCGACCGATTCTCTTCATCAATTGCTGAAATCGAGAATCATGGTGCGGTTCTCTCCGGGGGCTTTGACTCGTAGTGGAGTCCAATCACACCTGACTTGAACGTCTTGGTGCTGAGAAGCTTGAGAGGATGCCGCGTGTCAGGGTCTACGAAGATGGACCTGCCCGCGCCCAAGATGATTGGGCGGACTCGGATGAAGAACTCGTCAATAAGGCTATCCCGAATCAGGGCCGAGACCAAGGTGCCGCTGCCGACCACGACCAAGTCCTTGCCAGACTCACGCTTTAGCTTGGCAACGGCTTCGCCGGGCTTATCGCGTACCAACGTCGCGGGCTTCCATGGCGTGTCAATGAGAGTGCGCGAAAAGACAATCTTCGGCAAATCGTTCAATTGCTTGATAAAGTCCGGAGGTACTCCTATCGACTTCGGACGGTCAGTCGGCCAGAATTGCCTGAACTCTTCATACGTCACACGTCCGTACAGCATCGCGTCGACCCTGCGGTTAATCTCCCTCGACCAACCCCACTCCTCATCGTCGAACTCGAACCAATCGATTTCGTTTTTCGGGCTCGTAAAGTAGCCATCGAGGGAAATGATCGTGTCCGCAATAAGTTTCCGCACAGCCTTATTTGGAGAAGGTGAAATTTAACTTCTGTTGGCCTCGCTTTTGCGCGCCCGGCCTTGGTCCAGTAGCGCCGAGTCAGCGCCAGGCCCGTCCTTTGCAATCGGCTCAATCGCATCATCGGCATCCTCTTTGGAAGAATTCATGGCCTAATTCGTAAGAGCCCCGGGCTTCAAAGGATTTTTCTTATCGCCCGAGGCTTAATGGTCCCTTCACGCATACTCGTATGCCAGATCTTGCCTTAACCCCGACGTTCGCCGCGGCAAACTCGCGGCTCAAAGCTCGCGCTTAAATCCAAGCAAGGCCAGATTGGTCTCATGGTCTCCGGAGCTGCCAGAGTATCGAGATTGATGACGATACAGAAGAACTACGTAACTTCAGTCGAGTCTGGGAACAATATCGACGCTGCTAACTTCGCGAAACAATTCACCGAAGAGGCGGAAGATTTCGTGGAGTGGGCGAAATCTCAGCCGCATTGACTGAGTTCTTGAGTCGCTGACGAGTTCGATAACGACTATTAGCGGGCCAGTAGACTAGTACTTTCCCGTGCGGCGATGACCGTGACTTTAGTCCAACCGAGAGTCGACGCCATGGTCTCCTAGGCCTTTCGCATATAGGCCCTCAGGGTTAGAGGGGCGAAGACGAGCACGACCGCGATCGAACCGATCAGCGAGAACCAAAAGTCATTGCCGATGGTCCCTTGGTTGAAGAGCTGCCTGACTGCGCTAACGATGTACGTCAGGGGGTTGACATTGACAAAGTCCTGCAGCCACGAAGGCAGCGTGGTGGTCGGCACGAATGCACCCGAGAGGAAGCCGAGGGGGAATAGGATGGCCGCGGAGATGCCCTGGACCGTCTGTGCTGTCTTAACCAGGACGCCAAGCAGCGCGAATATCCAGCTGATGCACCACGCCGCGAAGACGGTGAGGAGGCCGCCGAGGACAGCCCCATCCAAGCTCGCCCACCTGAATCCGAGAAGGAAGCCCATGACGAAGGTGAGGGCCGTGGCTATGCTGTAGCGGACTATGTCCGCCAGTAGCGGTCCCGTGAGCGGAGCGATGCGTGCTATCGGCATCGACTTGAAGCGGTAGAAGACTCCCTTGTCCATGTCCTCCCGGAGCTGTGCGCCGGTCGAACTCGAGGCGGTCAGGGCCGTCTGGGCCAGGATGCCCGGGATGATTATCGGCAGATAGTTGCTCACGCTCCCCGATATCGCGCCCCCGAAGAGGAACGCAAAAAGAAGGGTGAACAGGATTGGCTGGATGGTGACGTCGAAGAGCTGCTGAGGCGTCCGGCGTATCAGGAGAATGTTGCGATAGGCCATCGTCAGTGAGTTGCTTATGTTCATCCGCAAGCTCACGCGGTTCTTGAGTTTGCGCTCCGCCCCGGGCGTGATCTGGGCGGTCATGCCTCTGCTCCCATCTTCTCGGCTTGCTTCTCGCCGCCGGTGAGGACCAGGAAGACCTCATCGAGCGTTGGTTCTTGGACGCTTACAGCCGCAAGGTGGACTCCTGCCCCCCTCAAAGCCACCAGCAGGTCGGTCACCCTATCGGGGTCCGCCATCGGCGCGGTGACGTGCTTGGACTCCGATGAAGATGCGGTAACACCCAACACGTCCTCGGTGATGCGCATCACCTCGTGAGTGTCTTTCTCGTTGGTGAGCTGCAGGTGCAGAGTGGCCTTTCCGACTGCAGCCTTGAGCTCTCTCGGCGTGCCTTCGGCCACAACGCGCCCGTGGTCTATAACGGCAATCCTGTCCGCGAGCTGATCTGCCTCGTCGAGATATTGCGTGGTCAGAACAATTGTCGACCCGGATGAGACGAGCCTCCTGATCGACTCCCACATCTGAATCCTTGTACGGGGGTCAAGCCCTGTGGTAGGTTCATCAAGAAAGATGAGTGGCGCCTGCACGATGAGGCTGGAGGCGAGGTCGAGCCTTCGCCGCATGCCACCTGAGAACTTGTCCAGCGTGCGGTTGGCCGCATCATCCAGGCCGAACTCAGCGAGCAGCTCGGTTGCCCTCTTCCTGGCCTCTGACCTGCTAAGCCCTAGCAAGAGCGCGAATATCGTGAGGTTCTCGGTGGCGGAGAGCCGCTCGTCGACGGCCGCGCTCTGCCCTGTCACGCTGATGAGCTGGCGTACTACTTGCGTCTCCTTCGCCACGTCGTGCCCGAATATCTTGGCGCTGCCGCCGTCCGGCTTGAGCAGGGTCGTCAACATGTTGATTATCGTGGTCTTCCCGGCGCCATTGGGCCCCAACAGCGCGTATATGCAACCAGTCGGTATCGAGAGGTCGACACCGTCGACGGCGCGGTTCTGCCCGAAGATTTTGACGAGCCCACGGGCCTCAATCGCGAGGTTGGTCTGTGCCTTCGCTCCATCCTGGAGCCCAGATTGAAGCGTCACGTCGAACCCCCCGATTGGGATGTGCCGCCGAGCGCCTCCAGCCTGCTTCTCAACTTCTCAATCCTCTGCTTATGTTTTGAGAGGCCAACGGCGTCAGCCTTCTGCATATCCTCGAGGTACGAGGTGTTGCTCTCCATGGCGGACAGGGCGCTGGCAAGGTTGCTGCCCACGTCAGTCTGTTCGCCGTATGCCGACGTCAGCTCGTATTTGCCGTCCTTGTTCTTCGCTATTAGCCCTTCCTTCTCGAGTTGCTCCAGGATAGGGTAGATCGAACCCGGGCTTGGTCTGTACCAGCCGTGGCTCATCTCCTGCAACTTGTTCATTATATCCACGCCGTTCATCGGCTGCTCCTCGAAGAGCCCGATTATCTCCGGGCGCAGAAACCCGCGCTGCCCGAACTGGACCCTGCGCATGTGCTCCAGATCGTGAAGTCTCCTTGCCGCTTTCCAGCGGGCTCGAATTCCTTGGTTTCCGTCTTTGTTGTCGTCCTTCATTCATGTCACCGATATCGTGTACTCGATATCGGCTACCCGATATCCTATATATAAAGGTGGCGTCGAATCCAAGAGGAGACCGCAGGATGGACCTGACAGGTTGAGGTGTGAAACAACGTGATTGACTGGACCACCTTCTTCGCCGCCCAGCTCGGCGCATCGGCCGCGCTGGCTGGCCTGCTCTTCGTGGGAATCTCAATCAACATGGCAAAGATTCTCAAGTACACCCTGCTCGTCAACAGGGCCCTTCAGTCGTTGATCCTGCTGGGCACCATACTAATTGTATCTTCGTTTTCTCTCGTGCCTGACCAATCTGTGGCTTTCTTGGGCGTGGAGACCATTATTGTCGGCGCTTCCGTCTGGGCGATGGTGACGATTCTCAGCGTCAGAAACCTTCGCGTGGTGGAGAAGCAATACAGGCGGAGCCAGATTGGCGAAGTGCTTCTAACCCAGGTCGCCGTCCTGTCCTACGTGGCCGCCGGGATAGTTATGATTACTCTCGGTTCTGAAGGGGTTAATCTCATTGTCCCGGCAGTAGTGGCTTCCTTCGTCGTCGTGCTAATAGATGCCTGGGTCCTACTGGTGGAGATTAACCGCTAGGTACCTCCGGACAGCTACGGGCCAGCTTCGGACTCAGTCTATCCTTCGGGAAGCCGTCAGATCATTTACCTCAGCTTTTGTGCGGCATGAAACGTCTTGACTTGTGAGTCAGACGCAAGCGCGAATTCGCAAAGCGTATTTATGATACGCGAATGTGTAGAAAGACGGATTGCAATCGCTGACCATAGAGAGCGAGTACAGAAGGACGCACAAGAATCTGAAATCTCCCTTTGTGAAGGTTGACTTCGCTGACTGTCCCGTCGAGACTTCCCTCGGCGTCTTGGGCAAGAAGTGGACGATGGCGATTATTCGCGACATCGGTGCTTACGGAGTAGATAGATTCAGTGGACTTCGACGCTCCCTAGCCGGGATTCCCCCGAAGGTTCTTGCCACAAGGCTGAAGCAGCTGGAGTATGAAGGCTTCATCACGAAGAAGGTTGAGAAAAGCGTGCCACCGAGGGTAGTTAGGTGGTCGCTGACTGAGAAGGGTGTAGATGCGATACGTATCGGGATGATGCTCGCTCTCTTTGGGTCAAAGTGGTACGCCACCAGAGTGTTTGACGACGAAAGACCTCGGAAGATGAGCGAAATCTACAATCATGAAGGAATCGAGCTGTTCATGAAGGATTTCTGATTCGAAATCAGCTAACGAAACCACGCTACTCGGAGCTTGGCGACCCCGCTAGATTCAGTTGTCGAGTCCCGCATACCAGTCCAGATATTTTTCGGACGCAGTCCTCAGCGACAAACTAGCGCGAAAGTTGCGTGAAGTTCTTGATGAGGAAGTCGTGCACCTGCTGAACCAGTTTTTCTCAGGAACTCTGATTCTGCTCTGCCAGAGATGTTGGCGTCACTCTGCGCGGAACCCGACATACGTAACTATCTTTTTACTCACCTTCTCATTAAATAAGCAAATTCCTCGTTGGCGATTTACCATGCCAATGATTGACGTATACGCCGCAGCGGACCTCTTCCCCGCTGGCACCGATGGTCAACTCGGCCACGAACTCACCATGGCGGTTCTTCACGCTGAAGGAGTGGCTACTCCGGGTCCCTTCCACCTGAACAACACAGCGGCCTTTATTCACCGCATGGACCCGCACGCAGTCCACACCGCAGCGACCGACTCCGCTCGCACCGTGCGCGTCCAGGTCATAACACCCCCAGGAGCGCTGTCCCGCGACGGCCAGAAGCAGCTCGTCAAGGAAGCTACCGAGATAGTCACCAGAATCTCAGGAGACCCTACCCAGTCCGGGCGGACTTGGGTACTGCTTACTGAAGCAGCTGAGGGCGGATGGGGCCTTGCAGGAACCGCTTTCGGTCGTCAGGAATTCGCGGATCTCGCCGCTAAGGCAGCGGCGGCGCGCCAGGCAAAATAAGCGGATACCAGCCCATAGGACCTGCCTACCACGACGCGTGTAGTCGTTAGGGTGATTTTTCGCGCGGCTTTCACCCTGGCTGTCAATCTAAAATAGGGATATCCCCTCCCCCCGGATGGCATAGAATTGGCAGACCACAAGAGAAAGGACGTGGCGAGAAGGGTCGCGAGGATACACGGCCACGTCCACGCGGTGAAGGAGATGCTCGATGAGGGCAGGTCGTACTCTGAGGTGGTGCACCAGTTAGCGGCTATCAGATCGTCGCTCGACAGTGCCATTCAGGTAATCGTCGACGACCTGGTGGAAGATTGTGTTGCAAAGACCGAGAGAAAGGAACCAATCTCAGACAACCTGTTGGAATTGCAGCAGATCGTAGCCAGAATAAGATGAGCGCCGGCGGATAGTGCAGCTTGGCCCTAGCGAGAGTCATCCACGACAGCCATGCAGCTCTATCGTACTGATGGTTTTGTGAGATATCAATCTTGACGACAACCCCGTCAGTACTGCTCGGTGTTGTGATT
>Ga0302325_10011180_pt1 | contig 19362 bp, 12 predicted proteins | sample Palsa_T0_2_FD_201948 | JGI IMG/M metagenome (GOLD analysis project Ga0302325, IMG submission 201948) | Peat permafrost microbial communities from Stordalen Mire near Abisko, Sweden - Palsa_T0_2 | ecosystem: Environmental > Terrestrial > Soil > Palsa > Peat permafrost | place: Sweden: Abisko...
TGGGTGGTCAACCAGGTTTCCAACAGCATCAGCGTGGTCACTGCGCCCAATGGAACGTGGGCGAACGCCTTGGTTACCGGCACGATCTATCTGAATCTCCCCCAATCGGATGGTTCGAGCGCCGGTGAGCCGATGGATGTCGTATTTGCCGGCAGCGCGGCCTACGCCAGCATTTCCCGCGCCCATCAAGTCGAAGTGATCGACATCCAAACGCTGGCCCTGCTGAGCACCGTGCAGTTGTTCGGCGGTAGCCCGCGGGCGATGGCCGTCAGCCCCGACGGTAAGACCGTCTATGCCGCCTTTGCCCTAGCCGGAAACGCGACCACGCTGATCCCGTACAGTTCTGCACCGACGCCGTGCGGAACGGCCGCGCAAGGCCGCACACCCTGCGTTCCCGCTATGAATCCGGACTTGCCCCCGGCGCCGCCGGCGGCTCTGATCGTCTCGGCTACCGACCCTTCATGGTACCCATCTTTCATCAAATACACGATGCCCGACAATGGCGTGGCGGCCATCAGCACGGCAACCCATCGCGTCTCCTATTATTCGGGAGTGGGGACCATCAATCTCGGGCTGGCCGTGAACCCGGTCAATGGCGATCTCTTCGTGGCGAACACCGATGCGCTCAACCTGACCATGTTCGAACCGAATCTGTGCGGACACCTTGTGAATAACCGCGTTACGCACATTCAAGTTGCTACCCGCACCGTCACGCCGGTGGATCTGAACCCAACGGTGGCCTATGGCTGTGCCCCCGATACCACGGATCTCGGCATCGCTCTGGCGCAACCCGCGGGCGTGGTCTTCGACCCCAGCGGCAACTTCATGTACGTGGCGGCATTCGGCACGGACCGGGTGGCTAAGGTGAACACCAGCGGCCAGGTATTGGGCTTCGTGGAGGTTTCCCCGCCGAGCGGATCCGGCTCCAATGTGGATCCCGCCAATAAGCGTGGACCCAGGGGCCTCGCGCTCAACGCCTCCGCCGGGATGCTGTATTCCCTCAACCTCATCTCCAACACGATTTCAGTTATTCCTACCTCCACCTTCAACAGTGTGAGCAGCGAGATTCCGGTAGGCGCCGATCCCACGCCCGCCACCATCAAGGCGGGACGCGGTTTCTTGTACGATGCCAAACTCTCCGGAACCGGCACTGCCTCCTGCGCCGCCTGCCACCTGGACGCCGAAATGGACCACCTGGCCTGGAACCTGGGCGACCCCACTGGCGAAATGACCAGTTTTGTGCAGAACGGCCAGACATTTCAGTATCACCCCATGAAGGGGCCCATGATTACACAGACTCTGCGGGGTCTGGCCAATACCGCGCCCTACCATTGGCGCGGAGATAAGCCGGACTTCGCCGCCTTCAACGTGGCCTTCTCGGCCTTGATGGGGGGCACCCAGATCAGCGACGCGAACATGGCCACTTTCACGACCTACATGAATAGCGTCCTGTACTTGCCCAACCCCACCGAAACGCTGGATCGTAACATGCCGCCTACCGTAAACGGCGGTGACCCCACGCTGGGACTCGCCGATTTCTTAAGTCTTCCCCTGAACGGTCAGAACGGCAATACTTGCACCTTCTGCCACACCGCGGCCCCTGGTCCGGGCTCGAGCCTGACGATCCAACCCGCCAACCACTCGCACGCCGAGCAGCCGATGAAGATTGCGCAGTTGCGGGAAATTTATCAGAAACAACTATACACTCGGAGTAAAGGCCCCAGCATTGACGGCTTTGGAATGGATCATGACGGTGCCGTGGATGGCGTAACGACATTTATGAAGAATCCCACCTTCGCCCAGTACACGGCAACTGAGAAAACCGATATAGCCGCATTTCTCCTGTGCTTCGATACCGGCACGGCTCCGGCCGTAGGATACACGCGCACGCTGACGGCAGCCAACGTCGCCAATTCGCCAGTGCAAAGCGACTGGACCACGTTGCAGCAGCAGGCGGTGGCCGGAAACATCGATCTGATCGGCCGGGGCACGCTCGGTGGAGTGTTGCATGGGTTGTTGTATCAGCCGGCCAGCAATAACTATATCAGCGACACCGGCGTGATCTATAGCCAGAGCGCTCTACAGACCCTGGTTCTGGCTGGCGACACGTTGAGCGTCATGGGCGTATACCCGGGAACGGGATCTGCGACGCCGTAGCTCTTGGGTTACCTGTTCCGAGTCTTCGAATGAGGGGAAGATGATATCACCGGCCTGCCGCACACTTACTGGCGCAGCAGTATTTGTACTCGCGCTGGCGCAGCCTATAGCCCTCAAGGCGCAATCGGGATCGCCCGCGTACGCGAATTTTGAACCCGCACAGACCAATCCGATCCGCCTTTCGAGGGATGGCAAATTCTTATTTGCGGTGAACAGCGCAAATTCGTCGTTGTCCGTGTTCGACGTCACCCAACCCGGCAGTCCCAACTTGTTGGCCCAGATTCCAGTCGGATTGGGACCCGTCTCCGTCAACCCTTTCAGCGACTCCCAGGCTTGGGTGGTCAACCAGATTTCCAATAGCATCAGCGTGGTCATCGCGCCCAACGGCTCTTGGGCGAATGGCTTGGTCACCGGAACTATCTATCTGAACCTTCCCCAATCGGATGGTTCGAGCGCCGGCGAGCCGATGGATGTCGTATTCGCGGGCAGCGCGGCCTACGCCAGTATTTCCCGGTCCCATCAGATCGCTGTTATCGATCCTAAAACGCAGGCCCTGCTGAGCACCGTTCAGTTGTTCGGGGATAGCCCGCGGGCGATGGCTGTCAGCCCGGATGGAGGCACGGTCTATGTCGCCTTTGCCCTGGCTGGAAACGCGACCACAGCCATTCCGAACGGCATTGCGCCCGTGCCATGCGGGACGGCCGCGCAAGGCCGGACGCCCTGCGTGCCCGCCATGAATCCGGCACTGCCCCCGGCGCCGCAGGTGGGTCTTATCGTCTCGGCCACCGACCAGGCGTGGTCTTCCCACATCAAATACACCATGCCCGACCATGGCGTAGCGGCCATCAGCACGGGCGAACACCGTACCGTCTCCTACTATGCGGGCGTGGGAACCATCAACCTGGGTCTCGCCGTGAACCCGGTCAACGGCGATCTGTTCGTGGCGAACACCGACGCGCTCAACCTGACCATGTTCGAGCCGAATCTGTGCGGACACTGGGTGAATAACCGCATTACCCACATTACAGTCGCTACCGGCGCCGTCACGCCGGTGGATCTGAATCCGACGGTCGCCTATGGCTGCGCCACCAACACCACGGATCTCGCCATTGCGCTGGCCCAACCCGCCAGCGTGGTTTTCGATCCCAGCGGAAATTTCATGTACGTGGCGGCATTCGGTACGGACCGGGTGGCTAAGGTAAACACCAGCGGCCAGGTGTTGGGCTTCGTGGAAGTCTCCCTGCCCAGCGGATCCGGCTCCAACGTGGATCCCGCCAATAAGCGCGGACCCAGAGGACTGGCCCTCAACTCCTCCGCCGGAATCCTGTATTCGCTCAACCGCATCTCCAATACGATTTCAGTTATCCCTACTTCCACCTTCAACGGTGTGAGCAGCGAGATTCCAGCAGGCGCCGATCCAACGCCCGCCACGGTCAAGGCCGGACGCGGGTTCTTGTACGATGCCAAACTCTCGGGCACAGGCACGGGCGCTTGCGCCTCCTGCCACATAGACGGCGACATCGACCACTTGGCCTGGAACCTGGGCGACCCCACCGGCGACATGACCAGTTTCGTGCAGAACGGCCAGACCTTTCTATTTCACCCCATGAAGGGTCCGATGACTACGCAGACTCTGCGCGGCTTGGCGAACTTGGCGCCCTACCATTGGCGCGGAGACAAGCCGGATTTAGCCGCCTTCAACGTGGCTTTCTCGGCCTTGATGGGAGGCGCCCAGATCGGCGATGCCGATATGGCCACCTTCACCACCTTCATGAACAGCGTTCTATATTTGCCGAACCCCAGCGAAACTCTGGATCGCGGCATGCCGCCTACCCTGAATGGCGGGAATCCCACGCTGGGCCTCGCCGATTACCTAAGCCTTCCCCTCAACGGGCAGGACGGTAACACTTGCACCTTCTGCCACACGGCCGCGCCGGGTCCGGGCTCGAACCTGTCGATCCAGCCCGCTTCCCATACACAAGCTCAGCAGGCGCTGAAGGTTCCGCAGTTGAGGAATCTTTACCAGAAACAACTGTTCACCCGCCATGCAGGCGCCCCCAGCATCGATGGCTTCGGAATGGACCATGACGGCAGCGTGGACGGGGTAAAGATATTCTTGGGCGATCCCACCTTCGACCAGTACACGGCAACCGACAAGAGCGATATAGCCGCATTTCTCCTGTGCTTCGATACCGGGACGGCTCCGGCTGTAGGATACACGCGCACGCTGACGGCAGCCAACGTCACCAGTTCGCCAGTGCAAAGCGACTGGACCACGTTGCGGCAGCAGGCGGTGGCGGGCAACATCGATTTGATCGGCCGGGGAACCCTCGGCGGCGTGCTGCATGGGTTGTTGTATCAGCCTGCGTCCAATAACTATATCAGCGACGCCGGTGTGCTTTATACGCAGAGCGCGCTGCAGACCCTGGTTCTGGCCGGCGATACGTTAAGCATTATGGGTGTGTACCCGGGGACCGGCTCTGCGCAATAACCTATCGGCCCCGGAATTCAAAGGAGTAATACTATGCTAAGTCGTTCTGCAATAAAATGCCGCTCGGTAAGTGGCGCGCTGGCGCTGGCTGGGCTTGTGTGGATGGTGGCGGCCGTTGACGTCCCGTTCGCGCAGGCGCAGACTTATACCGTATTGTTCAGCTTCAAGGGAGGGGCGGCTGACGGGATGAATCCCGAGGGCGGCTTGTACATGAACAAGGCGGGCGACCTTTACGGCACCACCGTCCAGGGTCCCACTTGCAAGCTTCCGTGCAGTCCTTTCTTCGGAACCGTGTTCCGGCTGACCCCCGCCGGCAAGCAGGCCGTGGTGCACCATTTCTCCGGAGACCCGGACGGCGCGAGCCCCTACGGCGGCTTTTCAGCCTACCCCTACGGCACCACTGCCGGTGGCGGCACGTCGAACAAGGGAGTCGTATTCAAGCTAGGCACAGACAATGCGGTGACCGTGGTGCACAATTTCACCGGATCTCCGGCGGATGGCGCGTCCCCCTACACGGGCCTGGTTCAGGACCCCGAGGGCAACCTGTATGGCACTACCGCGTATGGCGGCAAATATGACAATGGAGTGGTCTTCAAACTGACCGCGGCCGGAACCGAGACTGTACTGTACAGCTTCACCGGCGGCGCGGACGGCGGGATTCCCTATGGAAATCTGGTCCTGAACTCGGCCGGCACGCTGTTCGGCACTGCTTCTGCGGGCGGCAACACCACCGGCAACTGCTTTCCCTCCGGCTGCGGGGTGGTGTTCAGTCTGAATTCGGCCGGCACTGAATCTGTTCTGTATACCTTCACCGGCACCTCAACCGATGGGGCCAACCCGTACGCGGGTCTCGTCCAGGATACAGAGGGCAACCTCTATGGCACTACGTTCGCCGGCGGCGCCGGTTCGTGTTCCAACGGCTGCGGAGCGGTGTTCAAGGTCGATACGGCCGGTGCGGAGACTGTGTTGTACCTCTTCACGGGAAGTCCGGCGGACGGCGCGTCCCCCTATGCGGGCCTGGTCCGCGATACCAGCGGCAACCTCTACGGCACAACCGCGTATGGCGGACCGTCGGACAACGGCGTGGTGTTCAAAGTGAATCCGGCCGGTACGGAGACTCTGCTGCACACTTTCACGGGAGGGGCCGACGGGGCAGTTCCCCGGTCGCCTCTGATAATGGATACCGCGGGCAACCTCTACGGCATGACGTACAATGGCGGCATCGCCGGCCCGAAATGCGGAGGCGGCCCAGAATCCACCTGCGGCGTCGTATTCAAGATCGTACCGTAATAGTGGGGCGGGCCTCCAGGCCTGTCAGGATGGGCCTGCGGCCCACGAATAGCGATGAAAACCGGTGCAAGCGCTTTGGACGGCGGGCTTTAGCCGGCGCGGGGCTTAGGCCCCGCTTGCAGCAGCACCTTCAAATGAGATAGGTTTTCGACCGTGCGCCGGTTCTCCAGAACCCGCTCTTCGGCGAGCGGCGCTCACCCGGCCAGGAGCGGTAAGCTGGGGAAGTGACCGACAGACTCTACTACACCGACTCCTATCTGCGAGAATTCCACGCCCGCGTCACCGGCCGCTCCGCCGACGGGCACCGCATCTATCTCGACCGTACCGCCTTCTATCCCACGTCCGGCGGACAGCCGCACGACACGGGTGCCATCGCCGGCGTGTCCCTGGTGGACGTGGAAGACGAAGGCGACCGCATCGTGCACGTCGTTGCGGCGCCCCTGTCTGAGGACGAAAACGGCGAGGTCGATTGCCGCATCGATTGGGAGCGCCGCTTCGACCACATGCAGCAGCACAGCGGCCAGCATCTCCTCTCGGCGGTCTTCGTAGAGCGATTCGGCATCCCGACCGTCAGTTTTCACTTGGGCCAGGAAAGTTCCACCATCGATCTGGATACGCCCGCGCTGGACCCCACGCGCGTGCTCGGAGCCGAGCGGCGCGCCAACCAGGCGGTCTGCGAGAACCGGCCGCTGGCGGTTTCCTTCCAAGACGCCGCCGAGACGCGCGATCTGCGCAAGCCAACCGAGCGCGAAGGCACGTTGCGCATCGTGTCCATCGATGGCCTCGACCGCAGCGCTTGCGGCGGCACGCACGTCGCGCGCACCGGCGAGATCGGGCCGATCCTGCTGCGCAAGCTGGAGAGAATCCGCAATACCGTGCGCGTGGAGTTCCTGTGCGGCGGGCGGGCCGTCAGCCGCGCGCGCGCCGATTTCGACGCGCTCTCGCGCGTGGCGCAGATGGTCTCCGGATCGCTCGACGAAACGCCGGACCTGGTGGCCACGCAGTTCGAAGCGGCCCGCAATGCCGACAAGCTGCGCCGTAAGCTGGAAGCGGATCTGGCGCAGTATCGGGGCCGCGAGCTGTACGCCGCCACCGCGCCCGACGAAGCGGGCGTGCGGCGCGTGTTGCAGCGGTTGCCATCCGGTAGTCTGGAGGAGTTGCGCGCCATAGCCCAGAGTTTTGCCGCGCAGCCGAAAGCCGTCTTCATCGGCGCGCTGGATTCGATTGCCGAGCCGCCCGCCGTGCTGCTGGCCGTCTCGGCCGATGGCGGCACAGATAGCGGGGTGGATGCCGGCAAGGTGCTGAAAGCCGCGCTCACTCAGGCCGGCGGGCGCGGCGGCGGCAACCCGCGCCTGGCGCAAGGCAGCCTGCCCAATCGCGAAGCGCTCGAGCAGGTGCTCAGCGCGATCAGAATATCCTGACGCGCAGGAACTTCTGCGGATCCGCGCGGAACTCCTTCACGGTCGATTCGAGTTCCCGCAGCGCGCCGTTGAGCGACTCATAGGTTTGCGCGTTCGACAGCATCCGTCCCATTTCGCCCTCGCCGGAATTCAGCGCGTCCACGGTTTCGATGAAGGCGGCCAGGCGCCGGTTCCACTCGACATACGCCGCGTCGCTCGAAAGCAACTCGCCGCCCGCGCCCTTGCCCGCATTCAGATCCGCCAGCGCCTGCCGCACCTGCGCGATCTGGTCGCGGATCTGGTCGTATGCCGCGGTGTCCCGCAGCAGGCGGTTCGCCTGCAATTGCGCCAGCCGGTCGTCCAGTTGCCGCAGCGATGCGCTCAGATTGTCGTGCATGGCGGCGCTGTACAAGGCTTGTCCCAATTCGGACTGCGATCCGGTGGCGGCGCGCAGCTCCTTTTCCACCTTGGCGACTCCATCCAGAAACTGCTGGTACAGCGCGTCGCTCATCACGAATTGGCCCAGTGGTCCTTTGCCGGCCTGGATGTCCTGGATCACCTTGTCGATGGTGACCAACTGCGCGTCGAACTGGCGCAGGTCGATGTTCTGCATGAAGTTGGATGGCGGCGGGAAGCGCAGTTCGGCGCCGTCCCGCATGTGTTGCGGGCTTCTGCCCATGGTGATGTTGATATACTCGTCGCCCAACAGGTTTGCGCTGTCGATCGAGGCGACGGAGTCGTCGGGCATGTAAGGCAGGTACGCCGCCTCGACTTTCAGCCGCATCTCCACGATGCGCTGGGGATCCTTCGAGTGGGTCAGTTCGACGGACTCGACGCGGCCGATCTTCAGGCCGTTCAGCAGCACGTCGGCGCCCTCTTCGAGTCCGGTGGAATCGGGAGTGTGGGTGGTGAGGTACGCCTTGGCATGCAGCCACGTTCCGCCGCTCAGCAGATAGACCAGCACCCCTAAGACGGCAATGGCGGATATCGCCACGACGGCAATGCGGATCTTCGCCCAGCGGTATCTGTGGGGATTGGGCATGCTTCTTTTCGATTGTAGCGTGTCTCGTGGCGCAGGCACCCCTGCCTGCCGCGCCGGCACTCATGCCGGCGCAGTCGCTCCCCGCGCTCACTCCACCGCGTTGGCCGCCGCGATCGTCAACTCCCGGCTCAAATATCCGCTGAGCGCGTAGACCTCTCCACTTCGTCATCTTGTTCGAGGCGGCGAATGACAAAACGGCCATTCAGCCCCGCATAGCCCGAACCAGGGCATCCGTTGGGCCGTCCACGTCCGCTGCAGACGCGAGTTCAGCAAGACTTTCCAATTCGCGCTCCGTCCATTTGAGTTCGACGCGCGGCAGGATCAAGTCCGGCGCCACTCGTTCCAGCCGCGGAAAGAGCAGGACCTTGCGCTCCCCGCTGCAGCTTTCACTGATAATCCGGCGCCCCAGTTTCCGCTCGGATACTGCCCAGCGAAACAGAGCAACGGCGTCGGACAAGAAGTCGGAGTTGCTCGTGGAGCTGCAGTTCTTCCTTGAGCAGGCGCACCGTGCGCTCCTCGGCGGGAGCAAGGTCCGCCTGGAACTTGGCTTTGCGCGGCCGGCTGACCGCGGGCACATCGATTCGTCTTTTTCTGGCGCTCAACCCCATGGGCCGACCTCGGATCTTCAGATGACTGATCCGATTGTACTCCGAATCCACGTCGCAATCGAGTCATACCGGATCGGCGTCCACCAATCCGGCGGTTCCGCTCCGGGATGCCTCTTGAGCGAAGCTCGCGCCAGCCATGCATCCGCGGAAGATGGACCACTATCGCCATTAACCGGGCACCATTCACGTACAATCCGGCGAATATCGCGACAACGCCCAGAAACTCCCGAATCCCTCCGGATACTCCTTGACAAAACTCGGCATCCGGCGCATACTAGCCCTAATTCCTCGGAGGAGACGACTATGGACGAAAAGCGCGACGAGCAGAAGCAGGCCGGCGTCAATCGCAGCCGTTTTATTGGGGCGCTGGGAGCGGCAGCCGCTGCGGGAGCCTTCCTGGAGCGAGGGGGGGCACGCTGAGGGAGCCGCGACTCCGACCGTCATGTACCAGGATTCCTTCGGCAACGTCGCGCCCGCCTCAGCGAAGGCTTTAGCCGCCGGCACGCTGCCGCCCCCCATAAACTACTGCCTCGACTGCGTTCCGCCAGCCACCTGCACCACTGTCACCTGCGGTTACGAGCAGCCTAATATCCTCATGATCATGGTGGACCAGATGCGCGCCCCGCGCTGGGTCCCCTCGAATTGGCAGTCGTCAATCTTCCCAACGTACCTGCCAAACATCTACGGCTTGCAGAACCAGGCGTACGTCTTCCCGAACGTCTTCGTCGCGGCGACGGCCTGCACGCCCTGCCGCGCCACCATTCTCACCGGGCTGTATTCGCAGCAGACAGGCGTGTTCGTCACCCTGAGCGAAGGGGGAAGCCAGCCAAGGCTAATTCCCCTGAATGCCGATAGAACGGTTGGCTACCCTACGATCGGGAACGTCCTCTCGCAGGACATCGTAAACGGCACGCCCTACCAGACCGTGTGGATCGGAAAATGGCACCTGTCGGCGAACGACGGCGCCGGGTCAAACTGGCCAAGCGCCTACGGCTTCACCGACTCCGACTACTGCATCCCGAACACTAACCCCAACGCATACGGGAGCGTCGCGTATCCCTCGCCGGACGGGTCTCCGAACGAGGGCACCGAAGGCATCCTTCTCACTGGTACGCCGCCAGGAACGGGCACCTCCTATCCGGGTGGGTCGACCCCGGACGACCTGCTCGACGATGGCGGAATCGCGGACGCCTTCGGTCTTTGGGTCGCCCACGCGAAACAACAGTTCCCCACCACGCCGTGGTTCGCCGCCGTCAGCTTCGTAAACCCTCACGACATATCCCACTTTCCGTACGCGTACGGCCTAACCCCTCCCCCGCCCAGTACGGACTTCGGAGCACCGTCCAATCCGCCGCTGGCCGGATACGAGATTCCGCCGACCGGTGGCAACGGGACGGTCCAGAACTCGGATGAGTACCTCCCCGCCCTTCTGGACGCCTACACAACGGCGCCAACGGGCCCGTTGCCAAGCGGTGGAACCCCGTGGAACAACTCGAACGATCCGAAGACGTACGAATACGGCAACTTCTATAGCTACGGGGTCGGCAGCCCTACTCAGCAGTACGGAAAGCCCACAGAGCAATGGTATTTCCAGAATACGACGGACCAGGCCGACGGTTCCATCAAGACCACCAACGGCTGGCTTACGTTCCTCAACTACTATCTTTGGATGCAATCATGCGTGGACGATCAGGTCGGGCGGGTCCTGCTGGCGCTCCAGGAAAGTGACTTCGCCGACAACACCGCGATCATATTCTTCTCCGATCACGGCGACTACGGCGGCTCCCACAATATGCACCGCAAGGGCGGCGGGCTCTACGACGAAGTCATGAACGTACCGCTCTACATCCGGCTCGTCGGCCAGCTTCCAGGGACGGTGCCTGTTCCATATCTCTGCTCGACCGTAGACATCCTGCCTTTCCTTTACTGGCTCGTCCTCGGCAACGACACCTGGCGCAACAATCCGAACGATCTGGTCAACTACCTGGCAGGGCGGGAGGCCATACACGATTTCATATTCAGCACGGCGCCGCAGCAGCGCCGGCTGTCGAACATCCCGCTCGCCAGCCCCGTCAATGGCCAAACGATGCAGCCTTACGTCCTGCATACCTGCGACGAGGATCTCTCCGCGATCATTCCAGGCACCAAAAATTGTCCTACACCCGGGACGCCCGCGCCTAGCCACGCCATAGCCTTCCGCACGGTGGACATTTCGGTGAATGCGAACCAGGCACCGCCCTACGGGGGCGGTAAACTCGGTATCTACAGCTACTGGCCCAGCCCTGCCCGGCAGGGGGACGACCCACCCAATCCGGCCCAGACCCAGCCGCTTCTGACAGGCACGCCGGCGACGCCCGCGCAGGAGTTTGAATTCTACTACTACTCGCCAAATGGAAGCCTGTCGCCGAATCCCCAGGAAGTCGGCAATCAGGCTTTTTATAACAACGGCGGCACGCCTGCCTGGGAAACCGAAGCATCGGCTTATAACAGTGCCTTCGGCGCCGTCGTCTCAGCGGAACTTTACGCGATCCCGAGCCAGTCTTACATACAAAATGCGTACAACACCACCGCTTGGTCCGGCACCGCGTTAGGGAACTTCTTGTCCTACGCTCAAACCGTGCCTGTGGCGGGGAGCTGTTAGTAATGCGGGCGGCGCGATCCGCGCGGCTTCATTTGATGGGCTTGGGTGCGGCGCTCGCCGCATGGCCGGCACTCGTAGGCTTCGCTGCACCAGTACGGCCCGGGTTTTACGCCCGCCGCGATTATCCGGTGCCGTCGACGCTCGCCGTCGCTGTGGCGGACACCAACGGCGACGGTGTTCCCGATATCATTGCCGGCGACGGCGGCGATGCCAGTGTCCTGTTCGGAAACGGTGACGGTACCTTCACCCGAGGGCCCTCATCGACCCTCACGATGATTAACGGCACCTCTTTTGCCGCCGCAGACGTAAGCGGCGATGGCAAGGTGGACTTGGTGCTCGTCGGCGGATGGCAAGTCAAAACGCCGCCCGAGGGAATTGGGGTCTGCCTGGGAAATGGCGACGGGACGTTTCAGCAGCCGGTCTACTACCGAGCGGGCGACGACAAGGGACTCTACCGCGTCGTCATCGGAGACTTCAATGGCGACGGCATCCCCGATGCCGCCACAGTCGGCGACAAGGGCCTCTGGATGTTCATAGGCACGGGTGGCGGGAAATTCAAGCCCGGCGTCCTCACGCCCTTGAGCCACGTGCGCGGCGCCATTCGGGTCCTCGCGACTGGCGACCTAAACGGCGACGGCAAGCTCGACGTGGTGGTGGCCCGGCGCCACGGCTTCGCAGTGCTCCTCGGCAATGGAGACGGAACCTTTCAAGCGCCAAAAATCTTCGACACGAATCTAGCCCCATTCCAGATCCTCGTCGGCGATGTCAACGGGGACGGCCACCCGGATATTTTGGTCCAAGCCGGCCGCTCGGACTACGCCTCCATCTTCTTCGGCGACGGGTTGGGGGGCTTCGCCGGACCCACTCACGTATACCTTCCCGGACCGCGGCTCGCGGCGCTCGCCGATGTAAACGGCGACCGAATCCCCGATCTCGTGAACGCAGCCGCATACGTGGAGTTCGGCAAAGGGGGCGGAACGTTTGGGGCGCCCGTATACTACCCGATCCAATCCGGAGCGGACGGGGGCGGCGTCTACAACATGGTTGCGGCCGATCTGCGCCGCAACGGCCTCATGGATCTGGTAGTGCAGGGCGCGGCAAGCGTGGTCTCGGTGCTGCTGAACCAAGGCAATGGGACGTATGAGGACGGCGTCCCGACCCCGGTCTCCGGTGGGGCAGGCTGCGGCGCGGCCGCCGACTACAACGGCGATGGCAAGCCTGACCTCGCCCTGATCAGCGGAAGCGATCAGACGGTCGCGGTCCTGCTGGGCACCGGGAAAGCTGAAGCGCCCTTCACGCTGGGGCCGACCTTCCCGGTGACATACCCTGGCTGCCCCGTCAGTGGCGATCTGAATGGGGACGGCATTCCTGACTTGGTAGTTCCGATCTCCTACCCGCCGCCTGCCACGGACGGCGCAGTGGCAGCCTATCTCGGCAACGGCGACGGCACGTTTACTTTGAAAAGCACCACACCGGTTCCGACTGGCAACTACTATCTTGCCCTGGCCGACTTTAATCGTGACGGCCACCTGGACTTCGCCACCGCGGGGAACGTCTGGGCTCTGGGCAACGGCGATGGGACCTTTCAAAGCCCCACGCCGTTAATCCAGGATTTCCCGTATTGCGGGTTCACCTTCATCGCCTCCGGGGACGTCAACAACGACGGCTGGCCGGATGTGGTTATCTCGTGCTACTCCTTGAACACCATCTACGTCCTGCTCAATGATCGCTCTGGCGGCTTCACCGAAACCACCTTTGAAACGGGCGAGTACGAGGCGCCCGGCGGGATACTGCTCGCGGACTTGAACGGCGATGGCAACCTGGATGCGATCGTCCCGGAGGTCTATGGCGGCGTCCTGGTCTACTTAGGAGACGGACAGGGCGGCTTCACCCAGGGACAGATCCTATCCGGCCCCATTGGCCCCGGTACCATTGCCGTGGCCGACCTTAACGGCGATGGTATCCCCGACATCGCCTACGACGAACAGGGCAGTGTCGCCATTTTCCTGGGCAACGGCGATGGCACTTTCGCCGCGCCTTTCTATCTCGGCACGGGACCCTACCCGACCGATCTGTTCGCGCTCAACCTACACGGCCAGCCGCGCTCGGCCGGGGTGCCGGATATCGTTGAGCCCGATAGTGTCAGCGGAGTCTATGTGCTCGTCAATACCGCAAAGGCTCCCCAGTAATATGCCCTACATCGTGAATGGACAGGCCGTGCCAGAAGCATTGATTCGCGAGGAAGGCGAGCGCATCGGCCGCGATCCACGCTGGCAGGGTATCCCCGGCGAGGCAGCGCGGGTCAAGCAGATACGGGCCGCTGCGGAGAATTCCGCCATCGGTCGCATCCTCGTCGAGCAGGCCGCCGCTCAAGACCCGAGGCCCGTCGATTCCCAGCTAATCGAGCGCGAAGTTCAGCAGATGAAGTCCGGCGCCAACTGCCGCACCGCATTCGACGACACCGCCGTACGCCAGTGGGCCGAGAAGCACATCCGCATCCAGCGCACTACGCGCGAGCTGGCCGCCGGCGCCGCCAAGCCCGCCGCCGCGCAAGTCGAAGCCTTCTACCATGCCAATCGCGAAAACTTCCGCAATCCGGAGCTGTTCCACGCCGCGCACATCGTCAAGCACGTAAATCACGAACAAACCGAGGAGCAGGCAGTGAATCGCCCGAAGCCTTCCCCACTGATGGCGAAGGGCCGGTCCGCGAAGTGACCGTGTCCCCCTTCTACATCTCCCGGTTTGCAGTCACCAACGAGCAGTTCGCGGAATTCGCGCGGAAGTCCGGCTATCGCACCGAGGCCGAGCGCTTCGGCTGGTCGTTCGTCTTTCGCAACCACCTGGTTGAGTGGGGCTGCGCCATGCGCGGCCAGGATGCCGCGGAGTACGCCATGCCCGGCACGCCCTGGTGGGTGCGCGTGGATGGCGCGGACTGGTCCCACCCCGAAGGCCCCGACACCTCCATCGTCAGCCGTCCGCACCACCCGGTCGCGCATATCTCGTGGAACGACGCGCAGGCGCACTGCGCATGGGCCGGCTACCGCCTTTCCACCGAAACCGAGTGGGAATACGCCGCGCGCGGCGGACTCGACCAGCGCATCTACCCTTGGGGCGACGAACTCACGCCCGAGGGCCGCCACATGTGCAATATCTGGCAGGGAGTTTTTCCGGATACCGATCTGGGCGAAGACGGTTTCACGGCAGCCGCGCCGGCTGATAGCTTCCCGCCCAACGGTTTCGGACTGTGCAACGCCGTAGGCAACGTTTGGGAATGGTGCGCGGATGGGTTCGACCCGCTCTGGCACGTACAGGCTACGCGTGTCGATCCGGCCGGGCCGCCATCGGGGGCCACTCGCGTGATGAAGGGCGGCTCGTATCTCTGCCACGAATCCTACTGCTGGCGTTACCGCAATGCCGCCCGTACGGGCACCGCGCCGGATACTTCCACGTGTCACATCGGGTTTCGCGTGGTGCGGGACACCTGACCCTCTATGGGTCACGCATCGCCGCGGAACGCGCGCCGTTGAAAACAAACGGCCAACGCCGATAGCGCCCCGACTTCCGTCCGCGGCCGTGCTATCCTCAGATCGGGAAGCAAGGGTCGCCGCGCTCGGCCGTTTCGCGCCCTGCCGGACAGCCTGCCGGTTCATTGCCTCGGAAATCCATTGCCGTCAGCGTTTTCCCTGAATGTAGGTTCAAGGCCTACTTCAAACGTTCGGGCCATCCTCACGTAAGGCTCTGTCGCCCTCGCTATTTGAAAACCGAATATCAAGCCGTCCGCAACGGCTCTCTCGTTGCCGGCGAGGCCCCTCTTGATCGAATCGGATACTTTAGGTAGAACCCGCAAGAATCTGTAAACAAAGGAATAGTTCAAGCGGATTCCCTGAAATCGGTTCGTCTGCTCGATTTTATTCAACCCCTCCTACTGCACCGTCACCGTCACCTTCGCGACCTTCCTCCCATACTGATTGGTCGCATAAAGCTCATAAGTCGTGGTCGCCGTAGGATTCACGATCACGCTGCTTCCCCGCACCGGCCCCACTTGCGGGCTCACGATATTGTAGATCGACCCGCTCACGTTCCACATCAATGTCACCGGCTGGCCCGCGCTTACCGTCGTCGGATTGGCGGTGAAGCTCGCCACCTCGGGCGATGGCCCCGTCCGCACGTTCGCGGGCGTGTACAACGGGTCCGTCGAGATCACCTCGAAACTCGAGGCTGTGATGCTCTTGAGGGCGTCCAGGTCGTTGTTGCTCCAATTGTCGTCGGGCATGCCGGTGATGTAGATGGCGCTGCCGTTGTCTGCCAGGATCATGCCGTAATGCTGCAGCGCCGTCAGAATTACCTGATTGTGCGGCGAAAATCCCGATATATCGAAGCTGGCCTTCAATCGCATCCGCATGCCCATCGGCGGCGCATTCGGATCGGTCGTGTTGGACGCCCAGTGCGACGCCGGCGGCGTGAAAGCCACTTGCGTGGTGGGTACGGTGAACCGCACGGCATGATTAATTGCGCCGGCGGCCACTTCGTCGTAGCGCACCAGGCCGACGAAGATAGGCAAACCGGCTGCGTCGGCCGAGGTCCACGTGTAGGGACGCTGCTCGTTGATGGTCATGTCCCAAATGGCCGTCGACCCGGCCGACCACGCGCCGTTGTTTATCCGGGCATGGTATAGCTCGTAAAGCCAGCAACCGCCGCTGTCCAGGACCAGCACGTGACGGTCGCCGGTGCCCGATTTCGGGTACCCCTCGATCAGCGCATCGGCAGGGATGGGCATCGGGCCGGGATCGCTTTGGCCGGCATACCCGGTGATCTTGACCGGGACCGACGGCTGCGTGCCGGCTTCGATCTGATACGGAATGCCCATGTAACTGCCATCGTATTTGCCTCTCCCGAAGTCCGGGTGCAGGGTCACAGTCGCGCCGATATAGTTGATATAGTTCGCGGAATTCGGATCCACAGGCGCATTCGAGATGTCCGTGTTCCACAGGTTATTGGACGGGAACGGCACGAACCCGTTCAAGGAAGCCAGCGGACCCAGGCTCATGCCGGCGCAGGTGCCAGCTTGGGCGAAGGCAGCGGCCGAGAGGCATAGATTGAGTACTGCTAGAACTATCGTTCTCATGCGGACCATTGTACAGCGGGCACCCGTTTCTGAGGTGTTCGGAACCGTACTTACCGAAGATGTCAGCCGCTTATGATATCTTGGACCAAATCCCATGCGCGAAACCATTGCCGATCTTGGTTACGCCGCCCGCGCGCTGCGCCAAAATCCCGGCTTCGCCACCGTCGCCATTCTGCTGATGGCTCTGGGAATCGGCGCCAATGCACTGGTCTTCAGCCTGGTGGATAGAATCCTGCTGCGCCCGCTGCCTTTCCGCGATCCGGCGCGGCTGGCCGCCATCTGGGAGACCACCCACAACTGGGATCCCAAAGTGTTCGCGTGCTATCGCGATGTGGAAGTCTTCGACCGCCAGAGCCGCTCTTTTGATGGCATCGCCGGATGGCAGTGGGTCGAATACACGCTTACGGGCCGCGGCGACCCGCGCCGCGCGCTGGGCGAGACCGTCACGCCGCGCTTCTTTGAAACCCTCGGTGTGCCCGCCGCGCAGGGCCGCACGTTTGGCCCGGGCGACCTGAATGGAGCGCCCGCCGTGGTCCTCGGCGATGCCGGATGGAAAGCGCTTTTCGGCGGCGCGGCGGGCGCCGTGGGACAAGCGCTGACGCTCGACGGCAGGGCTTACACCGTGCTCGGCATCATGCCGCGCGGTTTCGAATTCTATCCCCGCCAAGTACTGTTTTGGACGTTGCTCACCCCCGCCGATGTGGCCCGCCAGGCCAGCGCGAAATTCCATGGGATGGGCGTGGTGGGCCGGCTGCGCCCGCGCGTCTCGCTGGCCTCCGCCGAAGCCGAGATCGCCGCTCTGCGCGCCGCGCTCGAACGGACCGACCCGGACGAGATCCTGCACGCAGGCGCAATGGTGCGCGGCTTGCAGGAAGAGTTCACTTGGTTGGCGGGCAGGGGACTGCGCTCCGGATTGCTGCTGCTCTTCGCCGCCGTCGCCTTCGTGCTGCTGATCGCGTGCGCCAACGTGGCCAACCTGCTGGCGGGCCGCGCGCTGGAGCGCCGCCGCGAAATCGCCATCCGCACCGCGATGGGCGCGGGACGCGGGCGCCTCATCCGCCAGATCCTGACGGAGAATCTGCTGCTCTGCGCGCTGGGAGCGGCGGCGGGCGTGCTGCTGGCGTATGCCGGGCTGCGGTTCTTCCTCGCCGTGCAGCCTGTGGAACTGCCCATCGGGGTTGCCGCGGAAAGCGTTTCGCTCGATTGGCGCGCGCTGGCCTTCGCCGCGGGTCTGGCCGTATTGACGGCGGTCCTCTCCGGACTGCTGCCCGCCCTGCAGGCATCCCGCTTCCGGCTGCACGATTTATTAAAGCAGGGCGGGCGCGGCGGTTCGGCCGGACGCGCCGAGCAACGCTCCCGCAGCCTGCTGGTGATCGTCGAGGTGGCCCTATCGTTGACCTTGCTGACCGGCGCGGCGCTGCTGATCGAGAGTCTTTTCCGATTGCGCGCCGAGCCGCTCGGATACCGCACGGAAGGCTTGGTCCTTGCCCGCCTCGATTTGCCCAAGGCCGCTTATCCCACGCTGCCCGACCGGCTGCGGTTTTGCAGCCGTCTGGCGCAATCGCTGGATTCCATGCCCACGCTCGAAGCCACCGTGCGATCGGGCAAGCTGACGCATGCGGAGGCCGCCGGCGGCCGCGCGGCGCGCGAGACCGCCTTCATCGAACGCGCCCTCGTTTTTCCGGAATACTTCCGCGTGACCGGTCTGCCGCTCGCCGCCGGGCGCGAGTTTGGTCCGCTCGATACCGCACAAAGCGAACCCGTGGCCATCGTGGATCGCGAATTCGCGCGCCGCTATTTCGCCGGCCAGGACCCTCTGGGCAAGCCCATCCGGCTGGGCGAATTGGGCAGCGACTCGCCCTGGCGAACGGTGGTCGGCCTGACCGGCAATATCAAGGAGACCAACCCTTTCGATGAAATGCACTGGAAGGTGCAGCCGCACGTTTACGTGCCGTTTCCGCAGGGCGAGCCGAACGGCGGACGAAATCTGGCGGTGATGATGCGCGCGGGCGGGCGCTGGCTGGGCGCGGACGACCGGCCGCTCGATACGCTAGTGGCGGCGCTGCGGCGCACCGTGGCCCAGATCGATCCCACGCTGCCGCTTTCCGAAGTCACCGGCCTGCGGCAGTTCCTGAACGAGCAGGCGTTTTCGAAGCCCGGATTCCGCGCGGCGCTGCTGGGCATGTTCGCCGTGCTGGCGCTGCTGATGGCCGCCATCGGGCTGTACGGCGTGCTGTCGCAGCTTGTGACCCAGCGCCGCCGTGAAGTGGGCGTGCGCATGGCGCTGGGCGCGGCGCCCGGCGACGTCGTCGGACTGGTGGTGCGCCGCAGCCTGCTGCTGACCAGCGCCGGCATTGTCGTGGGATCGGTGACTTCGGTCTTGGGCGTGCGGCTGCTGCGCAGCTTCCTGCTCACCGGTCCTGGCCGACCGCTGGTGCTGGCGGGAGTGGCCGCGCTGATGCTCGGGATCGCGCTGGCGGCCGGCGCCGTACCGGCGTGGCGGGCCGCGCGCATCGACCCGGCGGTGGCGTTGCGGGAGGAGTGAGATTCGGCGGGCGAGCAGGTGTTGCTGGCCGTGCCGAGACGAGATCAAAACATTCATTGGTCC
>Ga0302325_10011182_pt1 | contig 19360 bp, 16 predicted proteins | sample Palsa_T0_2_FD_201948 | JGI IMG/M metagenome (GOLD analysis project Ga0302325, IMG submission 201948) | Peat permafrost microbial communities from Stordalen Mire near Abisko, Sweden - Palsa_T0_2 | ecosystem: Environmental > Terrestrial > Soil > Palsa > Peat permafrost | place: Sweden: Abisko...
GACGGCCATATCGGCGCCGGCACTCTGACGCACCGCTTGCAATGCCTCGCGCAGGAACCGCATCCGGTTTTCCAGACTGCCCCCGTATTCGTCTGTGCGGCGATTGAAGTAGGGTGACAGGAATTGCTCCGCGAGCGCGCCGTGAGCGGCATGAATCATGATGCCGTCGAATCCCGCCTTGCGCAGATGCTCCGTCGACACCCTTAGCGCATCGATCATGCCCCGGATTTCGGGCTCGGTCATTTCGCGCGTCGTCGACCGCCGCTCGTTATAGCCAAATTGGGCCGCCGAAGGCCCCAGGGAGGGACCGGGCGGACTCAACGGCTGCCAATAGCCAGGGGTCGCCCAATGATAGTAGGGCTCCGCAAAAATTTTGGTACCGACACTGTGCACTGCATCCGCCATTGCACGGAATGCAGGGATGTTCTCTTCGGGATGTGCGCAGGGCTGAATGGTTCGGCCGCGTGAATGCACTGCCATGCTCAGGAAGACGAGACTGCAGCCGCCTTTGGCGCGCTCGAGGTTGTAGTGAGTAAAATCGTCCGTCGGCTTGCCCAATAAGTTCAGGGGCACGGATTGAGGCGATGCATAAAAACGATTCCGCAGTTCAATCGGACCGAGTCTAATCGGAGTGAATATATTCGGATACTTTGGGTGCATGATTTGCTCCTTGGGCGGCCCTGTCGCGGGACCTTAGGCGGGCGTTTTTCTGCACACGGGCATGCACTATACACTATGATCGCATGCAAATTAGCCTATGGGGAGTGACCCTTGAGCCTGGAACAGAACAAACAAACGGCCAAGGATTTTCTTGCGGCAAGCGCAAAACACGATGCCGAGCGCGTCGCATCGCTGATGACCGATGATGCGACCTATTGGGTTCAAGGCAAACCTCATCTATTTCCGGCCGCTGGAGAAAAGACCAAAGCGGAAATATACAAATACATGCTGACCCCGAGTATCTTCAAGGACGGATTGGCGCAATCCATAGGCGCGGTTACTGCAGAAGAAGATCGCGTCGCGGTTGAAGTCGAAACGAGTGGGATCGCGCCCTCCGGAAAGCATTACAACAACACCTACCACTATCTGTTCATTTTTCGCGACGGCAAAATCGCGAGGGTGAAGGAGTACGTGGACACGTACCACGCCGCTGAGTTCTTCTTCACTTAGCGTCGGCTTTGAAGCGAATCGCATGATGGCAGCGCGCGAGCATCGCGTGGCGAGATTGACGCAGGCCGGGGTCCGGACAATACTCACCTCAAGTCTGGCTGCAGAAAAAAAGGGGTGGGAAATGGCTGAGTTCGACATGGAGCAGAGCTTGGCCATGGATTCATCGGCGAAGACGAGCAGCCATGTGTTCGCCTTTATCATACCGATGAGAATCAAGGGGAGTTCCATGAGCGTCATCGTCAAGCCGATCGCGGAATCCAAGCCCGGTATGGGCTGCTTCGAGTGGGCCAGAACGGCCCCCGGTCCTGGGAGATAGGGGTTTGCCCAAGCGGAAGATGCATTTCATCACGCTCATGTGCGCTGGGCCGACAAACCACCACAATGGGGGATGGCGCCATCCTGACAGCGATGGTGATCGAGTACTGGATGCTGGCCGGTACGAGGAAATCGCTCGAATCAGCGAACAAGGTCTGTTCGACGGAGTTTTCCTCGTCGACTACCATTTTCAACAGGGACTCGAGGAGCACTCGCCAAGTCTGGTCGTCAAGCATGGCGGACAGATGGCGATGCTCGATCCCATGCAATTGCTGGCCTCGATGGCCCGAGTTACTCGACACGTGGGCCTGACTGCCACGGTCAGTACCACCTTTTATGACGCCTACCACATCGCACGGACCTTCGCGACACTCGACCACTTGAGCGGTGGCCGTGCAGGATGGAACATCGTCACCACCGGCAATCAGGCCGAAGCAAAGAACCACGGAATGGATGGCCTGAAGGAGCGGGGCTCTCGATACGACTATGCGGATGAGGTCATCGAAGCGTGCCTAGCACTCTGGAACACATGGGAGCCGGATGCACTGAAGTTCGACAAGGCCAATGGGATTTTCGCCGACCCGGATAAGATGCACTATGTGAGCTACGAGGGGTCAATGGTGCGAACCCACGGAGGCCTGACTACGCCGCGTGCTCCGCAGGGCCGCCCCGTTCTCATGCAAGCAGGATCCTCGCCGCGAGGACGCGAGTTCGCCGCACGCTGGGCCGAGGTAGTGTTCACCGTCCAACAAGAAAAATCGCTGATGCAGGACTTCTATGCCGACATGAAAAGACGTGCGCGGAGCCAGGGTAGAAATCCGGAAGAATGCGCGATCCTACCGGCCATTGATGTGATCGTCGCCGAAACGGAGGCACAGGCACAGGCAGAGGCCGACTACGTCGACGGCTTCGCGAGTGTCGCGCTGGGGTTGCAAACGCTCACGGGTTTGACCGGAGTCGATCTCTCAACCTATCCTTTGGATACGCCTCTCGCCGAAATTCCGGTGGAAGCGGAGCGAACCGTGTCGATAGGCCTTTATCAAAATGTGCTTAAGATAAGGAAGAATGGCCGCGGGCTCACCCTGCGCCAGGCGGCTCTTCTTTACGCAACGACCTGGATGGCTCCGCGCCTGGTGGGAACACCCGTCTCGGTGGCCGACCAGATGCAGGATGTTTTTGAAACCGCCGCATGCGACGGTTTCGTCATCGGCACCTCGACGAGCCCGATGGGTCTCAGAAATTTCGTACAGCATGTGGTGCCTGAACTGCAGCGCCGCGGCCTCTACCGGACCGAATATACGGGACGGACGTTTCGAGAGAATCTTCGCTCGTGATCGCTCAGCATCGGTTGCGCCGGCCAGAGAAGGCCATGCCGAAGCGATGACGATCATCAAGCACTTCATCGAGGAATTCGACCGATAGGATCCGCTGGCGAAGTCAGCCAGGGGCGATTGCTGCCAGTCTGGGCGGAGTTGCAGCAAGCAACATCAAAGCCGTGAACACGGAAAATGCCGCCAGCGTATAGAAGGCCGGGGTGTAGCTGCCCTGCATATCGTAAGCCAATCCAACCAAGTACGGTCCCGCCGCGCTCATGGCGTTGCTGAACGGCATTTGTGCACCGAGAATCGACGCGAATGCAGCCGGTCCGAAATAATTGGCCACTGTCGCGTGCCAACAAGCAAGCGCCCCCCCGGATCCCAACCCCAGCAATCCGGTGAACAAGAACATGGCCTCGGTGCTCTGTGCGCGCGTCGCCACCCATACAGCCAGACCCATCGTCATGATGCAAGCCGCCCAGGCGTTGCGCGGGTCTATTCGATCACACAATAGTCCAACACACAGTTTGCCCGCTATCGAGCAGATGGAGAACGCACCAATGGCGGCAGCAGCCGCTTCGGCCGAATGACCGAGGTCGCGCAGATGCGGGACGGCATGGGCAAGGCCTCCAGTGGACGTAGCGGATTCACCGACTGCGGCCACACTGATCAGCCACAATGCGGGGGTTCTAACGGCCTGCCGGATCGTCCATAGCTCCCGCGTGCGGTAAATCGTGGATGCGGATCGGGCAGCAGCCTGGCCCGAGACACCACCCTTCTCCGACCCGGCAAACCCGCCGTCCGGCACCTGGCCGTAATCCCCGGGCCGATTTCTGACGAAGAGCAAAGATATCGCCGCCGCCGCCAATCCGGCGCCCAGTACGAAGCACCAGGCTGCCCGCCAGTTCCCGTCCGCCGCAGCCATGACGCGCGTCATGAGGGGTGCATAAATCAATCCGCCGACGCCCGTGCCGGTGAGCACCAATGACAGCGCCAGGACACGCCGCCTCTCGAACCATGTGGTCACGCAAGTCTGCGCCGGAATCAGCGCGCCGAATCCGTTGCCCAACCCCAGGATGAGCCCATAGGTCAGTACAAAGTGCCATCCCTGGCTAACCCATGTCGCCAGCAAAAGCGCGCCAAGCGCAACCAGCAATGAACCGAAACAGAGGGTCAGGCGCGCACCCCAGGCGTTGACGAGGTGGGCGGCAAGCGGGGCGACCAGGCCATTTGCGATTATAAATACCGTGGAGCCGAGACCAAGCGTCCCGCGGCTCAGATGAAGGTCTTTGACCATTGGCGCGTTGATCACTGAGGCGCCAACGAAGGTCAGCCCCAAATTGATGGAGACTATGAACGCGAGGGCAAGCACTAACTTCCAGCCGTAAAACTTTCTGGCGTCCGTCATTGGGATTTCTTTCGGAAGCGCGAGATCCGTTCCTGATAGTCGGGAGCATAGCCCGGATAGCGGAAATGCTCATGCGTCAGGGCCTCCGTCAGCGACATGCCGTCCGTCTCGCGCATCAAGCGTTTGATCGCGAAATTCGTGTGCCAGCTGTTTGCCAGTACTTGGGCGGCGAAGCCGGAGAGCAGCTCGTCGAGTCCACCCGCCGGCGCAAGCAGGTCGACGAGTCCGATATCCCTTGCCTCGGATCCTTCCACCGGCTCCGCCGTCATCATCATCCTCTTGGCGGCTTGAACACCGATGCGCCGCGGCAATCGCTGGGACATGCCCCATGCGCCGACCAGTCCCCATTTGCCATGCGTGTCGGCGAAGCGTGCAGTGGCGTCCGCCAGGATGAAATCGCAGGCGAGCGCCAGTTCCAGTCCTCCCGTGTAGCATACCCCATGGACCGCTGCGATCACGGGCTGTGGTAGCCGTCCCAGCCTTTCGATCACGCCGGGTTTGAAAGTGGGAGACACCGGTACGTTACCCATGGCGTCGAGGTCGGCGCCTGCGCAGAAGGCGCGTCCAGCGCCGCGAACAACGACACAGCCAATTCGGTCCGTCTCGCCCTCCAGCGCCGCCAAATGCGCATCGAGTTCCTCGAACGCGGAAGTGTCGAGGGCGTTGAGCTTCTCCGGGCGCTGGAGCATCAAAGTGCACAGCCCAATTGTGTCGCGGCGCGTTACGCGTTCAGACATCAGCTTCTTGCCGCTTTGGCGATGTCGGGGATCGCGCACAAGCCATTCACCCCTTTGGTGCAGATCACATCCATCACACCGCCTTCCAGCAACATCGCCTAGTTTCAGGCCGATTCGTAGCGGGCGATTACCTCGCTGCTGAACCAAGCAACACTCTCCAAGAAACCAGCTCGACTAGGCGCCGGAAGCGTCGTCCAAACCCAATTTGCGCCGCGTGCCTGGAGCTCTCGGGCCTTCTCGATGAATCCCTCGGCATCGCTTGGAGTGATGGTCTTGGGCCGGACCGGTGCTCCGACCGCAACGTCGAACGGCCCCGACCTTCCGAGCTTCTCGCGTGCTTCCCTCAACCGGTCGAGCTTCGCAGTGAAATGATCCATCGATACCATCGAGGATTGCATCACTACAGCGTCGTTGGTGGGAACACCAAAATGAGGGACCCATCCGTTGCCCCAACGGGCTGCCCGCTCCACTGCCTTGTCGCTTGCGCCTCCGATCCATATCGGCGGGGGCGGCGAGGGGACCGGACGCGGTTCGTTGCCGACGGCATTGAATCCTCTTCCCTGCTTCACGACCCTTCCACCTTTCCATGCCAGTTCGATAGTTTCCAGCGCCTCATCGGTCAGTGCGCCGCGTTGGTTGAAGGCTGCGCCCAAAGCTTCGAATTCAGCCCTCTGATAGCCGACGCCAACACCCAGAATGAGGCGATAATCCGATAGAACCTGGAGCGTCGCTGCAGTTTTGGCAGTCAGAAATGGATTTCGGTAAGGCAGCACCAGAACGTTCGTGAACACGATCAATCGCTGCGTTGCGGCAGCTACAAAGGCAAGGGCCGTCAGCGGCTCGAGCGCATCATGAGCTGCCGGATCGTTGTGCAGCCAATCCGCATCCGGCGCAGGATGTTCCGACACACACGCACCGGTGACACCCGCCCGTTCGACGGCCAGAGCGATCTCGCGGACCGCCTGCGATGATTGAAACTCGCCGCGCGGATCGACGCGCCCAAGCGGCAGAGCCACGCCAAATTTCATAATATTTTTTTCCTGCAACTGCATTGACTCAGTCGGGCAACCGGCCAGGCAGGCGGTTAAAATCCCCCTAGCCGGACTGACCAGACCGCACATTTTTTACTTGACCGGCTTCGGCGCGGTCGCGCCCATGTATTTCGCCAGGTTGTGGTGCAGGGCGCTTACCGCCCCCTCCGACTTCGGATTGGGTTGGGCACCCCGAAACCCGTAATTCTTCATGCCTTCCTGCACGGCGGCCATGTTGGAGAAATCCTGCGGCAACACGCTGCCCCACTTCGGATCATCCTCGCCCACGTACTCCCACTTGGTCTGAGGCTCCGAGTCCTTCGGGTAAAGCTCGTACACGGAGGCCTCGAAGATGCACTTGTCAGGGTCGTAGCCGTAAGGCCGTGCCGCGTAGCAGAGCATGTTGTTGACCGCATGGCCGATCTGGAAATTTGGGAATAACTGCCACGAAGTGCCGGTTTTCCCCACATGCTCCGACGGGACGGTTGGCCAAACGACGCCCCGCGCCGCATCGTCGCGCCGCGCCGACTCCAACCAATGCTTCGAGACCTTCGCGGGCGGTGTGCCTTCGGGCAATTCATCGACCAGCCTTACCGCCGCGTCAACCAGCGTCTTGGTGGTGTTGGTGTTCACCTGCTCCCAGGTATAGACCTGCATTTCCGCGGTAGATTTGCGCGGGTCAGCGCCCGCCCCAAGCCGAAGCTTTGCTTTGTCTTCATCCATTCCTTTGGGTGCGTCATAGCCGATGTGACTGTGAATTCCTTGCGACCTGCCCCAGCCGACAAAGCTGCCGAAGCGCATGAACTCCGGATGCGTGCCTGGAACATGATAGGTCTCGTCGAAGGCCTCCATCGCCACTTTCCAGTTGCAATTGAAGACGAGCCATCGACGCCAGCGGCAACGCATGTTCTGCAGCTCGAATGGATCCAGCATGGAAGCGGCGGGCTCGAGATACTCCCGCAAAGGTACAGCATTGGGATTCATGCTGATCCAGATGAATCCGCCCCACGTGTCCACCTTCACCTTCCCCAGCCGGGTGCGCTCATGCGTCAGCTTTCCCTGCCAATCGTCCTTATCCATGATGTAGGTGCACTTGCCTTCCAGGTCGTAGGTCCAGGAATGGAAGCCGCAGACGAATTTCATCTGCTTGCCGCGCGCATTTCGGGCGCCCTTCGGCGTATCGACCAGCCGGCGACCGCGATGCGAGCACACGTTGTAGTAGGCCTTGATCGCGTCGGGCGCTGCGCGCACGATCAGAATCGAATCATAGAGGATGTCGTAGGTGAGGTAATTGCCGACCTCGGGGATATCTTCGACACGACCGGCCTGAAGCCAAACTTTGCGCCACAGCTTGTCACGCTCGGCCCGCGCATAATCCTCGGAGATGTACGCCTCCGCGCTGTGGCTTTGCGGTGCCGGCAGCTGCTCGTCCGTTGGCGCCGCCGTTTCAACTTCGAGCTCGGCAGTTTTACTCATGCATTATCCAACTCTTTCAATGGGGGAGTAAATCGCTATACAACTCGCCGATGGTCATGTTTTGACCGCAGCACATGCGAGCATGCGCGAGGCGTTCGTCAGGACCGCCGTCCCTTATTTGCTTGTCCGGGCAACCAGTCTGGTATCTGCCCCGGCATTTCTCTGCAGGCTCCACCATAAGCCCCCATCAGAAGTATAGCTCAATGTGTCTGGACCAGTGGGCAGCATCGGTTGGGGAGTCTGCGAGCACCGATGCCCATTAACTTGGCAAGATTGCGGTGGAAGTTGGTGATCTTGCGCTCCCGCTTCCGATCCCGCTTCGACGCTATGATCGATCACTTACCGTTCACACTGCTTTTGGAAGCAGTGTGCGCTGCGCGATGATGATTCCACGCAGTTCTAGTTCCTCCGTGTCTGTATCAGCTCCACCGAATAGCCCTCCGGATCCTTGACGAAAGCAACGTGAGGGCCGCCCTCGATCAGTACCGTGGGCCGCAAGGTAACCTCCGCCCCCATAGTTTCGAGCTTGGTCACCATCGCCGGGACATCCGGGACACCTATCGAGATGTGACCATAGCCCGTGCCATGCGAATAGGGGCGGTCCGCGTCCCAGTTCTGAACCAATTCCACGCACCCCCCCGCCGCGTAGTCGTCGAAACCGATAAAAATCCCCGTGACCCGCCTGACCTCGACATCGAAGCGATCACCCAGCGGCTTCATGCCGAGCCCCTCCACGTAAAAGCGAAACTCCGCATCGAAATCCTTGACGCGAATCATGGTGTGCAGGAACCGCGGCTTCTTGTCATGGGTGCCCCAGACCCACAAGTCGGGATTGAATTTAGCGGTCGCGTTATTCATCGGCATGCCCTCCCATTGAGCAACTCGAGCGATTTGACGTCAGTCTATCAAATGCTCGTTGCTACAGCCCTCAACCGGACGCATCGGGAGAGTGAAGAGTTCTGCCAGTCGCCGTTTTGCCGACCGTTATTAGCCCACTCGTTACAGGCCGCGGAAATCGGCAAATTCCTCAACCGTCGCGCGCGGCGTGCGGAATTTGTTGAGCGGGTGTGCGGCGTCACGGTAGCCCATGGACAAGCCCGCGAACAGCATAAGCTCGTCGGGTAGCTTCAGGAACTCCGCTACTGCTTTAGGCCAGTTCGACCAGCTCTCCTGGGGACACGTATCAAGGCCGCGCTCGACCGCGAGCAACATCAGCGTAACCATGTACATTCCCAGGTCAGACCATTGGGGTGGGCCACAACGCCGGTCGAGGCTGAAGAACATGCCGATGGGTGCGTCAAAGAACTCGTAGTTCTTCCGCATCAGCGCTTCCTGCCCCGCCTTGTCTTTGTCGGCCACGCCAAGCGCAGCATATCGGAGCGCCCCGGCTTCGCGCCGCCGGGTGCGCAAGGGCTCCCAAAGATTCGGCGGGTAGACGGCATATTCGGGGGTTTCGCTGATGCCGGCATCGATCTTGTCGGCGATTACCTTCTTGAAAGACGTCAGCGCTTGCCCCCCGAGAACATGGACCCGCCACGGCTGAAGATTGCCGCCGGAAGGGGCACGACGCGCCGCATCCAGAATCTCGCGCACCACCGTGCCTGGAACCGGATCCGGCGTGAAGGCACGCACCGAATGTCTGCGCGCCACGGCATCACTTACCTGCATCGTAAACACCACCAATTTGTAGCCCTGCCTTCCGGACGGCGTTCTCCGATGTTTATCAGATAGGGACCCGGTTGTTCAAACTTTGGAAATGGGGTTTGGGGACCGAGCCCCGGAAACCACGCGACCCCGACCGTCGGTTCACCAATGCGCTGTTCCGGCTTTCAATGTTCGGGAGCCTGTATGCAGAGTATTATCCTGACATCGTCAAGCGGCTGAAGGCCGGATAACAGGGGTACCTGTGGACAATGTCGCCAGATTGGTGGCCATCGAGGAGATCAAACAGCTCAAGGCTCGCTACTTCCGATTGATGGACACGCGTGATTTCGACGGAATGGCGCAAGTTTTCTGCCGAGAAGCGGTATTCGACTGTTCGGACGGTCCCCGCTTCCTGCCGGTTGGCGGTACTTGGAAGGGCAGTATTGGGCCGGTCGTGCGAGGTCGCGACGCCATCATGGCCTGGATCAGCGAGGCCTTTCGGAACAGGACCTCCATCCACCATGGTCATTGTCACGAAATCACGATCGATAGCGAGACCGAAGCACACGGAATCATCGCGATGGAGGATTACATACGGGGGCTCGATCGAGAGACGAAGCTCATCCATGCCGCGGGCCACTATCACGAGCGCTATCGATTCGAAGATGACGCGTGGCGCATCGCCACGACTAAACTGACGAGACTCTTCAGCGACTCTTTGAACATCTAGAACATCGCTTTCCGCCGTCTTTGTTCATTCCGGTCCGAATGACAAGTGGTCCTGGTCCTCCACGAGGTATCTGAATGTTTGCGGGCGATCCAAGAATTGCTCTTCATCTTCGATGATCATCTTGACGAGCTCGGGCGCCGTAACAGACGCTTCGAAAGCTCTGCAATCCGCCTCAGTGTCGAACCACAATTCGACCAGGCAGTCGTAGGCTGGCCCAGGGAGTTGGCCCGCCTTCATAGGATGGGGTACCCATTCCAGATAGCGGCGGAGATATTTCTTGCAGTAAGGAGGTAGGTATTTTTCCCCGAGCTTCGAATGGTGATTCTCGTAGTAGTCCTTGAATTGCTGCTTGGACATCCCCGGCTTGCGCTTAACCAATGTAATGAGCTTGTACACAATGACTCTCCTGTGCCATGCCGCCACGGCCGGGTTTCACCTTCCAAACGAATTTGCCGGTATCCGGATACAGGGCATAAAGGTCGCCCGATTTCTTCTTAAAATGAAAGCGCGTAATCTTGGGCCCGCTTAACCATATACGTGCGCTCCCATCATGTCAAAGCGGCAGGAAGCCGAGGACGGCCGGCGGCAATGGCTTGGCTTGCGTTGCGCGAGTATCCGGCCGCTGGCGACATCGAGCGCTGCTATACTTGCTGGGGCTGAATTTGACGTGATTGCTTCGGTCGGGAATGGTACTGCGCCTTGACATCATGCAGGCGCGGGTCAATGCGACCGCGAAAACCCAGCAGGATAAAAATGAGTAAGCGCGATCCATCGAATGCGGGCGTAGCGGACTTTCGGCGCAGTCCCGGTATTTCATACCAGAAGATTTTGGATCAGGATTCGCGGCGGGTTCCCGATAACCTGCGCATCGACACGGCGGTGTATCTCGGCGATCAAGACATCCCGGTCGATCGGTACATCGATCCGAAGTTTCACCAACTCGAGAAAGACAAGATCTGGAAAAGAGTTTGGCAGATGGCCTTGCGGGAGGAGCGGATCCCGAACGTGGGCGATGCGGACGTTTATGAGATCAATGACATCTCGATCATCCTCGTGCGCGTCGCGCCCGACAGCATCAAGGGTTATTACAACGCGTGCCTGCACATGGGACGAAGCTTGGTCGAGCGCCCCTGCAACCTCAGCGAGTTTCGCTGTCCCTATCACGGCTTTACCTGGCACACGGATGGCAAGCTCAAACGCATCCACAGCATGTGGGCCTTCCCACAAATTGATGCGCGCAAATTCAACTTGCCGGAAGTGAGAGTGGCCACCTGGGACGGGTTCATCTTCATCAACATGGATCCCAACTGCGAGCCGCTGGAGGCATACCTCGGCGACTTGAACCAACACTTTAAGAAGTATCCGCTTAGCGAACGCTATACCGCCGTGCATGTGATCAAGGTGCTTCGCTGCAACTGGAAGGTCGCGCAAGAAGCCTTCATGGATGCCTATCACGTGGTCGCGACGCATCCTCAAATTCTGACGAGCGCCGGCGATGACAACAGTCAGTACGATGTGTTTGGCAATTGCTCGCGCGCGATGACTCCGGCCGGCGTCCCCAGCCCGCATCTGAACTGGACGCCCACCGAGGACGATATCGCAGGAAACGTCTTTAGAAGTATGGATTCTTCAGGGGGAGTGAAGGTTCCTCCCGGCATGACCTATCGCCAGTTTGGTGCTCATCTGGCGCGCGAGGAACTGCGCACTCTAATCGGCGACGAGGCGGATGGCCTATGTGATGCCGAGGTAATGGACTCGTTCTACTACACGGTGTTTCCGAACTTCCACCCCTGGCCCTCCTATAATCAGATCACCCAGCACTTCAAGCCATACAACGATCGCCACGACATGTGCACGATGGAGCTCATGTACTTGCGCCCATTCAAGGGCGAACGTCCGCCGCCGGCAAAGCCCCATTTCCTTGGCCCGGACCAGAGTTTCCTCGAAGCGGTGGAGCTTGGTGCGGGAAGCGCTGCGCTTTTGTGCCAGGATGAGTGGAATGTGGAGAAGGTCCAGCGCGGTCTACACACACTGCGCGGGAACAAGCCAGGCGTGACGTTGGGCGTCTATCAGCACACCCAGGTGCGCCACTTCCACAACCTATACGATCGCTACCTGGGACTTTGAGGCCAGCACCGAGCGGGACTGCATGTTACGGGCGGTCAAGGCGTATCGGCCGGCGTCTGACTGAGCGGCGTCTGTTCGGAGCGAAGTCTCTCAGTCTCTTCGATAGCGCAGATACGGTAAGCGCTGCTAATGACGGCTGCGGTGTCGAGGCGGCTGAAATGAATCACCTGCTCGCCGCGGTGGCGCTCGTGGAAGTGCCGGCGCAGGTAATTGCTGATATCGGGATAGGCGAGTTCCTCCCACGGTATGGCATCCTCGCGAAAAAACCGGACTTCGGCGCATTCCGGACCGCATACCGTTTCCGGCCGCTCAGGAATTTCGGCCAGAAAGCCTACGTAGACTTCGCTGATCTCGGGCAACGTGGATACAGCATGCAGCCGAAGCTGTCGGGGGTTGAGCTTGACACCGGTTTCCTCGAAGGTCTCGCGGGCCGCCGCCTCCTCCAAGGCCTCGCCGCATTCCAAGAATCCGCCCGGAGGCGCCCAACGGCCCGCTGCGGGTGCAACCGCACGTCGGCAAAGCAGCACTTCTCCGGCCACCGCGACGACCGTGCTCACGACTATCAGGGGATTGCGGTATTCGGTGGACCCACAGCGTAAGCAGACGGAGCGCGAGCGCCGTTCCGCCTCGAGGAACCGCACAACGAGAGGCCCACCGCACTGGCTGCAGAAGTTGGGAGCCTGCCCGGGTCGAATCAAGTGAAACCTCCGAAACTACCTCAGCCATCATAAATGAATGACGAATATCGAGGGCTAAGCAGGGATCAACCGGGCCTTAGGGACGCCAGAGGCGTCCCTAGCTCAAGCAAATGCTGATGCATTACATCAGTTTCGCACCCAAATCGTAAGATATTACTCGCAAGTTATTGATTATATGGTGCGCGCTAGTGGGATCGAACCACTGACCCCCACCATGTCAAGGTGATGCTCTACCGCTGAGCTAAGCGCGCTCGAAGGGCGCGAAAGATACCGGATTCGCGCTCCCCGATAAAGGGCAAGTCGAGAAAATCGCCCGAAATCAATTCATAGGGCTCGATTCTAGCGGCGGCTGCTGCACGGCCGTCCGATGCACAGCCTTGGCCACGTAGCGGAATTGCACCTCGCCGACGATGACCGTATCCCCGTCGGTGAGGAACGAGCGAGTGATCTTGCGGCCATTTAGAATCACGCCGTTGGTGCTGTTCAAGTCCTCGATGATGGTATCGCGAGGCCCGACCACGATGAGTGCATGATGGCGGCTCACCGAGGACGAATCGACCTGCAATTCGCAGCCCACGCCCCTGCCGATTCGAGTGCGGCGTCCCAGGGTATGGCTGGTATTGCGGCCGCCGTCGGTCCGGATCAGCTCCGCAGTCCATTCCGGGATCGAGGAGCGCGAGGCAGAGGCGATCGGCGCCGATCCGAGCCGCTCCATGCTGGTCTGAATGCGGCCGAGCACGTTGGCATTGTTGCTCTCGGAACGCTCCAAGCGACGAATCAGGAACTCGCGCTCCTCCAGCGCCCCGCGTGTGCGTTCCAGGGAAGCGCGCAGCTTACCCGCCTCGGCGTCGAGTTCCTCGAAGGCCGCGCTCTTGGCGGTCAATTCTTCGGTCAAGCGCTTCACCTCCGCCTTGATCGGGTCGAGGGGCTGACGCGCTTCCATGAGATGGGACATGAGCACCGACATTTCCTGCTGCCGCTGCCGGGACTGCTCCTCCGTTTCAGCAACATAGGCCTCATGCAGCGCCTTCTGCTGAGCGATATCCGCCGCATGCTCTGCCTCGATACGTGCCGAGGCTGCCGCATAACTTGACTGCAACTCGGATACCTGCGTCATGTGCTCGCTCTGCATATCCGAGACTCTGGCCGCATGATCGGTCTGCATCTCGGTCATGGCTGTCGCATGATCGGTCTGCATCTTGGTCATGCTCGCCGCGTGCTCCGCGTGCATTTGCGAGAACTGGGCAGCTTGGTCCGATTGCCGCTGCTCGGCGGATGCCAGTAGTGCCGCCATGCGCTGCGAGTCAGCGCTGGCCGATGCCCGCGACTCTTTAAGCGCGGCTTCGCGATCGGCCAACTCGGCGCCGAGACGCTTCAGCTCTGCTTCGGCAACGGTGAGACGCTCGTTCAGCTCCGTTCGTGCAAGCTCAGTCTGCTTCAGGTCATGGGCCTGCTTGGCAATGGTGGCAGTCTGGGCCGAGACGTTCGCCTGGAGCTTCTCGACGGCAGCGCTTTGCGCCGCGATCTTCAGGTCGCGGTTAGCGGCCTCGGCCAGCAGGCGATCGCATTCCTTCTTCAATGCATTGTGGCCGGCGTCCGCGGCACCGGCCTTGGCATCGAGCTCGAGGAACGTATTTTCGTCGTAGCCACGCCGATACTCATGCGTGCGCAGCGACTCGAGGTAAGAGGCTGCCTCGGTGCGTGCCGCTCCGAGTTCGGCGCGAATCGCGTTCACTTCGGAATCGCTGCGCTTCATCTTGGTGGACAATGCGGCGACGGATTCTTTGCTGGCAGTGAGCTGCGTGGACAATTCCTGCACGGCATATTTGGTCGCGTTCAGCTCCGCCTCCAGCTGCGAACTGGACCTGCCGCGTATCTCAAGCGACTCCTGAATCTTGGCATGATCCTGTTGCAGCGCCGTGAGCTGGGCATCTCGCTCGCCGAGCGAGTGCAGTACCTGCACGATGGTGGAATCGCGTGCCGCCAAGGAATCCCTGAGCAGGCGCGATTCGCCTTGATGACGCTCGGTCTCGCGCAGTGCCTCTTCGACACGAGTTCGAGTGGCTTCGAACGAGGCGGTGCGCTCGACCAGCTGCTTCTCCTGCTCACGCGAGCGCGTCTGCTCCGATTCGAGCTGCGCTCGGACCGCGCCTAGGTCCGCTTCCAACTGCGCGGCGCGGGCCTTCGCCGCCTCCTCGCTCCCCTGTACACGCTCGAATGAGCGGCTCAGGATCTCGTATTCCGCCTGCTGATGCGCAATGCGCTCTTCGACCGAGCGCAGGCTTTCTGCAAGCGAGGGCAAATCTATCGGCGATGGGCGAATGAAGTCGGCGGACATACTGGTATTGGTGAGCGCCGGCGCATTGGCGAGCCCTTCGGACAGCGCCGGCCTTTCCGCCGTGGCCTCCAAGGAGCTGGAGCGCCGGACGGCACTCATCCCCGGCGTGCCCTCCATTTGCACCGCGTCATCCGCGATGTCGGCGTCGAGATAATCTCCGCTGAGAATCGGCAGCCTGTCCGTCTTTTCCAGATCGAACTCTTGTGAATGACCCTGTTCAATTGCCATATTTGCCTCGTTGACTCACTTGCCCTATCCCGCTCGCGTTGCCGGCGCGCCAAACGCCAGGTGCCGCAATCTTTGAATTTCGTCGCGAAGTTTCGCAGCCTGCTCGAACTCGAGGTTGCGTGCCAACTTCGTCATCTCCGCTTCCAGTTTCTTGATGCGCTTGACCGCCTGCTCGGGCGCCAGCGCGGTGACGTCCGCACCGGCGTAGCCCTCCCGGTCCGCCACGGATCGCGCTCCTTCCATGACATCCGCCACCGCCTTGACGATGGTGCGGGGCGTAATGCCGTGCGCCGCATTGAATTCGATCTGCTTGGCGCGGCGTCTGTCCGTTTCGGCGATGGCGCGTTCGATCGAGCCCGTGCGCACATCGGCATACAGGATGGCCTTGCCCTGAACGTTGCGGGCCGCTCGACCGATGGTCTGGATGAGCGATCCTTCCGAACGCAGGAATCCTTCCTTGTCGGCATCGAGAATGGCAACCAGGGAAACCTCCGGCATATCCAACCCTTCGCGCAGCAGATTGATGCCGACGATCACGTCGAATTTGCCCAGACGCAGGTCGCGAATGATCTCCGAGCGCTCCACGGTCTCAATGTCGGCGTGCAGGTAGCGTACCTTGACGCCATGCTCGCTCAAGTATTCGGTCAGATCCTCGGCCATGCGTTTGGTCAGCGTCGTGACCAACACGCGCTCGTGAACCAAGGCGCGCGCTCGGATCTCCGAGAGCAGGTCATCCACCTGGGCACGTACCGGACGGATTTCCACGGGCGGATCGGTCAGGCCCGTGGGGCGCACCACCTGCTCGATGACTTGCGCCGATACCCGCCTTTCGTAGGCGGCGGGTGTTGCCGAAACATAGATGGCCTGCGGCGCCAGGTGTTCGAACTCCTCAAAACGCAGCGGCCGATTGTCGAGCGCCGAGGGCAGCCGAAAACCGTATTCAACCAACGTTTCCTTGCGCGAGCGGTCGCCCTTGTACATGGCGCCCAGCTGCGGAATGGTCTGATGGCTCTCGTCGATCACCATCAGCGCGTTGTTCGGCAGATAATCGAACAAGCATGGCGGCGGCTCGCCTGCGCTGCGCCCCGATAAATAGCGGGAATAATTCTCGATGCCGGCGCAGTAGCCGACTTCGTGCATCATTTCCAGATCGAACAAGGTGCGCTGTTGCAGGCGTTGCGCCTCCACCAGCTTGCCCGCGCCATTCAGCTCGAGCAGCCGCAGACGGAGTTCGCCGCGAATCTCTTCGACGGCCTCTTGAACGCGTTCGCGCGGCGTCACGTAGTGCGAGGAGGGATACACGGTCAGCCGCGGCACCTTACGCAGCAGCTCGCCGGTCAAAGGATCGAACAGGCTCAAGGATTCCACCCGATCGTCGAACAACTCCACACGCACTGCTTCCCGTTCTGATTCAGCCGGAAAGATGTCGATGACGTCGCCGCGCACCCGATAGGTACCCTGCTGCAGATCGATCTCGTTGCGCGTGTACTGCATGTCGGCGAGCCGGCGCAGCAGCTTGCGCTGCTCCAAGATGTCGCCGCGCGACACGTGCAGCACCATGCTCAAATACGCCTGTGGATCTCCCAATCCGTAGATTGCGGAGACCGTGGCGACGATGATCGAATCGGGCCTCTCAAGCAGCGCCTTGGTTGCGGACAAGCGCATCTGCTCGATGTGCTCGTTGATCGAGGCATCCTTCTCGATGAAGGTGTCCGAAGCCGGCACATACGCCTCGGGCTGGTAGTAGTCGTAATAAGATACGAAATATTCCACCGCATTCTTCGGGAAGAACGCCTTGAATTCCCCGTAGAGCTGTGCCGCGAGGGTCTTGTTGTGCGCCAATACCAGCGTCGGCCTTTGTACTTGGTCGATGACATTGGCAATGGTGAAGGTTTTGCCGGAGCCGGTGACGCCCAGGAGCGTTTGGTGGGCGAGACCGCTGCGCAGCCCGTCCACCAACTGTTCTATCGCCTGCGGTTGATCGCCCGCGGGCAGGTAGTCCGAAAACAGCTGGAAGCTCATGGGAACCATCCTCTCACTTGTCAAGGTCACAGGCACCCTCTAGGTTGAGCCAACGTGCACTTGTCCGCGGTTTTGAGAAGCATATGTCATGCAGAACCTGCCTGGCGGCTATCGGCTAATTTTCGTACACTGAATGTGCCGTTCTTAACATAGGTAGGGTCAATTGGCAGCATCACTTTCCAAGCGCGTTCAAAAGGTCAAGCCTTCCCCCACCCTGGCGGTCACCGCACGGGCCCTGGCTCTCAAGGCGGAGGGCAAAGACATCATAGGGTTAGGGGCCGGCGAACCGGATTTCGATACGCCCCAGCACATTGCAGATGCGGGCGTCGATGCCATTCGCAAGGGCCTCACCCGTTATACGGCGGTTGACGGCACGCCGGAACTCAAGGATGCCATCATCGCAAAGTTCAAGCGCGACAATGAGTTAACGTATCAACGCAATCAGATCTTGGTTTCATCGGGCGCCAAGCAGACGTGTTTCAACCTTTGCGCCGCATTACTCGATTCCGGTGACGAGTGCATCATTCCCGCCCCCTACTGGGTGTCCTATCCAGATATGGCGCTGCTGGCGGACGGCGTTCCCGTGTTCATCCACGCCGGTCCCGACGCAAGGTACAAGATCACCGCGGAGCAGCTCGCGGCGGCGATCACCCCGCGTAGTAAATTGATTTTCATGAACAGTCCGAGCAATCCGACCGGCGCGGCCTATACGAAAGCCGAGCTGCAAGCACTCGGCGCGGTTTTGGCAAAGCACCCGAACCTGGTGATCGCTTCCGACGAAATGTACGAACACATCTACTGGGCAGCCGAACCGTTCACGAGCTTCGTGCAGGCGAATCCCGATCTTTATGACCGTACCGTTACCATCAACGGGGTATCCAAAGCGTACGCGATGACCGGCTGGCGAATCGGCTACTGCGGCGGACCGAAGAATATTGTCGCGGCAATGTCGACCATTCAGGGTCAATCGACCTCGAACGCTTCGAGTATCTCGCAGCGCGCCGCCGCGGTGGCGTTGAACGGCGACCAAACCTGCGTCGCTGAAATGAACAAGGCATTCAAAGCGCGGCATGACTACGTCGTCGCCGGTTTGAACGCAATCCCCGGGGTGTCGTGCCTGCCCGGGGCGGGAACCTTCTATGCCTTTGCCCACGTCGAGGGAGCCATGCGAGCGCTCGGGGTGAAGGACGATAATGAGTTCGCCGAATACCTGTTGGTACATGCCGGCGTAGCGGTAGTGCCGGGATCCGGATTTGGTGCACCGAATCATATGCGGCTCTCCTTTGCCTGCAGCATGCAAACCTTGGAGGAGGCGCTGCGCCGCATTCGGGCAGCTCTGTCCGTCGCGGTCGCCAAACGCGCTTGAGCCGAGCGCGTCGGACGCAGCCGCACCGACCAAGACGGCAGCAAGCTCTATGTATCCAATATGGACGGCGATCGCGCCTGATCAAGTCGCGGCTGTCCCTCGATTTCTTGACTTACAGGCGCGCCTTCCCGACAATCCGCGCCTCCGCATTCCCCGGTAGCTCAGTGGTAGAGCGACGGACTGTTAATCCGTTGGTCGGCGGTTCGAATCCGTCCCGGGGAGCCATCCCATAAAAAATTTGAAATAGCCCGGATTGGCTCCTGAAGCCTTACGATCGTAATTCGAACCGCCGACAGAAAACAAGACGGTTCGACGACTTGGCCGCAGGCCAAGTTGCGCGCCGGAGGCCTTGCGACGGCGACCCGCAGGGCGAGGCGCGAAGCGCCGAGTAATCCGTCTCGGGGAGCCAATAAATCAATAACTTATGCAGGTTTAGCTATCCGCGCTTACCCTAGCCGGTGCTTCGGTTGCAGTTCTGTTGCAGTAGCCAAGGCGACATCCGACCAGATTTCCGAGTGACCATAGGCACGACGATCCGAATGGCGCCTGAAATAGAGTGAGGACTATGGTCGCGATCGCGCCAAGTACTACACCAAAAGGATAGCTTCATCATGGGATGACAAGCCCCCTGAATATAATTACCACGCGTATCAGCGGCTCATCCAATCCCGAATGTTTTTATTCGCAACATACTCAGTCCCATATGCATCCTGTACAGAAAGTTCCAGTCGGGTTCCCGGATCTACAACGATCA
>Ga0302325_10011184_pt1 | contig 19358 bp, 15 predicted proteins | sample Palsa_T0_2_FD_201948 | JGI IMG/M metagenome (GOLD analysis project Ga0302325, IMG submission 201948) | Peat permafrost microbial communities from Stordalen Mire near Abisko, Sweden - Palsa_T0_2 | ecosystem: Environmental > Terrestrial > Soil > Palsa > Peat permafrost | place: Sweden: Abisko...
AATGATTCGCAGAGGACTCGCGTGAGGCTCGGTCTCCAAACAACCGGCTCGCTCGATCTGCTCGGCGCAGGCGCGCGCTGTTCTCTGCCCTTGACAACGCCTTTCGGTTTATCGACAGGATGACAGGCTGTTTGGCGATAAGAACATCGGAGTCAGGAGACGAGGTCCGGCTAAACGATCGCGTGATTACGATCACCTGCCAATCAACCGGGAACTGCGCTACGATAGGCTGTTCGCGGCTGCAATAAATGCATGCCGCCGCGGCTGGAGACTTCCCATGGCTCGCTTCCACCATGTTCTTACCGAATCTGCCGACGGCGTAAAGACCATTACCCTGAATCGGCCGGAAAAGCGCAACGCGCTGTGTCCGCTGCTGATTGAGGAGCTGACCCAGGCATTGCATGAAGCCGAGACCTGCGACTGCCGCGTGGTGATCCTCACCGGCGCCGGCCCCGCTTTCTGTTCCGGCCTGGACATGGAGAACCTGGAGACCATGAACGCCACCACACTGGAGGAAAATCGGCGCGACTCGGAAAACATGGCGCGGGCGCTGCGCTGGCTCTACGATTTTCCCAAGCCGATCATCGCGGCGGTGAATGGGCCGGCCATTGCAGGCGGCATGGCGCTGGCTACAATCCCTGATTTCACGCTGGCCGCCCCGGAGGCGAAGTTCGGCTATACCGAGGTGCGGGTCGGCTTTGTGCCGGCCATTGTGGCCTCGTTCCTGATCCGGCAGGTGGGTGAGCGGCGCACCCGCGAGCTATTGCTTTCCGGCAGGATTCTCAACGCGCGTGAAGCGCTGCAGCTTGGCCTGGTGACCCAGATCGTGGACCAGAAAGATCTACTCGCCACCGCCCATGCGCTGGCGCAGACCCTGCTGCTGAACAGCCCCCAGGCCATGCAGGCCGTGAAATGCCTGCTCTCCAAGCATGCCAAGCGCCGGCTGGATGAGGAGATCGAAGACGCCATTGAAGTGAACGCGTCGCAGCGCTCGACCGAGGATTTCAGGGAGGGCGTTCTGGCGTTCAAGCAGCGTCGGCGGGCGGATTGGCCGAGCTTGCACGCGAAGGTGTAGGGTCAGATACAAATGCGGCTTCGGCAATCGCTGACTTGGCAATTTGAGGCGTTCAATGAATATCGCGATTGAGTTGCATGACTCCGAATGTCTTGCCGTGGAATCCGGCGAAGGAGGTCAAGGATTCGTCCTCCTCGATGCCTACGTCCATCGCAGTGAGGGGGAACCTGGCGAATCTCCGGGCGCAGGTGGAGTGCAGCGCATGCGATTTAAGGTCGACGCAATGGTGGTTGATGGTGAAGTAGGAGATTTGCCAGCCTCGATCTATGAGGGTTCACTCGCCATCGGAACATCAGTCCAAAACAATATGCTTCTGTTTCCAGCAGCATACTCAGACAATGTTCGACTCAGGCTGATGCTCTCGGAGGATGCACGGGTCATCGTTGTTTCTGGAACGGGAGTATCGATCGAGCCGGAAGGAGAGTTCCGGTTCGTCGAAACCGTCGATTTCTCATTGGGCTAAATAGCCCACCCGGATAAGTCGTCATTCGTACTAGAGAGGCTTGTGTGCTCTTAGCTCCGCAACAATCTCAGCAGCCGCGGCGCGCGCCCGGTCGCCCTGGTCGGGTGGAAAGCTGATGGCGCCTACGCGGGCGTGGCCGCCGCCGCCGTAGCGCTCGCAGACTTGCGCCAGATTCACCATCTTCGCGGGATCGGCTTTGGTCCAGGGGTTGGAGCCTACGGCGACCTTGGTGCGGAAGCTGGACTTCGAAAGGCCGATGGAGTAGGTCGCGTCAGGATAGAGGTAGTAGGGGATGAACTTGTTGAATCCCTCGAGCGGATGATCGGTGATGTCGAAAAAGATAGTCCCGTCGCGCTCCTCGGCGCGGCTGCGGATCAGCTCCACAGCTTCCTTGTGCCGCTCAAGAAGAGGCGGCAAGAGCTGAGCCACAAACGGCTGGCTCAGCACATCGGCCAGCGGCATTTCAGTAAGCAGCGGAATCAAACGCGGAATGAAAGCTGGGTCCTGTGTGGACTCGATGATCAGGGTGAGCTTCATAGCCGGGGCGGCCATCTCGACGGCGGCCTGAGGGCTCTCGTATTGCGCACCATCCACAATGTCGGCCCATTGAATCAACTCCGCTACCGGTGCCGTGTCGAAGCCAAATTGGGTCGCGGCGACATGCGCAAGGAAACTGGTGCAAGAGGTGTAGGCGGGGTCGAAGAATTTGTGACGGGCGCAGATCGGGTCCTGCTTGCAATCCAGGAAATTCTGCTGGTCCTGAGGGGTGAGGAAGGCCGACAGATGATGATCGAACCACCAGGTGATCTTCGGCGAAGACGAATACTTGAAGTCCACGATGGCGTTTTCGTCGCCGATGAACTCGCTCTCGTCAAAGAGCGCTCCGGCGCGGTGCACCAGGCCGTGATACTCGTAGCCGGCGCCGGGGGCGACGCACTCGCGATGGAAGCGCGTGAACAGCGAGGCTGAGCAGGCTCCGTCAAAGCATTTGTCGTGATAGAAGACCCGAACCCGCAAGACCAGCACTCCCTTGGACGACGAAAAAATGAATAGCCAGAACTGTTAAGCATCAAGGGCTTGGCTGTTTGTGTCAAGGCGAAGGCGGCTTTCCAGCGGGTTCGGGACGCCTTGACTGTCCATTTGCGAACGGAAGCTTGCGATTCCGAACAGGCGACCTGAATGGTGCTCCGCGTTCTTCCCGGCGATGCCCCCTGGAATCAGTTGTTTAACTATTGCTGCGCGATGGCGGGGGAATTGCTCTATCGTTCTGTACATCCGAATTTGTAATTTGCCAGAAAGCCGGAGGCTCCCATGACCGCTCTGCTACAAAACCTGCTTCAGGACTTGCAATACGCCGTTCGCCAGCTTTGGAAGTCACCTGGCTTCACCATTACGGCGGTACTGACGCTAGCCATCGGCATTGGCGCAAACACGGGCGGATTCAGCATCATGGACGCGGTGGTACTGCGGCCGCTGGCGGTCCCGGACCTGGACCAGGTGGTGGTGGTTTACGAGCAGAAGAACCACGGCGATGGCCAGCAGGTGGCCCTGGCGAACTTTGAAGATTGGCAACGCCAGAACCGCAGCTTTGAGGAACTGGCGGTGCGCGAACGGGACGACCTGAGCCTGACTGGGGCCGGCGACGCGGTGCATGTGCAGGCGGAATATCTGTCGCCGTCGTTCTTCAGCGTACTGCGAACCAACGCGCTTCTGGGCCGCGTGTTCAGCGCGAGTGAGACACAGCCAGGAGCCAACGCGGTGGCTGTGCTGGGCTACGCGTTCTGGAAAACACACTTTGCATCGGACCCCGGGGCGGTGGGCCGGCAGGTGGAACTGAACCAGCACAAATACACCATCATTGGCGTCATGCCCAAGTCGATGCAGTACCCTTCGACTGCCGACGTGCTGCTGCCCTTCGCGCCCACGGCAGGCCAGCTTGCCGACCGGGGCGCCCACAATTACCTGGTGCTGGGCCGCATGCGCAAGGGCGTGACCGTGCGGCAGGCGCAGGCCGACCTGAATCTCATTGCCAACCACCTGGCCGAGGCTTACCCGGCCACCAACCAGAACTGGGGAGTGAACGTTGAGCCGCTGCTTTCCGACATCAACGGCACTTATACGCCTCTCTACTTCGACCTGGTGCAGGGCGCAACGCTGTTCGTTCTGCTGGTGGTGTGCGCCAACATCGGAAACCTGCAGTTTGCGCGCGGCATTGCGCGGCGGCCGGAGATTGCCATGCGGACCGCGCTTGGCGCCAGCCGGGCCCGCCTGCTGCGGCAACTTCTCACAGAGAACATTCTGCTGGGCCTGATTGGCGGTGCCGGCGGACTGCTGTTCGCGGCGCTCTATATGCATGTCTGCCTGGTCAGCATGCCGGAGCACGTGGCCCGTTATATGGCGGGATGGTCCAACATCTCGCTGAATGGGCGCGCACTTTGCTTCTCGCTGGCGCTGGCGCTGGGGGCGGGACTGGTTTCGGGATTTACGCCGGCGCTGGAGGCGTTGCGCATCAACCTGGTGGACCAGCTCAAGTCTGGCTCGCGCGCGGTGGTGGGCGGGGGACGCAGCCGCAAGCTGCGAAATCTTCTTGCCGTGGCGCAGATTTCGCTGGCGGTGGCGCTGGTGATCGGCGCGGCACTGATGTCGAAAGGCATGATGGGCATGCTGCACCTTGCCGATGCTTACCAGCCGAGCCGCACGTTGACGTTCGATGTGCAGCTGCCGCCGGCGCGATATGACACGGCCCAAAAACAGGCCGCCTGGTATAGCCAGAGCCTGGCGAGGGTGCGGGCGCTGCCGGGCGTCGAGAGCGCGGAGGTGACGCAGGCTCTCCCCTACAGCGACTACGCATGGCTGGACGACTTCCAGATTGAGAATCGCCCGGTCGCTCCGGGGCAATCACTAAGCGCGCAGCGGATTCCGGTGAGCCAGGGACTCATGGGTGCGTTGCACATTCCGCTTATTGCGGGGCGCGGGTTCCAGGCGAGTGACGATCTGGGCGCGCAGCCGGCGGCGATTGTAAGCCGCAATTTTGTGGCGCGCTACTTTCCCGGCCAGAACGCGCTGGGCAAGCGCATCAGGCTAGGAGGCGACCCCGAGAGCCGCACTCCGTGGTTGACGATTGTGGGCGTGGCGGACGACGTGAGCTACTCGCTTTGGGACCGCTCGCGGCCTTCCGACGTCTATGTGAACGAGGCGCAGCTACCACGGCCCGATATGACTTACGCGATTGTGACCAGCGGCGATCCTTCGGCGCTGGCTCCAGCGGTGCGCAAGGCACTGGCTACGCTGGACCCGGCGCTGCCGCTGGACGGCGTGCAGACCTACTCGGCGTTCATGCGCGACAAGCTCACAGGGATCTTTTATGTCGCCGCGATGCTTGGATTCGATGCGCTGGTGGCGCTGTTGCTGGCGGCCATCGGAATCTTCGGCGTGATGGCCAACCTGGTGGGCGAGCGGACGCGCGAGATCGGCGTGAGGCTGGCCATGGGTGCGCAGCGCGCGGACGTGCTGCGGATGATTCTTCGCCGTGCGGGATGGCTCACTGGCTTTGGCGTCTGCACCGGGCTGGTGCTAGCGTTCGCCCTGGCGCACGGCGTGGCGAACCTGCTTTACGAGGTCAGCCCCAACGATCCGGTGATTTTCACGACCATCACCGCCGCAATCATATTCACAGCGATGATGGCCAGCTGGCTGCCGGCACGGCGGGCGGCGCGGATCGACCCTATGGCCGCGCTGCGGGACGAGTAGAGACCGCTTCTTCCCGTAGAAGCCGTTGCCCCTGTAAAATCGGCGCAAAGCAATTCTGCCGATTTGAAGAGAGGCACAATGGATCCTATTCATACGGAGGCCCCGGCGGCCCCGGAGACTAATAGCACTTCATCTGAAACCACACTGAACCTGGCGGCCGCTCCGGAGTTCTCTCCCGCGTCTATTCCGCCGCCTGAGCAGCAGCCACCTGAAACCCGCGCGCTGCTCTGGATTCTGCTTGGCCCCAACGGCCTGCGCGCGGGCTGGTCTGTGTTGCTGTTTTTCATCCTGTTCATCATCGTGAGTGGGTTCGTGAGCCTGGTGCTCTTCGCGGCTCATCTGATCGACCCGAAGAATCGGCAATTCACGCCGTACACGACTTCCATGGGCGAGGTTCTTCAACTCGTTGGCCTGGTGGTTGCCGGCGTCATTGTCGCCCTGATCGAGCGGCGGCGCGGCAATCTGCTGGCCTTCAACCTGCTCGGACCGCATCGCGTTCGCCATTTTATTGAGGGACTGGTTGCCGGGTTCGTGGCTGTCTCGGTCCTGGTTGGCGCGATGGCCTGGGGCGGATGGCTCCGCTTCGACCCCAACGCCCTGAGTGGTGCGCAAATTTTCAAGTTTGCTGCGCTCTGGGGCATCGCTTGCCTGCTCATCGGCTGCGTCGAGGAGGGCTCGTTCCGCTGCTACCTGCAATTCACGCTCGCGCGCGGCATCAACTTCTGGTGGGCGCTGGGGATTATCGGCCTGGTTTGCCTTAAGCTACTCATCTTCAACAGCGGGAACTACTTCTGGGGGGTCTACATTCTTGCCGGGCTCGGACTGGTTCCCTGCGCGCTGCTGCATTTTCGAAAAGCCGCACGCTCCGGCTTCTGGCAGGCCTCGTGGGTAACAACAACGCTGTTCGGCTTCCTGCATACCGGCAACCCCGGCGAAAACTGGATTGGCATTTTTGCCGCGGGAGCTATCGGGTTTGTGTTTGTGGTGAGCATCCGCGTGACCGGGTCGGCGTGGTGGGCGATTGGCTGCCACGCGGCGTGGGACTGGACGGAGACCTACTTCTACGGCGCCATCGACAGCGGCAATGTGGCAACGGGCCATTACCTCACTGTGACGCCTGTCCCGTTGAAAGGCGCAGGCTGGCCGGTGCTTTGGAGCGGCGGCGGCGATGGGCCGGAAGGCAGCCTGCTGGTGATTCCGATTCTCGTTCTGATGCTGATTGCGCTGGTGGTCATTTACGGTCGCCGCAAACCTGCAACAGCCGCGGCACCTGCTTCGGAACTGGCCGCAGGCTAACCCATGCGGCTATGGCTCAACCGGACCGGCGAAGTGTCACTGCGCGAGCAGCTGATCACGCAGGTGGTGTTGGCCATCCTGTGCAAGGAGTTGCTTCCCGGCCAGCGGCTGCCCTCGACGCGCGACTTGGCGCGGCGCTTCCAGATCCATGCCAACACGGCCAGTGCGGCGTATCGTGAGTTGGAGCGCGAAGGGTGGCTCGAATTCCGCCATGGCAGCGGCGTTTACGTGCGCGCGCACCAGCCCGCCGCGCCGCTTTCGCCGCAGATTGCCGCGGAGTTTGTCGTTGACCGCTTGATCGGCGATCTGGTGGCCAAGGCGCGCAAACTGGGCGCGTCTGAAACGCTGCTGCGGGCGCGATTGCGCCGCTGGCTTTCTTTGGAGCCGCCATCGCGCTGGCTGGTCATCGAACCTGATCCCGAACTGTGCCGCATCGTGATTCACGAGTTGTCGCTGGCGCTGAGCCTTCCCATTGCAGGGTGCACTCCGGACGAGTGCTCCGATCCTGAAACGGTGCGCGGCTCCATGCCAGTGGTGCTGCCCAGCAAGGCCGCGGCGGTACGCAAGCTGCTGCCGGCGGGAACGGAGCTGACCACTCTGCAGGTGCATCCGGTGGCTCCGGAGTTGCAGAATTATCTCAAGCGTTATCTCCCCGAGCACGGAAGCGATTTGATCGGCATTGCCTCCCGCTGGCCGGAGTTTCAGCGGATTGGGAAGACAATGCTGGTGGCCGCCGGGCTGTCGCCGGAGAGCCTGCTGGTGCGCGACCCCACCAAAGCAGGATGGAAGCGCGGCCTGGACGCGACCACGGGCGTGGTATGCGATTCGGTTACTGCGCTGGAGCTGCCATCGCCCCTCTTTCCTATGCGATTTATCCTGCTGGACGCAGCATCGCTTGCACCGCTCAAGGAGATGGAGGCTACACTCTCAGGCGCTGCGGAAGAGCTTCCCGGTTAGCTGGAACCTTGTGACACCCGCGAAACTGTCCTAGTCGCTCGCCACCCCCGCGCGCCTCACGCCTAACATCGGTCCTTGTAACGACCCACAAGGAGTTCCGATGAACCGTCTGATGACTCAAGCCGTCCTTTGCTTCATCCTTTGCCCGCTGCTCACGGCGCAGCAGCCAGCCCAAGTTGCCTCAACCTCCGCCACCGAACAGCCTGCTTCGGGCGCGCATCCGGCGGCAGACGTTCCGCAGTCGAGCGCCGCCTCCGAGCGCAATCAGGCCATCAAGAACGCCCGGACCATCTGCATCAACTCCGAGACAGATTTCATCTCTTTGGCCACGCTGGACCGTGCTCTGATGCGGCAGCGGGACTGGGACAAGCTGGGCCTGTCCATCGTCAGAGATCCGTGCTCCACCAATCCGCGCTACAACAGTCCGCGCGTCACCAATCCGGTCACGGGCGATCTTGAAATCCAGGTCAACCGGGTCGTCTTCACTCATATCCACACTTACATCCTCACCGACAAGGCGTCGGGCGTCGTTCTCGCCTCAGGCAGGGTCAGAGCGCTCGACGGAGTGATTGCTTCAGGCCCCATGGCTGAGCAGATAGTCCAGATACTCTCCGCGGCCCGGCTGCCGGCGCAACCGGCAGGTGGCGATCGGGGGTTCTAGGTTGATGCGAAGGGTTAAGCGGCTGGCCCACGTTTCGATTCTGAGAACCGGGAGTTGCGCTCAACAACCGCCACTTCCCGCAGGCCGGCAGGTGCGTTGAAGGAGAAACCGCCATGATTCGATGGATGCTTCAGTCCACGCTTTGCCTCGTCTTGTGCCCACTACTAGTGGCGCAACAGGCTCAAGCTTCGGCCCCGCAGGACACCCAGCCCTCAGTGCCGCCATTACCGGTGACAACCTTTGCCCAGCCCGCGTATACGGTAGGCCCAGATGCGTCGATCATCCGGCTGGAAGCGGCGGAGGGCACGGCATTCGCAAAGGAAAAGGTCGGCGCATCTTTTCGATTTGTTGTGGATCACGATGTGGAACTCGGCGGCGTCACCCTGTTGCGCGCCGGCGAGCCGATGACCGGAATCATCACGGCGGTGAAGCGCGGCTCGGCGAGAAGACATCGCGGCGGTCAACTCGACCTCCAGCTAAGTGATGTCGTCGATGGAAACCAGGTCGTGGTCCGGTTGATGGGCGCAAGCCGCGTGAAGCGGACCGTTGATCACGATGCATTCGGCGGGTTCCAGCCCTCATTCAACGGCTTGGCAATTGTTGGCCTCAGTATTGTCGGGTTTGTCGCCCTCCTTTTCATTTTCGGGGATAAATGACAACGCAGCGCATCGTCAGCGACGCGGCGGCGTGATGGATGACACCGGAGTCCACCAGATGAGCCTTGGTTCAATGTTCCACGTTGTTCTCATTACTATAGGGATTATTTTTCTCCTTGGAGTGCTCTCAGGGCTTCACAAGTGACTTTGACTGAGCGTTTCATGGCAGGATTTTGAGAGATAAGAGTCACAAGTAGCTCCTACGCGCAAATCTCAGTACGTCGACAGAGGAACCGCCATGTCTCGAAAGCTGCTTCAATCCGTGCTTTGCCTCCTCTTGTGCCCGTTGCTGGCGGCACAACAGGTTCAGGCTCAGGCCCCGCAGGACGACCAACTCTCCGCGCCACCACTAGCCGTGACAACCTTTGCCCAGCCTGCGTATACGGTGGGGCCGGATGCGTCGATCATCCGGCTGGAAGCGGCGGAAGGCGCAACATTCGCGAAGGAAAAGATCGGTGCATCTTTCCGCTTTGTTGTCGACCACGACGTTGAGCTCGGCACAGTCACCATGCTACGCGCGGGAACGCCTGTAACGGGAACCATCATCGCGGTGAAGCGCGGCTCGGCGAGAAAACATCGCGGCGGGCAGCTCGATCTCCAGCTAAGTGATGTCGTCGATGGAAACCAGGTCGTGGTCCGGTTGATGGGCGCAAGCCGCGTGAAACGAACGGTTGTCCGCGATGCAATCGGTGGGATTCATGTGTCCATCAACCCAGGAGTTGTTGCCCTCATTATGGGTGCGATCGGCATCCTCGTTCTAATTGGTGGGGATAGATAACAACGTAGCGCTGCGTCGGCGACCCGGCGGCGTTATTCTGAAGTGGACAGTAGTTCTTGCCACTTGATGAATTCTTCCTACCCAGGCGTTGTTGCTTCCCCGCCGCGCAGCCGCAGACGCCGCTGGTTGCGCATTCTGCTGCGGACGCTCGCCGGCCTGCTCACTTTGTTGGTGGTAGCCGTTGTCGTTGGCGTCCTCTGGTTGCGCTCCGCGGAGAAGACTGCGCTGCCGGTTCTCGATGGCGATATTCATGTGGCTGGCTTGTCCGCTCCGGTGACCGTGCTCCGAGACGCCCACGGCGTTCCGCATATTGACGCTGCAGCGCAGGACGATCTGTTCGTAGCGCAGGGCTACGTGACTGCGCAGGACCGGCTGTGGCAGATGGATACCTTCCGGCGCAACTCCGAGGGCACGCTGGCGGAGATTCTGGGGCCGTCGCTGGTGAAGCACGACAAGATGCAGCGCGTAGTGCAGATTGGCGTGACGGCGCGGCGAATTTATGCCAACCTCAACCCCGCCGACCGCACCCGCCTGGACGACTACGCGCGCGGCGTGAATCTGTTCATCGACCAGCACGCGGAATCGCTGCCCGCGGAGTTCCGGCTGCTGCACTACCGGCCGCAGCCATGGGCTGGGGTTGACTCGATCGCCATCGGCCTGATGATGGTGCAGACGCTCGACTGGCATTGGGACGTGAAGCTGGCGCGGGAGGAGATCAGCGCCGATCTGCACAATCCAAAGCTGGAGGCCGATCTCTATCCGGTGGGCTCGTGGCGTGACCATCCGCCGACGGGCACGGTGATCGACTGGAGCCAGCCGCATCCAGCGCCGGCGGGGACTGCGGACGATGACGACGATGACCGCTCGCAGGCTGGAATGACCTTTCCCAATTCAGGGGCTCGATTGGGTTCGAGGTCTCCCACCCATTTCGCACAGAACGCGAAATGGATGGGGCACGGAGGGGACCTGGACCTGGCCGGCTTGCGCGCCGCGCTGGGGCGCGATGACTGCGACGGCTGCAATTCTGGCTCGAACAACTGGGTCATCTCCGGCGCGCACACGGCCAGCGGAAAGCCGCTGCTTTCGAACGATATGCACCTGGGGCTTACGGAGCCGAACATCTGGTTCATGGCTGACCTGAACGCTCCGGGATTCCACGCCGCCGGCGTAACGCTGCCTGGGTTTCCCTTCGTGATTGCCGGACACAACGAGCATGTGGCGTGGGGATTCACCGCGCTTTATGCGGACGTGCAGGATCTTTACCTTGAAAAGCTCGATGGCAAGGGCAACTACCAAACGCCCGACGGCACTTGGAGGCCATTGGCCATCGACCGCGAGGTGATTCAAGTGCGCGGCGGAAAGGATGTGATTGTCGATGTTCCTTCCACGGACCACGGACCGATGCTGAATCCTATTTTCACCAAGCCGATTCATCCCTTCTCGCTTAAATGGACGATCTACGACACAACGCTGAATTCGCTGCCGCTTTACCAGATGAATACCGCGTCAAATTGGACGGAGTTTTCGGCGTCTCTCACCACCTGGTGCTGGCCTACGCTGAATTTTGCGTATTCCGACGACCAGGGGCACATTGCTTACCACGCGGTGGGGCGCGTGCCGCTGCGGCCGGCGGGCCTGCAAGGCGCGGTGATTCAGGAGAATTCGCCATCAGACGAGAAGTACGAGTGGCAGGGTTATATTCCGTTCGACAAGATGCCCAGCTCGGTGGATCCGCCTTCGGGATTCCTGGCGACGGCGAATTCGCGCGTTACTTCAGAAAACTTTCCTGGACCGCTGACGCTGGAATGGGCCGAACCGTACCGCGCGCAGCGCATTTACAAGGAACTGCAGGGCCGCGACAAGCTCACGCCTAAAGACATGCTGGCCGTGCAGACGGATATCTACAGCGAAGTCGACCAGGAGATCGGACATCGGCTGGCTTACGCGATCGACCACACCGCAGGCGCGGACGACCGGCTGCGCAAGGCCGCCGACCTGATGCGGAGCTGGGACGGACGCCTCACCACGGACTCCGCCGCCGCGTCCATCGTCACCCAGGCGCGATCCGCTTTCTGGCCGCTCATCCTGAAGCCGAAGCTCGGCAAGGACGCTGAAGATTACCGCTGGTCCGAGTCCGACTTTGCCGAGGAAGAGATCATCATGCACGGCAGTCCGGAATGGCTGCCGAAGAATTACAAGAATTGGGACGCGCTGCTCACTGACGCCGTACGCAAGGGGATGAAGGAAGGCAAAGCGCCCGGCGACGTATCGCGATGGAGCTACGGAAGCTGGCATGTAATCGACATCGAGCACCCGCTCGCAGGTTTCCTGCCGCTCATCAGCCGCATCGCGGGCACCGGTCCGCAACCGCTCAGCGGGGACAAAACAACAGTGAAACAGGTGGACATCAACTTTGGCCCCTCGCAGCGCTTCACCATGGACTGGAGCGATATCGACGGCTCGACAGAGGACATTGTTCTGGGCGAAAGCAGCGATCCGTACAGCCCGTACTTCCGCGACCAGTGGAATGACTATTACGGCGGAACGACTTTCGCGCTGCCCTTTACAGCGCAGGCCGTGGCTGCGCAAGCACGGCACACGCTGCGCCTGCTGCCATGAAGCCGGTGAACACGAGACGGTTTGCCGGTCCGGCTATCATTCTGCTCGCAGCGGCAATGGCTACGGCACCCATCCTGCTGCACGGCTCGTACTGTGGCGACGACTTCGAATTCCATGTGGTCTCCTGGCTCGACGCGCAGCAAGGCTGGCTGCACGGCATCCCGTATCCGCACTGGACGGCAAGCGCCAACTACGGTGCAGGCGAGCCGCGCTTCATGTTTTATCCTCCGCTGACGTGGATGCTGGGCGCGGCGCAGGGCTTTGTGCTGCCCTGGCAATTCGTCCCCATCGCGCTGGTGTTTCTTTTCCTTGCCGGTACCGGACTGGCGGTGCGCGCGCTGGCTCTTGAGGCTCTCACGGATGCGCCGGCAACTCTGGCTGGATGCGCGGCGCTTTTCTCCGACTATGCCCTGTTCACAGCGTACGAGCGCACCGCCTTTGCCGAGTTGACGGGCGGGTTCTGGATTCCGCTGCTGCTGTTGTTTGCCTTGCGCGACCGGAACTCTTCCGCCTCAATCTTGCGCCGGACTCTGGATGGGTCTACTCTGCCGCTGGCGCTGATCGTGGCGGGCGCGTGGCTCTCGAACGGCCCGTTGGGCGTAATGGCCAGTTACCTGCTCGCCGCGGTGGCATTGGCGGCATCAGCACTGGCGCGATCCTGGGCGCACCTTCTGCGGGCTACCCTTGCCGCAGCACTGGGGATGGCGCTTGCCGGCCTGTATCTCATCCCCGCCGCGTTTGAGCAGCGCTGGGCGGACCTGCGCGCCGCCATCGTCTATCCCGTATTCACCATCGAGAATAATTGGCTCTTCGATCGCCCCGCCGATCCGATGCTGGCGCCGTTCTGGATGGTGCTTTTCCGTGCCTCGATGTTGGCTGTCATTATGATCGGTGTGGCGTTGCTGAGCCTGCTGGTGGTCTTCTTACGCCGGAAACGGGCGGATGCGCTCCTGGACCGCCGCTGGTGGATTCCGCTCGCGCTTATACCAGCGGCAGTTCTCTTTCTGCAGCTTCCGGTCTCTCACCCGGTCTGGAATCTGCTGCCCAAACTGCGTTTTCTGCAGTACCCGTGGCGCTGGGTGCTGGTGGTCGAAGCTCCCATGGGCATTTTCTTTGCCGCGGCCATCTGGCCATCGCAGTCAGCGAAGCGCCGGCTGAGGGTAGGCATTGCTTTATTCTGCGGTCTGGTTTTTCTCAGCACCACGTGGTTCGCTGCGAAGCATTTTCTGCGCGTCTGCAAGGAAGGAGACGCTGCCGCAGAAATCGCGGCTTGGTATCGCAACGGCCGAGGCGTTGAGGGAACCGACGAATACGAGGCTCTCGGCTCCGATCACTGGCAGATCGCGACCGGCCTGCCCGATGCCTGCTTCACCTCAGACTCCGACACTACGCTGGGTGTCGCGGGACCGGGCGAATCAATTCCAGCCTGGCGGCCGAACCAGGGCAGTTGCGAGGCGACGGTGACCGCGCAGGTGCGGGAACCGGAGCACATGCGCCTGGCAATGGTAGCCGCGCATCCCGGCTTCCTGATACTGCGCCTGATGAGTTACCCGGCCTGGCGTGTCACCGTCAATGGGCAACGCCTGGCTCCATTCGACCCATCCGATCTCCGCGACGACGGTCTGATCGCGGTTCCTGTGCCGCGAGGTCCCGTGGAGTTGACGGTGGATTGGAGCAGCACGCCGGATGTGGTCGCGGGCCGCTGCGTCAGCGCACTGGCTTTGCTGCTGCTCATCGTGTTGGGTCTGCTGGAGCGAAGGCTGTCGCGGTCTCAGATTGCGGCGGCCTGAATATCCGTGACTTGAGTTGGGATATTCTTCTCGCAGCCTCATGCCTCTTGATCGCTACGCATCCAAATCGAGCCAGGTGATTTCGTTCTCGTCCGCAACGATGGCGAAGCCTGAAGAGCCCGCACGCTGGCTCCGCTTCGCCGGCACTGCAATCATCCTGCTCGCCGCGGCCATCGCCGCCGCGCCCATATGGATTCACGGCCCGGTGGGCGGCGACGACTTCGAATTCCACCTCATCTCCTGGCTCGATGCGCAACGCAGTTGGCTGCACGGAATCCCCTATCCGCACTGGGCGCCCAACCCCAACTTCGGCGCTGGTGAGCCGCGCTTCATCTTCTATCCGCCCCTTAGCTGGATGCTGGGCGCGGCTCTTGGACTGATGCTCCCTTGGACGCTGGTGCCCGTCGCGATGACGTTTCTAATGCTGGCCGGTACCGGACTGGCGACGCGCGCACTGGCTCGCCAGGCTCTGGCCGAGGGTCCGGCGACCCTGGCAGGCTGCACCGCTCTTTTCTCCGGATACGCGCTGTTTTCCGCCTACAACCGCACTGCTTTTGGCGAGCTTGCGGGCGGAATCTGGATTCCGCTGCTTCTCTTATTTGCCCTTCGCGACCGCAATCCGTCTGCTGCTCTTTGGCGGCGTGCGCTGGACAGATCCGCGCTGCCGCTGGCGCTGGTGATGGCCGGCGCATGGCTCTCCGACGCGCCGGTTGGCGTGATGGGCAGCTACCTGCTCGCCGCAGTGGCATTGGTGACCGCCGTGCTGGCGCGGTCGTGGTTTCCTGTGGTGCGCGCGACGGTGGCTGCTGCACTGGGAATTGCACTCACGGGGATTTACCTGATCCCGGCGGCATGGGAGCAGCGCTGGGTCGACATCCAGCAAGCCACGGGCGCCAAGGGGGATCCCGGCCTGCGCATCGAAAACAACTGGCTGTTCCCGCGTCACTCCGATGCTGCCTTGCACTTGCGGGATTTGTCGCTGCGGGCCATTTCCTGGATCGGGATATCGATGATCGCTGTTGCGCTGATTGGCGTGTTGGCGCTCTGGTGGCGCGGAAAGAGTCCCTCCGCGGCTAAAGCCAGCGTTGAATATGCCGGCCTTATGCGGGGGTTAAAACCCCCGCCTCCCTCCGTGTCGAGTTTCTCCGCACCCCGCTTTGCTTACCGCTTCTGGATTCCGCTGGCTATCATTCCCGCTGCTGTTTTGTTTCTGCTACTCCCGGTCTCGCTGCCCATTTGGAATCTGTTTCCCAAGCTGCGGTTTTTGCAATTTCCCTGGCGGTGGCTGCTGGTTGTCGAGGCGCCGATGAGCATCTTCTTCGCCGCCGCGGTGTGGCCATGGAATGCTCGCAAACGCTGGCTGCGTCCGGCCGTCGTTGGCATTTGCGCGGCTCTCTTTCTGTCCGTCACTGTCTATGCGGCGCAACACTTTTTCCGCGATCCACCCGAAGACGACGACTTCGCCAACCTTCTGAAGGAATACAATTCTGGTTCAGGCTTTGCCGGGAGCGACGAATACGCGCCCCCCGGCGCAGAGAATTCACTCGTCGCCATTGGGCTGCCGGACGCATGTTTGACCGATAACTTCGACGATGAGCAGGGCGTTCAGCCGACTCCGCAAGACCCTCCCGTCTGGCTGCCGCAACAACACAGCTGCATCTCGACCGCGACGGCCACACTTCGCGGTCCGGAACACATGCAGGTGGACACCGTGGCCGTTCGAGCTGGCTGTATGCTTCTGCGGCTGCGCAGCTATCCGGCTTGGCGCATCAGGGTGAATGGGCTGGTGGTCAGCGGGCTGCAGGCGCGCGATGACGGCCTGATTGCTGTTCCTGTGCTGCAGGGCCCGGTCCGCATCGACGTGGATTGGACAGCCACGCCTGACGCGATTGCAGGCCGCTGCGTAAGCGCTCTGGCTGTGCTGGGGCTGATTGCGCTGGGCCTGGTGGAAGGCAGATCGTCGCGGCCTCGAGCACCATGATGCAAAACCACGGGCGCGGCAGACCTGGCGTGGGATATTCATAGAGAAGCACGCGATGGTCTTTTTGAGTTCCCAACCCAACCCGAGCCACAGGCCGCTGAGCCGGCTTAGCCGCTGGACTGGGCCGGCTGTCATCCTGCTTGCCGCCGCCGTGGCCACTGCGCCGCAACTCATTCGCGGCAACAGTTGCGGCCACGACTTCGATATTCACCTTGTCTCGTGGTTCGATTGCCTCAACAGTTGGCGGCACGGCATCGCCTATCCGCAATGGACTCCCAGCCCCAACTACGGCGCAGGCGAGCCGCGGTTCATCTTCTACCCGCCGCTGACCTGGATGCTCGGCGCCGCGCTCGGCCTGGTGCTGCCGTGGCAGATTGTCCCAATCGCTTTGACTTTTCTTTTGCTGGCTGCGACCGGGCTGGCCACGCGCGCATTGGCCTTGCGCGCGCTCGCGGATGCGCCTGCGACCCTGGCCGGATGCGCGGCTTTGTTCTCCGGCTACGCGCTTTTTACGGCCTACGAGCGATCGGCGTTCGGAGAGCTGGCTGGATTCTGGATTCCGCTGCTGCTTCTGCTCATTTTGTGCGATAAGGATCCATCCGGCTCGATTTGGCGCCGCGCATTCGACGGGTCCACCGCGCCGCTGGCTCTGGTGCTGGCCGGAGCCTGGCTCTCGAATGCTCCGCTAGGAGTGATGGCTAGCTATCTGCTCGCCGCTGTCGCGCTCACCGTTGCAGTCCTCAACCGTTCCTGGGCGCCTATCCTGCGCGCCGCCGTTGCTGCCGCCCTGGGAATCGGCGTCGCAGGCTTCTATCTGGTTCCAGCTGCCTGGGAGCAGCGCTGGGTTGACATCCGCCAGGCCACCGACGACCCTGGCCTCAAGATCGAAAACAGCTTCTTGTTTGGTCATCCTGCAGACCCTTCGCTCGACCTACACGATCTGGAACTGACGCGCGTTTCCATCATTGCTGTCGTCATGGTTGCGATTGCCCTGGTCGCCGCGGCCGTTGCGTGGAGACGCAAGACTCTGCCCGGCGACCGCCGCTGGTGGATTCCGCTCGCGCTCATTCCGGTTGCGGTTCTGCTTCTTCAGCTCCCCATTTCGCTCCCCATCTGGAATCTGCTACCCAAGTTGCGGTTTCTTCAGTTTCCCTGGCGCTGGCTGGTGGTGGTGGAGGCGCCGATGGGCGTTTTCTTTGCCGCCGCCATCTGGCCTCGCGAAGGAGCGCGGCGCTGGCTGCGGGTCGCCGTTCCGGCCGTTTGCGCCGCCTTGTTTCTGGGCAGTACTGCTGTCGCCGCCGTCTACTTCTTCCAGCCTTGCGACGATGAGGATGCTGTGGCCCCGATGGTCAAGGTCTACCGCAACGGCGCGGGCTTTGAGGGCGTCTACGAATACGCTCCGATCGGCGCGGACAATGGCTTGGTCGCCACCGGACTGCCCGATGCCTGCCTGGTGAGCAATCCGCGCACCGCGCTCGGCATCCTCGACACTCCGGGCGCTAATCCCGACTGGTGGGTCGAGCAGCACAGCTGTGAGGCAACTTATTCGGGCACACTTCCAGACGCGCAAGCCAACCCCGAACATCTGCATATTTCTGCTGACATTCCGCACAGCGGCTATCTAATTCTGCGGCTACGGACTTACCCTGCCTGGCGCATTACTCTCAACGGGCATCGTGCTGACCCGGTGACGCCCCGCGACGACGGCCTGACAGCGATTTTGGTTCAGCAGGGGCGGGTGCAACTCGACGCTGATTGGACGACTACTCCCGACGTGGTTGCGGGGCGCCGGCTGACAGCCATCGCGGCTCTACTGCTCGCTGCGCTCTGGTTCCTGGAGCGCCGAGTGTTGGCGCGGCGCGTCCAACCATTCAGAAGGGCCGGTTTATCATGAGATCAATGGCCGTCGATGTAAAACTGCTGAACAAAGAGGCTGCGGAACTCACTGACCGCGCGCTGGAAGAGCTGATTCCCAGCGTGGAAACAGTTCCCGCTTCGATCCATGGGGCCATGCGCCACTCCACCTTTGCAGGCGGCAAGCGGCTGCGCCCGCTGCTTGCCTATCAGGCCGCCGTCACCATTGCCGGCACATTGCCTGCTGGAATTGAACGGCTGGGCGCGGCAATCGAAATGCTTCATACCTATTCGCTAATCCACGACGACTTGCCGGCCCTGGACAACGACGACCTGCGACGCGGCAAGCCCACCTGTCACGTGGCCTTCGGCGAAGCCATCGCCATTCTTGCGGGCGACGCGCTGCAGACTCGCGCCTTTGAAGTGCTGGCGGGCCTCGACACTCCGCCTGCCGCTACGGTGCAGATCATTGGGCTGATCGCCAACGCTGTGGGCACGGTGGAAGGCATGATCGGCGGGCAGGTGCTGGATATCGAAAACGAGCACTCGAAGCCAACGGCGGAACTGGTCGACGCCATCCATCGCGCCAAGACCGGAGCGCTGATTCGCGTGAGCGTGGTTGCGGGCGGGGTGTACGCAGGGGCTAAGCCGGACGATGTGGCGCGGCTCGACCTCTTCGGCCGCAAAGCGGGGTTGGCATTCCAGATTGCCGACGATTTATTGGACATGACGCAGGACTCCGCGCAACTGGGTAAAACCGCGGGCAAGGATCTGGCCACGGAAAAAGTCACCTGGCCGGCGGTCTTCGGCATTGAGCAAAGCGAGCGCCACGCGGCGCGGCTGATTGAAGAGGCATTTGCTGCCTTGGAGCCCTACGGCGATCGCGCCGACAGCCTGAAGGCCGTGGCGCGCTTTCTGGTTGAGCGGAAAAACTAGCCATGCTTTCCGAGGCGGAAATCCTCAGCGCACTTCGCGACTGCTACGACCCGGAGGTGAAGCTGAACCTCGTCGATCTGGGCTTGATTTACGGAATCACGACCGCTCCTGATCCGGACTCCACTCCCGCATGGCCGCGGCAGTGGGTCAAAGTGACCATGACGCTGACTTCGCCGCAGTGTCCGGCGAGCGGGCTGATCTTTGAGCAGGTGAACAACCGGCTGGCAGGCATAGCGGAGATCAGCAAAGTGGAAGTCGATTTGGTATGGGAGCCGAAATGGACGCCGCATCGCATCAGCGAAGCGGGGCGAAAGCAGTTGGGAATTTAGGATGTTCTCATGAGTGCGTCGCATTTGTTTTGGGCCGTGCAGCGGAGAGCGAGGTCCCCAAAAGCAGGTCCTTCGGCTCCGCTGAGGTACGCTTCGCTTGATTGTATAAACCGAAAGGCTCCGATGGATTCCGGGGATTAGACTTTGGTTGTTTGGAGACCGTAGTCATCTCGGGAGCAAAGGAGCCTTATGAAGATTGTAGGGTGTGATTTT
>Ga0302325_10011185_pt1 | contig 19358 bp, 14 predicted proteins | sample Palsa_T0_2_FD_201948 | JGI IMG/M metagenome (GOLD analysis project Ga0302325, IMG submission 201948) | Peat permafrost microbial communities from Stordalen Mire near Abisko, Sweden - Palsa_T0_2 | ecosystem: Environmental > Terrestrial > Soil > Palsa > Peat permafrost | place: Sweden: Abisko...
TTCAACTGAACCGCAGATGGAAATATATCTCCCCGATGAACACCTGTCAAGGGCATTTTGCATTTGAGCCCCTCCACCTGTATTATCAGGTCGTGAACGTCTTATCTTCCCTATCGAAGCACGAAATAGTCCGGCAAACGCTCGCGGATGCAATCGCATCCGGGCAGTACGAAGCGGGCCAGCGGCTGCCCAGCGAGTCGGAACTGGTAAAAACTTTCGGGGCATCCAGGCCCACGGTGAATCGTGCGCTGCGTGAGCTTCAGTTAGCCGGCATTATCGAGCGGCGAGCCGGATCGGGCAGCTATGTTAGCGCGGATACCGCCTCGCGCGGGTACACGTTCGGCTTGTTGATCCCCGAATTGGGCCGGACAGAAATCTTCGAGCCGATATGCCGGGGAATGGCCGAGGCTCAGCACGGCAGCCATCACGTCCTGCTGTGGGGAAGTTCGTTGGGGGACGAGGCGAACCTGGAGCAGCAGGCTTCGCAAGCCTGCAGGCAACTGGTCTTTAAGAAAGTATCGGGCGTATTCTTTGCGCCCTTGGAACTGACCCCGCAAAGGGACAGCATCAACCGCACCATCGCGGCGGTGTTCGACAAGGCCGGAATCCCGATCGTGCTCCTGGATCGCGACTTGGTGTCCTATCCGGCAAGAAGCCCGTATGACTTGGTTGGCATCGATAATCGAAGAGCAGGATACACAATTACCGCTCATCTGCTTCGATGCGGGTGCCGGCGAGTCATGTTTGTTGGCCGTCCCGGGTCGGCGCCAACCGTAGACGCGCGAATCGCAGGTTACTGCGAGGCAATGGAACAAGCGTCTCGAGATCGGGAACCAAGTGTCTGCCGCATAAATCCGGAAGATAAGGAACAAGTGAAGGCGGCGCTAGCGAAAGCGCATCCGGACGGTATTGTCTGCGCCAATGATTTTACGGCCGCGCACCTGCTGAAAACGCTTACCGAACTGGGAGTGGCTGTACCGTCTAGGATGCGGCTGGCCGGCATCGACGACGTCAAGTACGCGAGTCTTTTATCGGTTCCGCTTACGACACTCCATCAGCCCTGCGCCGACATGGGCACCATTGCAGTTAGCACAATGCTGGAACGGCTGCGTAATCCGAAATTGCCGGCGAGAGATATTCTGCTGGATTTCCGCCTGGTGATTCGCGACTCTTGCGGCGCTCGAAAAAAAGTTGACAGGTATTTCGCGGCCAACCATACTGGCTGTTGCGCGATGGACGACCTGACACATTGTCATAACCTGTCTTTACAGGAGGCCGACCGCGCACACTCGATTCTTGTGGTCGGCGAGGTGCTATGGGACGTGTTCGCACACTCCACGGCGCTGGGAGGCGCGCCGCTCAACTTCGCGGCTCATGCCAAGCGGTTAGGATACAACCCGCTGCTGATCAGCGCTGTCGGCGCCGACTCTCTAGGGGATGCAGCCCGGCAGGAGATTGCCGGTCTCGGTCTTGACACTTCCTTTTTGCAGACCACCAGTCGATTCCCAACCGGCACCGCGCGTGTAGAAGTAGGACCTGGGGATCGAACGCGTTTCGTCATCGAACGTCCAGCGGCGTACGACGCGTTGCTTCTCCGCCAAGAGCAAATCGCGCAGGTCACGCATCGCACCCCGGAGTGCTTCTACTATGGAACCCTGTTTGCATCGGCGCCTGAAGGCAGGATGGTGCTCGACAGGCTCATGGATGCTCTGCCCGCCGCGACTCGCTTCTACGACCTCAACCTTCGCCCAGGCAATTATTCGGTGCAACTTGTAATCGAGCTGATGGAACTGGCCGGCGTAGTCAAGCTCAATGAAGAAGAACTCTGCATTGTATGCAAGTTTACCCGGCTGCCAGCAGAAATCGAGGCGTTCTGCCGCGAAGGATCGAAACGATTTGGCTGGAAAGCGGTGTGCGTGACTCTCGGCGCGCGCGGCTGCGCTATGTTGTGCGGCGATGAATACTTCGAGGCGGCCGGCCATGTGATCAACCTCGCCGATCCTGTAGGTGCGGGGGATGCGTTTGCCGCGGCGTTCCTGCACGGCCTCATCTCCGATTGGCCCGTGGCCAAAATCGCCGCATTCGCCAATCGCGTAGGTGCGCTGGTCGCGAGCCGGCACGGCGCCATTCCGGCTTGGACCGTGAAAGAGACCGTTGAGTCGTGAGAGCAAGCGCTACTGCGGCCGGAAGCACGACCACTCCCGCACTTAGTGGGTACCTGCTGCGGAGTTCTCTGGTCGCGGCTCTCGGCGGACTGCTTTTCGGATTCGATACGGCCGTCATCTCAGGCGCGACCAAAGCGCTGAGCGCAGCGTTTGCACTGTCGCCGGTGACACTGGGCATTACCGTCTCCAGCGCGCTGTGGGGAACGGTTCTAGGTTCATTAGGCGCGGCGGCGCCCAGCGACCGATACGGACGGCGCCGCTGCCTTCGGGCGCTAGGCGCCTTATATCTGGTTTCTTCCGTCGGTTGTGCCTTCGCTTGGAGTTGGGCCGCACTGATTGCGTTTCGCGCAATCGGGGGACTGGCCATTGGCGCATCGTCGGTGATTGGACCAATGTACATCGCAGAAATCTCACCGGCTGCCAGGCGTGGACGCCTGGTCGGGCTCTTTCAGATGAACGTGGTTGCAGGGATTCTGCTGGCTTATCTCTCGAACTATCTTGTGGCATCGGCAGGATTCGGCGATTCGGAGTGGCGCTGGAAATTCGGGATGGTCGCTATTCCGGCGGCCGCGTTCCTGTTTGCCCTTTTCGGAATCCCGGAAAGCCCTCGATGGTTGATCGCGGCTGGCCGGATGGAGGAAGCCCGCGAAGTATTGCAGCGCGTTGGAGAACGGAACCCGGAGCGCGACCTACACGAAATCGGAGAGACCTTGAAGATGCAGAGCGGCATCCGAAGGGAGCCGTTATTCCAGTCTCGTTTCCGCAAGCCCATCTTTCTTGCAATCTCGATTGGCATGTTCAACCAGCTTTCGGGAATCAACGCGATTCTGTACTATCTCAACGACATTTTCGAGCGTGCTGGATTCAGTAAGGTTTCGAGCGATATGCAAGCTGTTGTCATCGGCTTCACCAACCTTGTGTTCACGCTCCTCGCGATGAGCGTGATCGATCGATTGGGGCGCAAGAAGTTGTTGCTGGCCGGCGCGGTCGGAACGGCGGTCTGCCTAGCCGGCGTCGCCATGATTTTCGCAACCGGCAAGCGCCCGGAATTGCTGCTCTGGTTGCTGGTGGGATTTATCGCTTCGTTCGCATTCTCTCAAGGCGCAGTCATTTGGGTTTACCTCAGCGAAGTGTTCCCGAATCTGGTTCGTGCCAAAGGTCAGAGCCTCGGGAGTTTTACCCATTGGTTCATGAATGCTCTCATTTCCGCTGTGTTCCCGGTGATGGCCGCTCGTTCCGGGGCTGTCCCGTTTGCCCTGTTCGCGGCGATGATGGTTGTGCAATTCTTTGTTGTGCTGACTCTCTACCCGGAAACCAAAGGAATCAGCCTGGAGAAAATGGAGCAGCATCTGTGAAGGCGTCTCGGCTATGAACAACAAGGGGCGGCCATGAAGAACCAGGTCCAGCTCATCGCTTACGTCGATCGTTTTTCGGGCGGTGGGTTTCGCGAGATCCAGTCGTTGCTCAGCGACGGACCATTGGCTGGACTTTTTGGCGGAGTCCATCTGCTGCCCTTCTTTTGGCCGATGGATGGCGCCGATGCGGGCTTCGATCCGATCGATCACACTCAGGTTGATCCCCGGTTGGGCTCGTGGGACGACGTGCGCGCGCTGGCCGAACGCACGGATCTGATGGCCGATCTGATCGTGAATCATATTTCGATCCAGTCACCGCAATTCACCGACTTCCGGAAGCGCGGCAACGCGTCGTCCTACGCTTTCATGTTTCTCCCCTACGGACGCGTCTTTCCGGATGGTGCGGCCGAAGCGGAGCTATTGCAGATTTATCGTCCGCGGCCGGGGCTTCCCTTCACGAAAATGCGCCTGGACGATGGAACCGAGCGGCTCTTGTGGACTACGTTCACCTCGGAACAAGTAGATATCGACGTCCGTTCCCCGCAGGGGCGAAGGTACCTGGATGAAATCCTGAATCGATTTCAGGAGGCAAGCATCTGGTCGATCCGCCTCGACGCTGCCGGCTACGCTATCAAGAAGCCCGGCACCAGTTGTTTCATGATTCCGGAGACCTTTGAATTCATCGGCGAACTCACTCGTCAGGCGCACGAGCGCGGAATCGAAGTGTTGGTCGAAATCCACAGTCACTATCGGGAGCAGATTCAAATTGCTAAACAGGTGGATTGGGTTTATGATTTCGCGCTCCCCCCGCTGGTTTTGCACGCACTCTCTACGGGCGACACGCGGCGTATGAAAGAATGGCTTCGAATCAGCCCACGCAACGCGATCACTGTGCTCGATACCCACGACGGAATCGGAGTAATCGATGTCGGGCCGGATCGAAAGTGTCTGGACGGACCGCCCGGGTTGCTTACTCCCGAGGAGATCGATGGCTTGGTCGAAACGATTCACCAGAGAAGTAATGGCGAGAGCCGGCAGGCCACAGGAGTAGCCGCTAGCAACCTGGATCTTTATCAGGTCAATTGCACGTTCTACGACGCACTCGGCCGACGAGACGATGATTACTTGATCGCCCGTGCCATTCAGTTCTTTGCTCCAGGTGTGCCCCAGGTGTATTACGTCGGGCTTTTGGCGGGGACGAACGACATGGATCTACTGCGGCGTACCGGTGTGGGCCGTGACATCAATCGTCATTACTATACGCACGCCGAATTCCAAGAGCGGCTCGACGCTCCGGTGGTACGCTCGCTCTTGGATCTGATCCGTTTCCGCAATACACATCCCGCATTCGCGGGCGAATTTCAGATCCACAACTCCGACAACAGCTCGCTTGCCATGGAATGGCGCAAGCACTCCGACTGGGCCCGCGTTGACATCGATCTTGCCGCTCGCCACGCGGTGATTTCGCATTCTGATCGGTCGGGCCGTCATAAGACAATGCTCGTCGCGCCCGCCACTGTGGAGGCGGATCGATGACTCCAGTAGCTGCTCATCGGCAGCAGAGCATGACCGGAATCAAGGCACTCACGTTCGTCATGTTCATGGTGTTCGCCATGACAACGGATTCGGTTGGAATCATTATTCCGGAGATCGTCAAAACGTTCCGGCTAAGCCTCACTGCCGCGGGCACGTTTCAGTACGCGAGCATGGCGGGAATCGCGGTCGCCGGATTTTTTCTGGGTCACCTGGCCGATTCATTGGGCCGTAAGCCCACCATCGTGATTGGCCTCGCTCTTTTCGCGCTGGCGTCGTTTCTATTTGCAGCAGGAAATGCTTTCGTGTACTTTTCAATTCTGCTGGCCATATCCGGGATCGGCATTGGCGTATTCAAAACCGGTGCTCTCGCCCTCATCGGCGACTTGGCGAAATCGACGACAGACCACACCTCACTGATGAACACCGTCGAGGGGTTCTTCGGGGTAGGGTCCATCATTGGGCCGGCGATTCTCGCCCGCATGTTGGCGACAGGCGCATCGTGGAAGGGCCTGTACATTCTCGCCGGCGCAATTTGCGTCGTTCTGGTCTTGATTGCGCTACGAGCCCAATATCCGCACGGTACCAAGGCCAACCAGGAAAGCATGGACTTGAGGCACACCGTCGCGGCCATGAGGAACCGATACGCTCTGGCGTTTTCGCTCGGTGCATTCCTTTATGTCGCCACAGAAGCGGCCGTGTATGTCTGGATGCCGACCTGGCTCGCTGGCTATAAAGGCTCGGCGGCTGCATTCGTCGCCTACAGCATTTCGATTTTCTTTATCCTGCGCGCGGCTGGTCGCTTCATTGGCGCCTGGTTGTTGGAGCGCTTTTACTGGACCAAGGTCCTAGCGCTTTTCAGCGGCGTGATCATGATCTGCTTTATCGGCGCCGTGATCGGCGGCCCCGGCGCGGCGCTGTATCTGTTGCCCGCTTCCGGTCTTTTTATGTCCGTCATTTATCCCAGCATCAACTCCAAGGGAATTAGCTGTTTCCCGAAGTCGGAGCATGGAGCCGTCGCTGGAGTGATTCTTTTGTTTACCTGTCTTTCCGCGGTTGTCGGACCGTTGGCAATGGGTGCGATCAGCGATGCGATGGGCCACCCGAAGTACGGATTTGTTCTGGCCACCGGGTTCGCAGGGTTGCTCTTCGCGGGATTGCTGATCAACTGGATTTGCGATCCAACTCGTGAGCTGCTGAAGACCCTGGATGAGACGGAGTATTGCTAGCGGGAACGAAACACCTTCGCAGCAAGATGGAGCCCACGCTACGGTTTGGCTGCCTCGAAGCGAATCTGCTGGAGCGCGTCCGTCTGGGTAGGCAATTCACCGCTGCCGGCCGGATAGGTATCGAACTTCAAAATGTAAGCGAGGATATCGGCGTTTTGCGGCCGGCTCAACTTGCCCGGATTATCCGCTGGCATCGAGGTACGGATTCTTTCAAACAACTCACTCAAAGGCAGGCCGCTCCAATTGGCGAGAAAACTCTCGCCACGCAGTGCGGGGACCTCATCGCCGCCGGTCAAGTCCGCGCCATGACACGCGCTGCAATGTTGATTGTAGAGCAAGCTTCCGCGCTTGGCCTGGTCTTCGGTGTAAACACCATCTCTCACGGATCGTGAAGTCTGCGCCATGAGCGGATACCACACGTTCCCAATGGCCCAACAGATCACTGCAACAGACACTATCTTGACCCGCATGTTTTTATTCGGACGGTAAAGCAAAGGCCAAGTACTCGCCGGAGTATGCGCCGCCGCTCACGGCCACCACCAGGTACTGTTTGCCTTCGAGCATATAGGTCATCGGAGACCCGCTCTGCGGCGCCGGTAGCGAGATCGCGCCCACTTCGCGCCCCGTCTGCTTGTCGTAGGCGTGCAGCAGTGCCCCCCTTGCCCCGGAGGGCAAAGTGGAGGCCACACCATCGCCGGCAATCAGCAGTGTCTTGGTCACCAGCGTTCCGACACTCAGACCTGTCTCACCAGTTGGCGGAATGTCGAGTCCTTTCAGAGCCGGGCTTTCACGAATCGTTTCCGGCGTAGGGCCGTGGGCGATCTGCCATTTGATTTCTCCCTGATCGAGATCGATCGCCGAGATTCGTCCATATGGCGGTTTAATCAAAGGGAGGCCACGAACCGTAGTGCCAATGCGAACCGCTGGTGCCGGTTGGTTTGGTGCAGGGTTAGCTGCGACGGCTGCCTTGTTGGAAAAAGCCAATGCGAGTGCATCGGCTCCAGCTCCCACGCCCGTTCCTCCACGTCTTCGCACTGGCAATTGACCCGCTGTTCCTCCCACGTAACCCATATCCCAGTCGCCCGGTGGTACTGGCACAATTCCTATCGGTATTATGCAGGAAGAGCACGATGATACATAGAGTATGTGGCTTTCAGGATCGTAGGACCCGCCCGCCCAGTTCGTCCCGCCATTGTTGGTTCCTAGGGTAAGCGTTGCAAGTGGGCCCTCGGCCTTGCTCAACGACGGAGGGGTAAAAATCGGACCGATCTTGTAGCGCTTTATCAAGTTCAAAGCTTCCGCTTTCAGTTCGGGAGTGAAGTCGATCAAGTCGTCCACGGAAATACCGTTGCGATCATAGGCTGGCGGTTTGGTGGGAAACGGCTGGGTTGGCGAGTACCATTCGCCCGGAACGTCGCCTTGCTCCACGGGCCGCTCTTCAATCGGCCAAACTGGTTGACCGGTGACTCGATCAAAAACGTAGAGGATCGATTGCTTGGTCGGCTGAGCCACCGCTTTGATGGTGCGGCCATTCACCGTTATGTCAGCCAGGATAGGCGCAGCAGGGATGTCCATGTCCCACATGCCATGATGGACTAATTGGTAATGCCACTTCCGCTTTCCAGTCTTCAGGTCCACACACACGAGGCTCTCGCCGAACAGTCCTGCTCCTGGGCGATTTCCCCCGTAATAGTCGGAGGTGGGCAGTTCCACCGGCAGGTAAACCAGTCCCAGTTCCTCATCCACAGTGATTTGGGCCCAAACACCGGTGTTGCCGGTATATTCCGCCGAATTGTTGAGCCAAGTGTCGTATCCGAACTCGCTTTTCATCGGGATCGTATGGAAAATCCAGAGTCGTTTGCCGCTTCTGACATCAAACGCGCGTACATACCCCTTAACGTTTTGCTTGCTCTTGGGAGCAGCCCCGTCTAGGAACGCCGCCCCGACCAGAACAACATCCTTCGCCACCACCGGCGCGGACTGCATGCCGATTTCGGCTTCGTTTAAGTTGATAGTCTGATCGTCGTTCTCCTTCAAATCGATGGTCCCGTTATCGCCGAAACCTAGTGACGGCGAGCCGGTTTTGGCATCCAGCGAAAGCAGGCGGTATCCAGGCGTGACATACAAGATGCGAGATTGTTTCCCATCACTCCAATAGGCCAAACCTCGGCCCGACAGACCTCGAGGGGCGGCGGCGCCGCGGGCGCCTTCGTGCTCGCCATGTGTCCACAGGAGCTCTCCTGTCGCGGCATCGAGGGCAATCACCGCTCGCCGCGTTCCGGCAGTAGCGTAGATGACTCCGTTGACCATCAACGGCGTCCCTTCCAGCTTGTATTCCGGACGATTTCCCAGGTTATCGGTCTTGAATCGCCATGCGATCTCAAGCTTTCCAAAGTTCGACGCGTTGATCTGATCGAATGGCCGGTACCGGGTACTTGTGAGGTCTCCGCCGTAGGTCGGCCATTCGTCGGGTTTCCCGGTCGATTGACCGGTAACAACAGTGCACATACCCAACAGTCCGCTTAGCACGAAGGAGAGTTTCAATAACCGATTCAATGGAGTCGCTCTTAAATTCATGCTTTTTCCGTTCATCTGCCAGCATGTCTACTCAGAGGGCGGATTTGAGGTCGCTGAGATCATTTTTTCGCAGCGTACGGGCCGACTTCCGGTTTGGCCTGCGTGTCCTTCAGAGGACCAAGTTCCGCTGCCACTCCGCGGGCGATGGCCGCCGTCTCACTCCCGGCCTGGAAACACGTGAAGTCCGGGCGATCGCGCCAGGCCAATGGTCCGCAGAGCCTCTTCCCAGCTGCAAGAGCGGCGTCATGCACGACGTTGATCAGTCGCTCGTAATCTGGCTCGCCTTGTTTGTAACCCGAAAAATTGCCGAGGTCTCCACTCGCCGCAAAGACCGCGTCCACGCCCGGAATCGCTGCGATCTCTCTTGCTTGCGCGGCGCCCCCTAAGGTTTCAATCATCTCGATCAGAACCACGTTGTCGTTGATCGTATTCCGATAGCCACCCGGCACGCTGCCCCAGAAGTCAGGCGAGAATGCCTGCCCGCCGCCCAGGCTACGTTTCCCCAGCGGCGGGAAATACGTCCAATCTCTTCCCGCCTTCCCTTCCTCAACGGTCCTCACGGTGGGAATGACGATCACCAATGCGCCCGCGTCCAAGGCATGCTGAATCTCGCGTTCATCCGCGTAGGCTACCCGGACGCCGGGAACCGCCTTGGCGTGCGGGCAAGCCTGCCACATTTTGGCTACGTCCGCCCAGTCGCGAGTATTATGCTGCATCTCCGTCCAGACGAAGTCATAGCCGGCGTTAGCGAAGGCGCAGTAAGTGGACGGATCGGATGAGGCGAAAAATGTTCCGCCCGTTACTTTCTCGCCTCGCATCATCTTGAGCTTCACGGGATTCCAGATCTTGCCGTTGGGGGGCGCATCGAAAGCGTGACCGTACTTCCAGGACCTCTCGTCGATGATGCCTTGATTGACCGCATCAGGCAACGCGGTGGTGATTGCGCCGGAATCCTTGCCGGCGGGAGCCGCCAGCGGGAACTTTAGAGCGCCTGCAGCGGCATTGTTGGCGTAGGGATCGGCCGTGGGCGGCGGCTGCCCTCCCGGCGTCTGGCCTCCGGCTTGCTGACCTTGTAACCGCATTCCGAATCCGAGTGTTACGGAAAGCGCTAAAAGTGTAAACCGACGATTCATTTTCATTCCCTTTCTCGATGCTCAATTTGACTGGCATGGTCACCCAACTTCCGATTTACGCCGTCCTCTTCTCACCGACCAACTCGATGGTGAATCCATTGGGGTCGAGGAGGCGCAGTGCGTGGCCGCCTTGGGCCGGAGTTGTTTCCACCTGAAGCTTCCGCAGTTTTGAGGCAACGATCTTCTTATCGAACCCTGCCACTCCGAAGCAAAGCCGTTCGATGGCGGGCTTGCCACCGGATGGTACCGGTTCCAACGCCAAGCGTGTATTCGCGACTTGGAACCAGACCTGGTCGGATTTCTTAACACTGGGAGGCCCGAAAAACCGCGTGTAGTAAACAGAGGAGCGATCCAGATCCGACACCGCGAGAGCAACATGATCGAGACCAACAGCCGCAACAGCAGCGTCGTCGGGGGTGATGCGCGTGGAGGGAATAATGGTTTTTGCAAGTCCAGCAGGCACACCTAGCAACTGCAGACGGATTCCATCGTCATCGGTCGGCATGCCAAAGCGCCCGGCACCCATCTTGATCCCGTCCTTCTCGATGGCGGCGCGCATTTCGTCGGGTTTGTAATCCTTCACCAGCGCGCAAAAGTGATCGATTTTCGGCGTTGCGTCGGTAGGCGGTGTGCCGCCGAAGGCGATGTAAGCGCTTCCCATTCGTACGTAATAGCGCGCCGGTGGATCGCGTTCCTGGAGCAACTGAGGATCGAAGATCCGCCCGTACCATTCCGCCGAAGCTTTCTGATCCGGCACTGTCATGCCGATATGTTCCAATCCAGTGGTCTGGAGCGGCAAAGACCCCGGCTCTGGCTGGTCTGCCCGGCTAGGCACGGCCCACAGACACGCCAGCGTCGTTGCAGCTGCCAGCACTTCTCGCCGGCTCCATTCGCCCGAGGCGCTTGTTAGAGCTTTCATTGTCAGATATCGAGTTTCTAGTGCCAAAGGGGACGCGTGCAGCGTTAACCGCTTGAGAATCATACCAGCCGATAGGTATGAAAGCAACCTCCACGGGGTGTTGAACCACGTGTGGGAAGTGGATAGAACCGCGCTTTCGGGTGACACGGTTTGGGGCGGTATCTATTGCCGTGGCTTGACGATATACAATGTACTGGTCGTTCTCACCGACGATGGCTAGCAACTGATGGGAACATGGATTAGTTTCGATCTAGAAAAATCGCTTTCAACATTGGATCCACTGAAAACGCACCCACGAGGACCTAATGCTTTCCCGACGTAGCTTTTCGAAATCAATCCTCACTGCTCCGTGGATTCTGCGTGCTCAGCAAGGCTCCTTGAAAGCTCGCGTGAAGATCGATACGGAACGAACCATTGGTGATATCGATCCGAAGCTGTTCGGAAATTTCATTGAGCACTTGGGTCGCTGCATCTATGGCGGTATATTTGATGAAACATCCTCCTTGTCGGACGCGGATGGTTATCGTCGCGATGTTCTGGATGCAGCCAAGAAGCTGGATGTAAAGCTACTCCGGTGGCCGGGCGGGAACTTCTCGTCCAATTATCACTGGCGCGATGGCGTCGGCCCGCGCGACCAGCGCCCGCCCCGGCTGGAAATGGCGTGGGGCACGGTGGAAAGCAATCGCTTCGGAACCCACGAATTCTTGAATTACACAGAGAAGCTTGGAGCCGAGCCGTACATCTGCGCGAACCTGGGAACCGGCACCTGGGAAGAGGCCCAGCAATGGGTGGAGTACTGCAATTCCAGCGAAGACACCGCCATGACGCGGCTGCGCCAACAGAACGGCCGCCCAACTCCCTGGAAAGTCACTTATTGGGGGCTGGGCAACGAAATGGATGGCCCTTGGCAGATGGGCCACCGAAGCGCCGACGACTATGGCAAGTTCGCTCTCGAGGCAGCCAAGCTGATGAAGTGGACCGACCCGAACGTGAGGTTGATCGCGGCCGGCTCCTCGAATTTCGGTGCCGGCTCTGATTGGACGGGCTGGAACCGGACCGTTCTCGAGTACCTCAAGAATCATGCGGACTACCTCTCGCTCCACATGTACGTCGGCAATCCTCAGGATGACTACGGCGATTTTGTGGCCAGTTCCATGGAACTCGCCTCACGGCTTAAGGCTGCCGAAGGCATCATCGATGCCGCTCTTTCTGGAGTGCGCAATCGGAAAATCTACATCGCCTGGGACGAGTGGAACGTCTGGTATCGCGCGCGCGGCGAGGCTCAGCGCGGCCGCCGCATCCTCGAGGAACATTACAACCTGGAAGATGCGCTGGTGGTGGCGACCTTCCTCAGCGCCTTCGTAAACCACGCACACATAGTGAAGATCGCTAACATGGCGCAGCTAGTGAACGTGATCGCGCCTATCTTCGCCAACGATAACGGCCTGTTTCTGCAGACGATTTACTACCCGCTTCAACTTTTCGCAAACAACACCCAGGGGAAGGCGTTAGAGCTGTTTGTCGATAGCCCGAAGTACAGTAGCCGCCGTTTCGACGACGTTCCGTACCTGGATGCTTCAGCCGCCTACGATAACGGCTCTCTCGTTGTGAACGTCGTGAACCGGCATCGGGACCAAGCCATTCAAACCGAGTTCAACCTGGAGGACAAGCACTTTAGCGGCGCCGCAGAAGCCATTGAGGTCAACGGTCCCGATATCAAAGCGGAAAACAGTTTCGACGGCGCACCCGTAAAACCGGCCCAGCGGTCCGCAACGGCAGAGGGTAAAACCTTACACTACAACTTCCCGCCGCACTCGTATACCATGATTCGTGCGAGATTGGCGTAGCCGGGCTGAACACCTGAGAGGATGGACTTTCCATGAGAATACATCGCATTTTTGTCAATTCCGTGATGGGTGCAGCTCTGTTCGCGGCCAACGCCGCGGCGCAGACGCACCTGGAGATCAAGGTCCACACCGGGCATGGCGTTAATGGGTATGACGTCAACTCGACCATGATTTCTGGCGAGCACGATATGATCGTGATCGATCCGCAGTTCACCCTCAGCGAGGCGCATCGTCTGGCGGCCGAAATTCTGGAATCGAAAAAGAATCTGACCACGATCTACGTCACCCACCCGCATCCGGACCATTTGTTCGGACTTGCGGTTCTCAAACAGGCATTTCCAAACGCGAGGGCGGTAGCGTTGCCCGCCACCGCGGAGGCAGCGAAGACGGCTTGGCCGGCACGCCAGAAGTTCTGGTTTCCCACCTACGGCAACAATGTTCCGGGACCCGATCCGGTTGTGCCGGAGGCCTTGACCACGTCGGTCCTGACCTTAGAGGGTGAACAGTTCCCCATCACAGGCCCGGTGCAGGGAGACGATGGACCCGGTAACAGTTTTGTGTATATTCCTTCGCTGAAGGCCGTTATCACAGGGGACATCGTGTTCGATCACGTTTACTTTGGAGTGCCGCGCGGCAAAGCCCGTGACGACTGGAGCAAGACGATCGATCAGATCACTGCTCTGGAGCCCGCGATCATCGTGCCCGGACACGAAGGCCCGGGAGCGACGCGGGATCTGCGCTCGATTGAATTCATGAAGAAATACATCGCGAACTGGGATGCGGACGCTGCCTCCTCAAAGGATGCGGCGGAAATGAAGGCCAAAGTACTGTCTCAGTATCCTGGGCTGGGAATGGAATTCACGCTGAACGATCGCATCAAGACGTATTTTCCGGATCCGAAGCCGTAGCGATCACGAATGCCTAGCCGTCCAGGCTTGAAGTCCCGTCGCGCGCAGATGCTGATTGCCGTACGCGAGATGATTCTGCGCAGCGAGGTCGCCTCTCGAAAGACCATCGAGGAGGTTGAGCTCTCGAAGAAGCTCGGAGCATCCCGGCCGCTTGTTCGTGGGACGCTGGAAAAACTGCATCAGGAGGGGTTGCTCGAAGAACTGCCCAACGGTGGATACGCGCCTCGTATCTTGACCCGGCAGGACATTGCCGACGCAATCGAGGCGCGCGGTGCGCTGGAAGGCTTGGCCGCCGGTCTGGCAGCACGGCGCGTCACCGATCCCGCAGAGATTGACCGGGCTCGCCGCATCCAGGCTGAACTCGTGACAGCGACAGATTCGTTCTGCTTAACAGAATCGCCGACTGTCAAGCAGATGGCAGGTTTCGCTGAATTGAATCTGGCTTTTCACCAAGCTCTCATCGCGCTCGCAAAGAGCCCGATGCTTCAGCTCGCGGTCGATCGCGTTCAATCCATCGCGTTCGCGTCTCCCGCCGCGGTTGTCACTCCAGCGGAACCAGGCGGTTATTCCAGGGCGATTCGCGAGCATGAAGAGATTCTGCGCGCCATTGAGACGGGCGATGCTATGCGAGCGGAGAAACTCGTTCGAGAACACGCGCGGTTCGCACTGCGTGGCGTGAGGAACGCTCTCGACCGGTCTGGCCCGTTGGCCCCGGCGCCGAAAGTCGAGTCGGCGCCTCGCGGCGACACCGCCGCCAAGACTACCGCGCGTAATCCCGAATTGGCCGGCCCAACGTCGGAACTAGTGCTGGATGCTGCGGCAGCCCTGTTCGGCGAGAAAGGTTTCAGCGAAACCACCACACGCGCGATCGCCGCCCGATTGAATATTCATCAGGCGTCGCTCTACTACCACATCTCAACCAAAGAGGAACTGTTGTATCGCATCAACAGGCTTACGTTGGAGACAGTTGAGCAGCAAGTCCACCATGCGAGCAAGGACCACGAACATCCGCGAGATCGGCTGAGCGCGTTGATCCAGGCCCATCTTCAAGGGCTGTTTGAAAACCCGAATCGCGCGCTTGCCGCAATCAGCGAATACCGCTCCTTGTCCCGCTCCCACCGCAGAGAACTGACCGGGCTGCGCAGGAACCATTCTGACCTGCTCGACAAGGAGCTCGCATCGGCCGCGAAAGCCGGCATCGTGCGCAACGACATTCCCGTCTCAGTCCTCCGGCTCGCCCTCCTGAACTATCTGAACTGGACGCCACGCTGGTATCATCTTTCAGGTCCGCTGCCTCTCGAGGAGCTCGCCGGAATCTACGACCGCATGTTTTTCGAGGGGATTGCCGCCGTGGGCCAACCCAGGCCTTCCGTGCCCCAACCGCGGAATCCGCGCCGGACACGGGCTGGACCGGCACATCGCGGAACTCTAGGCAAGTTCGTTCGTACCGCGGCTGAATTGTTTTCGAAACAAGGTTACGCCTCCACTAGCACACGACCTATCTCGACATTCATCGGCATGGAGAAGGCCACGCTCTACTATCATGTCAAAAGCAAGGAGGACCTTCTGTACCTGATCACGAAGTCCTCCGTCGAAGCTCTTCAAGAGGATTTGCAAAAAGCTATCGAAGGAATCGCTTGTCCATTTGACCAACTTGCGGTGCTCATTCAAGCGCACTGCATGAGCCTGCTGCGCGATCAGACGCAGCACGCGACTGCGCTGGCTGAGGTTCGAGCGCTCTCATCCGGACGCCTGGCTGAGATTGTCAGCACGCGCAAGGCGTACCGGCAAAGAATCCGGCGGATCATCGAGGGGGCGCAGAAAACGGGCCACCTTCGCACGGATGCGCAGCCGCGCTATCTCGCTTCCATGCTCCAGGGCCTGCTCGACCGGGCTGTGGAGTGGTACCAGAAGCGCGGGATGCTCAGACCCGCCGAGCTGTCCGGCCACTTCTGCGACATTTATCTGTTCGGAGCTCAGAAGGCTCCCCCGACAAGCACAACACGTTAAGACGTTGGCTGAAAGGATGGATCATCAAATGACACTCACCGATTGGCGGTATCAACGAAAGTCGCCTATTGTTCCGATCGCGCTGCTGATCTTGTGTTGGCAAGGCGCGGCTCAAAATCGCGGAGGTTCTCAGCCGCCCGGGGCCACCCCTGGATCAGGCCCGTATCAAGCCGTCATGGAAATGGACGCAGGCTTACCCGATCACACCATCTACCGACCCGACAACCTGTCGGAGTTGAATGGCGCGAGTTTACCGATTGTCGTTTGGGGCAATGGCGCCTGCGTCAATGCCGGCAACTCTTTCAGCAACTTTCTGACGGACATTTCGTCCTACGGCTATCTCGTGATCGCGCTCGGCCCCATTGTCCAACGCGACACGGCTCCTCCCCAGCCTCCGGCGGCGCCGCTTCCGCCCCAGGGCGCTGACTCTAGCGAACCTCCTCGCGGTTTGCCCCCGGCTGCAACTCATCCATCCCAGATGATCGATGCAATCCAATGGGCGACTGCAGAAAACGATCGTGCCGCCAGCAAGTATTACAAGCGCCTCGATAGCAGCAAAATAGCCGTGATGGGTCAATCTTGCGGCGGCGTGCAGGCGATTGAAGTCGCCGTCGACCGTCGTGTATCCACTGCCGTGATTTGGAACAGCGGGCTCTTCGGCAAACCGACCAACCTCGGCGGCGGAAAAACTCTGAGCAAGCAAGACCTGGAATCCATTCACATCCCCGTGGCTTACATCAGTGGCGATCCCCGGGACATCGCGTTCAAGAACGCGGAGGCCGATTTCGATTACCTGACCAAAATCCCGGCGTTCCGCGCCTACGAAAAGGGAGTGGGGCACGGCGGCACCTATCGGGAGCCGAATGGCGGAGAATTCAGCGGCATCGGAGTAGCCTGGCTGAACTGGCAGCTCAAGGGCGATCAGCGTGCAGCGCTGATGTTTCGGGGGCCGGAGTGCGGCCTGTGCGTCAACCCGAAATGGGTTGTCCGGACGAAAAACATAAAATGAGGTTCCTGCTGCTGTTAGTTTCGGTTGCAGCATTTGGGCAACCCGCTAAGTTCGAACCGCCCCGGCAAGGCGATGGACACCCGGACTTGCAGGGAGTTTGGCGCAACGCCTCCATCGTTGCAGCGTTCAACGTCGAAGGGCAAAAGGCGTACTATAACGAGCCGGGCGGAGCATCCGTAATCGTGGACCCGCCCGATGGCAAACTACCCTATCTGGCGGGCGCACTCCAGAAGGCCAATGACAATCACGTACATCGCGAACGCGACCCCACCGGACATTGCCATATGCATGGAGTCCCGCGTTCGCTGGTACCTCCGTTTCCGACGGAAATCGTCGAGGACAGCAGCTACGTGGTCCTGCTTTCGGAGACCGAGCACAGCGTCCGCATCATTCCGCTTGACGGGCGTCCGCACCTGAAGAATTATCACGCCTGGGCCGGCGACTCGCGGGGCCACTGGGAGGGCGACACGCTAGTGGTGGATGTGACCGGCTTTAACGGCAAAACCTGGCTGGATCAGTCGGGAAATTTCGTGGACGAAAAAGAACAGGTGGTGGAGCGCTTCACGATGACGGGACCCGACACGATCGTCTATGAGGCGCGGGTGGAGGATCCAACCGTGTATTCTCGGTCCTGGACCCTGCGCGTTTCGCTGCGGCGTCAGCCGAAAGGCACTGAGTTGATCGAATACGACTGTATCGAGGGAGAGCGTGACGAGATTCATTTTCCCGGCGCCGCAAATCAGAAACGTTAGGCCCGCTTTTGTTTTGGCGCTGTTGTTGACTGCCGGGAGCGGCCGCGGCTGGCCCCAAAGCGGGGGAGCCGACCTCCGCGGCATCTGGATGGCTGAGAACAAGGCAGACGCGAACCTGGAGCGCGCACACGTGATTGTGGATCCGCCAGACGGCAAGATCCCGTATCGGCCCGAGGCGGCTGCCCAACAGAAGCAAAATTTTGAAAATCGGGCTACTGCCGATCCAGAAAAAAGATGCTTCCAACCCGGAGTGCCGCGCGCCGCGTATCTGCCATCGCCTTTTCAGATTTTCCAGAACGACCGCGGCGTGTACATCGTATATCAGGATGCTCATTCGTACCGCATCATCTACTTGAATGGAAGCCCGCACAATGAAGGGCTGGGTTATGCCATGGGCGATTCGCGCGGCCACTGGGAGGGTAATACGCTGGTGGCTGACGTCTCGAGCTTCAGCGATACCACTTGGCTGGATGCCGCGGGGGATTACCATAGTGATGAATTGCATGTTGTGGAGCGCTACACGCGCATGAATCCCGACACCCTGATGTACGAGGCCACTATCGAAGACCCGAAAGTGTTCACGCGGCCGTGGAAAATTCGCACGCCGCTTCGCCTGCAGAAAGGAATTCAGATTTTAGAGGATGAATGCGAAGAAGGCGAGAATGGCCGGAGGCATCACGTGAGCCTGTTCAAGGAAGCGCGGTAGGAGCAACGAATGAAATCACGAACTTTAGCCACATTATCAGCAACCATTATCTTGGCCCTTGGCGGAATCGCCCAGGCCCAGACCCCGTCCCCGACCGTAGACGGTTACATCACAGCCGCGAAGGTTGCCGCGGGGACCGATTGGGCCGGAGGATTGGTCCGCATGTGCATTCCTCCGCCTCCGGGCGCCGGCGGCCCTCCTCCTCCAAGCCGAACCATCCCGGCGCGTGAAACATGGTACGCAGAACCGGCGAAGGTCGCCGACAATTTCTATTTCCTGGGTACCAAGATCCACAGCGCATGGGCTCTGGTGGGAAGCCAGGGCATCATCATTATCGAGGCATTGTTCGACTACGCCGCAAAAGACGAGATCCTGGATGGACTTAAGAAAACGGGTTTGGACGCCAACAAGGTGAAGTACGTGATCCTTTCGCATGCTCACGGCGATCACGACGGCGGCGCCAAACTCTTGCAGGATACGATTCCGGGGGTGCACCTCGTCTACGGCGCGGAGGATTGGGACGCGATCGACAAGGCGGCCACCCACATGGGCGGAAAACCCAAGCGCGACGTCACCGGCGACGATGGGATGACGATCTCCGTTGGCGATGCTTCCTTGCGTATCGTCACTATGCCGGGACACACGCCTGGAACCCTCTCCTACTTATTTGAAATCCGCGACAACGGCAAGCCCCTCCGAGTTGCCTACGTGGGCGGCATGGCGATCCCCTTTAATGCCGATGCCCAATACTATGACCGCTACCTCGCCTCTTCGAAGAAAATGGCGAAGGCGGCAGCCGATTATGGCGCCACGGCCCTGATCGCCAATCATACTGAGTTCGACAACGCCTTCTACAAGGCGCACACTGCCGCGGACCGCAGAAACGGCGAAGCGAATCCGTTCGATGTGGGCGCCGATGCTGTCGCCCGCTATTTCGCGGTAATCCAGGACTGTACCGCTGCCGACAAGTTGCGAGCGACGGGAAAATAGGAGCAAACATGAACCTCAAGAAAGTTTTAGGCGCCGCTCTTGCGACCGTGTGCACTGTCGTGTTGTTGCTTCCTGAAAGCAGAGCGCAGAGTGGGAGTGAGATCGCGAGTCGGATGAAGCACGGTTCGTGGGAGAAGATCAAAGTCCACGGCAAGTCCCTCGAAGGGAATCTGGAAGGTGACTCTCCGGATCGCGACGTTTTCGTTTATCTTCCTCCGAGTTATG
>Ga0302325_10011186_pt1 | contig 19357 bp, 18 predicted proteins | sample Palsa_T0_2_FD_201948 | JGI IMG/M metagenome (GOLD analysis project Ga0302325, IMG submission 201948) | Peat permafrost microbial communities from Stordalen Mire near Abisko, Sweden - Palsa_T0_2 | ecosystem: Environmental > Terrestrial > Soil > Palsa > Peat permafrost | place: Sweden: Abisko...
TGGGAGCTCACCTGGTAGCGTGTGCTTGGTCAACAGGGTTTCTTCCTCGGAACTCATGTTTTCATTTGTCCCACTGCGTCTTTCAGGTGTAACGCTTGCAACGCCTGATGTTCTTCCAGAAATCGCTATAGGTATGCCTTGGATCTCTTGCAACTTATCATCTTCGACCTGAAACATGTCATGGCCACCTGGCCAGGTGTATAAGTCGACGTTCCCTTCTGTGACTTCACGTCTCGTAGACATCTCAACACCTTTATGCCTGTCATCCAGCTGATCCACAGTTTCCACATCGGCCTCCGGGTGACCAAAATTATTCTCGTGCTGATCTCCAGTCGAGATCCCTCGCTCAAGTCCCCATATTGAGTCCATGTAGCCGCTGGAGCTGGGTTCTTCCAAATCAGGATCCGGTGTTTTGTAGACGGCGGCGGTACTGGCATGTGCATGGGGGTAGGGAAATGAACCTTGAGATCCAAGTGGTCGAGTATTGCCCGAGAAACTTGCTTGACTGTTTGACTGATTCCATTGATTCCATGAGCTCCAAGTAGCATCGTCTAAACCAAAGTCCCAGTTTTCGAAGTTCAACTGGGGCTGATCAGGCTCGTTATTTGCTTCCTCATTTTGCCACATAATGAAGTTTGTTAACGTGATGTTGCATTCGGAGAAGATGTCGACTTCGGAGAAGGAGGTATTCAAGTAGGACGACGGATGCCAAAGGAGGACAAATCCACCTCGTGGTGTGTGAATGAATTATTTTGTGGAAACAAAACCGTGAATAGCTCTCAAGTGATCAGTGATTTCCAAGGCGAGGCCAAGAAGCAGCCCTGGCAGCGGCAGCCCTCTGGTGAATCCGCCTGGCAAGTTTGCTGGGGTGAACGGATTTCTTGAGAACTGACCGGTCAGGGTGGGGCCATGCATCCATTCTTGGCCGTCCTCGGCCATCGCCATTTCCGTGATTTTATTGACCAATCCCAGAAATGGTGAGTACATCGGATCAGATCAGCTGTTTTATCGGCATCTACTCTACTGTCTGGTACTAGACGGCTTCATTAATTGACTGTCCCTTTTATTGCTTCCCTGTTTGGCGAGTGTCGAATTTCGGCTATCGCAACACAGAAACCATGGCTTTATGGAATCTAGATACTCTTTCCACGCTTCTTGAGAGCATGCAGGGCAATTTGAATGCTTTGAAGCAAGGCCAGGTTGGTAGTACAGATGCATATGAAGTCCAAAAGCGTTTCATGTCAACAGCAGAAGAGATTCTTGCTATGACTTCTGACCCTGTTCAATCAGTCAAGAATATTGCGCGTGGGGTAAAAACTCACAACTCTGCACATTTTCCAGGCTGACCGACTGACTTCGTGCAAAATCTAGTATACAGCTTCTGTCGCCTTGGAAATCTGCTTGGATTTGAACCTTATCCAATATTTCCCGGAAGATGGAAGTGCCGTGGATTATTCGACTCTCTTGGAGAGAACTGGGGTTGACAAGACTGTACTTAGTATGATCTAGAAACATCTTATTGAATAGCTTCTGCTGACTTCGAACTTACGACAGCTATGGTTTTGAATTTGTTGAGCAAGAAGGGGATCTTCAAACAGCTCGGTCAATCACAGTGGAGTCACTCTGCTCTCTCGATCACACTCCTGAAGCCGTCTTTCAATGACTTGATTTCTTCTGTGTAGGTCGCCATGAGAACAGAATACACTTTGTAATTATCTAATAATCATATAATGTAGTCTGGACGAAAGCTTCAAAAGCTGTTCCACACTCCCATCATTCCTCCAGAAAACCGCCTACAAAACGCCAAGCCCAGGCCACACAGCCTTCAACGACTACTTCCATAACGACCTAGACTTTTATCACTTTTGTGCTTCCCAAGACATTAAGAAAGGATTGAGATTCTCTCGTGCCATGTTACAGGTAGCGGAAGCAAGCCTTCGATTCTTCGATGCCTCGTATTCTGTCCAGCAACTCGCAGCGTCTGATCTGATTGTTGATGTTGCTGGGGGCCTAGGCCAGACGGCCATCTTCCTCGCAGATCGTCTACCAGAACAGAAGTTCCTCGTTTTAGACTATTCAAGTGTGACTAATGAGGGGGAACGCCAATGCCCTGTTCATCTCCGCCATTCTATCAAATACCAGGCTCATGATATGTTCAAGTCCTATGGCGAAGTCATGGACGGAAATCGGGACAATCTCGTGTTCTTGCTCAAACAGGTACTTCATGATTGGGGCGACATAGAATGCATCCGGATCCTGTCAAATGTACTCGAAGCTTTGGGAAAGTCAGGAAGAATATTGATCATTGAATCAGTGAAGCCACTTGAGAATGTCAGCTTGAGCACCGCGATGTCGGAACTCATGGTGATGAGTATGTTTGGGGGGTTCCATCGCACGTATGCGGACTATGAGAGGTTGATACTTGCAGCTGGGTATGATGTCGCTATCAAGACTTGGTCTGCCAATTCTGGTCAGCATGATGATTTTCTGGTTATTGAAGTGCAGCCAGGGGGTGTATCTTAAGGCAGGTTCACACAGAAGCCAAGAAATAAAGAGGCGGAGTTCATTACAGCAAATTATCTGGAATTTTACTGTAAAAGTAGCTAGGAAATCGCGGAGCTTTCGCTTGACAATTATTAATAACTATGAAAGTTCTCTTGCAATTCCAATCTTCTGCCATGACCCAATAGCCCAACTGCCGTGTCCACTTCCTCGCGTACCATACAAAAACAAAACAAAGAAACCCAACAACCTCCCGCCTTCATCTCTCCAACCTTGTCCAAACAAAAACATATCAAAGAAATCCACCTCTTCCTCCATCCCTCCAATCTTGTCCAGAACAAACACTAAACAGCTTCCAAAGTACAACTCCCACATCGCTGATGCGAGCACTCGGGACAACCATCAACAAAGGTAGTCATCCCGCCATGTCCGCATTGACAGCAGAACCAAACCCAGACAATCCTTCCCATGGGATTGGCCTTGTTGCTACCACTACAATCTACTACCACGTGAGTCGCTTCCTGAAAGTTGCTTGAGTGTGTAATTTTCAAAGGCTTATCTCCCTAAGTTGATCCGTTAGTAGTGAATCCGTTTGAGGGCATTGGATAAACTTCACAATTTCGGGGGATTCAAAGGCCATAAGGTCATTCCAGAGAGACTCATAGATATCACGACCTGTGAATTTGAGATTCAGATTGTTGGGGTTGACTTTCGCTTCAAATTAGTCTCGCTTCTCACATTGGGGGAGATGTTCCTGCGTAACTTACTCGGCTTGAAAGTCTCAACGTGCTTTGCCCATGAATAGCTCCCATCAACACTGCCAACAACAGCCTTGAAACATTCCATTGCAGAAACGGAAGATTTTTCTGAAACATTCCTATTTTTGAGTCGGCAACGGAGGAAAAGTAAAGTCGTAGGATTCAAGACTCTCAGAAGATTGCGGTGTTCTGTTTCTACACTCCATCAATGATCCAGACCAGCTCATTATATATCAGCATAACCGGCCATTTTTGAAGCTCCCAGACTTCTATGCTATGCCCGAGCTGCTCTTGTTTATGTCAATGTTTAGCTCTGACTGGTAGATATCAGAATAGCCTCACTTCGAAAGCTTGAACCGGTCAGTTCTCACCATTTCCTCCACCACATAATTTCACACAGCCAGCTAGCCTGCTCAAGATGCTCAGAGCTATTGACCGCATAGGGTCAGGATTGGGCCATGATGTTGGGCTTCTTTCAAGTCAAGTTCACATTGCGGTAACCGGTGATTTCGAAAGTTCTCAACTCGAGAATCTCAGACCAGTGAGCGCAAAGTGACTCATTTGCAGGGCTGTCAAAGAGAAAGCCTACCAGCTGAAGCTACTAATTTCTATGGAGCTGTTAATTTTTAGTCAGTCTTGGGCAGATTTGTAAAATAGCTGTGACCGGTGATTTTCGATATTCTCGGGTCGGTGGGTTCGCTTGCCGGTGCGTTTCCAGAGCTACAGTCTTTTCCGCCTTCTAAATAAATGCTTTCAAGATATGGATATGGGAACGAAGTATAGAAAATACCTAGTGTGGTATTGCACTTATTATTTTTTGAGTTTTTAAATAGGCTCGTACAATTGATGCGCGCTTCCAATATTAGCGATGAGCGTATCCCTGCAGCCGCCTCCAAGATTCGTTTTGCAAGTAGGGACGGAGCTGATTGGATATCAATTCCAAGCACTATTCCTCAAGTTGCTATGAACTGGGACATTTCGAAAGGTTAGAGCTAAGCAAAGCTTTGTTTACTACCTTCGCTGCATCCGATATCTGTGTACTTGAAGGGGGTGGAAGGGACATAACATATTTTCAAGTGATTCTATATCAAATTGAGACGCAGAAGACAGAAGTTGGAAAAAGGGTGCCCGTAATTCTTTCGCCTGAGTGAAGGGCATCAAGGTATGGATAATCGTTGGTGGAAAGGTTAAGTAGATAGATATTGTATGAGCCGTTCACTTCATCATAAATTCTCAATTTGATGCTCTCCTGAACCTATGGTCCCATGTCTCCTGTTCTCAAACACCAGTGAAGATAATTTACAACTGATTATCTACCTCTTCCCTGTCATCATCGCCATGTTCGAGCTCGTCGACCCCGTTACCGGCGATAGTTCCCCCAGACTGAACGCGACCCGTCCCTTCGTTGAGTTCGGTATGACCAAAAGGCGCTCCCCGGGCATCCTTCTTAACGAAGTCTTTGGCAGTAGCGTTAGACGTGGTACCATTATTCTCGGCTCGCTCGACAATCTCATCTTGCTGTTCTTGGGTGTTCGGAGTATAGGCCATCTTGCAATGTAAAGCTGTATTAGGACTTGTAAGTATGTATCATGATATGAATAATGCATGTGTTGCCTTCTCACCCGAGGGAATTCAGACACTGAAGTAGGCGGGAGATTGTAAGCTGATCTGAGTAATGCAAGGCTATGGCTTGTAAGTTCTGGATCTCAAGAAGGAGTGAACGCACAAGTAGCTTGAAAGGTGTTTTGGTAAAGTTCATGTTTGTCTGTGGAAACAAATCATCTTCAAGCGGGAATACTCTCAAGTTATATATGCCATCAGGCTAGAAGGAGGCTCTTTCTGACCTGCAAGCTCTTGACTTCGGAATGTCACTGCCATTTCACAAGACTCCTGCCATCCAATGCATACAGCTCCTCGTACCACCCAGATACTGTGTGTGCAGATCGGCACCATTGAATCAGATGTCCGCCTTTACGCCCGAGTTGCGCGCCCTCGACTCTGTATCCCTTACTCAGGCGCGATATCATCCGTCGACGATCGGGGAATATAGAGCCTTATAAAGATCTGTAACCTTCCTTACCTGACAATTCGTGGTTCACACGGTTGTATCACGCCTGAAGTCCGGAAACATCTCAAGGCGCGCACACATACAAAGAAGCTGCTTCCATGGCGCCCACTTGGCCTGGAAAATGTTGGCGGAAGAAAGTGGAGTGGTCAATTGACATGGCAGGAGCAATACCAGTTACTCGATTCTCGATACAAGTACTTGCATGACTGGGAAACCGTCACCGAAAGGCGCACAATGCAACGAGATGCCTACCACAAGCGGCGACGACGGTGGCCTATGTCGAAAGGGAGGAAGAGGGGCTGCGTCTGGCTAAGAGAATTTAGGCGAGACAATAACTTCAAAGGTCAATATTCTGAACACGGTTTAGAAACACACAACTGACTGATATATACATACAGTTCCTGCTCTGATCACGGATTAAGAGCGGTCGATCTCCATCCTTATTGACATCCAAATTCAACACTTCTCAAAACGTCCTACGAAATTGCGCCCAAAGTCAGGATCTCTTATGGCTATCCTTCAGCAGGCCCATGGACATCAGCAAGCCTTTCTTGACTCTGTACTGCGAATCTCGACTTATCAACCTCTTCATTGAGAAGACCATTTTACTCCAACCACTGCGCACCCTAACCTCAGCACCCGTCTCAAATCCCTCAAGAAAACGCAGTCTCTCGTCTCGATCCTCACTTGACAAGTGCGGCGACACGAACGGAGTAGTTATCCCTGACCATAGTGCACCATCGACGCACTGCCAGAAGTCGAGGTCTGTCGACCACTTCTGCCAATTGTACAGGCGACTGCCGTGCGCAAACCGCCGATCTAGAGCCGCAAGTCGCGTGAGCACGAGATCAAAGTCACGCGTTGCGAAGATTCTTCGGATTGGCTCTAGGTTCGGGGCCAAAGTGTCGTACGGGGCGATTTCCGAGAGCTGCAGGCTGCTGGCAACAATCCAATGCGCCAGCGGATGGTGTTGCTGCTCTAGTACCTACCCTCGTTAGTACTTTATCTCGGCGGATTCATGTCTACTCACTTTCTCGACCTCAACATAAGTGTCCATTGTCCCAGGGTGACGCTCATATTCCGTTCGAAGGCTGTGGCGTACTTTGCATACAGCAACAAATAGCTTGTCGAGAGACTCCGCTTTTGTATTATATCCGAGGGCACAGTCCACGAAGTCGGAGAGGGGGATTCGGAAGATCGCTTGACACACGGCTGCATGGAATTCGGCCGCAATTTCGGAAGGGATCCCTTCGAGTGGTACTCGCCAAATTCCAGTTCCATAGAGGCTTACCATATCCGAGTGGCATTCGGAGTATCCGCCAGAGTTCATTGACCTTGGAGTCAGCTGTCAGGTTTAAGTGGTCGGCATGTTGCTCTCTGGATGGGTTCTGAGATCTGCAATTGAGCTCGAATAGCACATCAAGATCCGACCGCGCCTTCAAGTAGCCCTTCACGGTGGTTTCATCCATACCGGGAATGAGCGAGCAGATAACTTCCACTCTACTCGTACTTTTAGTGGTCGCTATCTTTCGCTGGGCTTCTGCTTCCCACCACCTAGTTTCAAGGCGAGAGGATCCCGATCCCATGACATCGAAGGGCCAGCGGAAGGAGTAAACGCTGCTAACGAAAACAGATTAGGCTTCAAGAAGCATTTGCAGGATACGGAACAGACCAGCTCAACGAAGCAATATAGAACACCTGGAGGGTTCTTGGTGCGTAAGGTTTGGAGGAAGATAAACGGAAATAATGGTTAAGGAAGTGGAATTTGGTAGAGCAGAGTGACTGAGGAGGTAGGAGTGAAGGAGGCTTGGTGAAGAAGTGAGGAGATGGAGGGGAGACACGGGAACTTATACAAAGGCTGCCTTCAAAACCTCGGACTGCAATCCTTCGTCACATCTGCATGGTGCAAATCAATACCAACTGAGAGGCTGTGTTTCGAACACAAGATGCACTAGTCGGCATACTACCCCCACGGTGAGGTTGAATCCTCTCGGATAGCCTGAGTTGTCTGCACCAAATGTCCTCGCAAGCAGCTGCCGATGGACATGTTGGCCACCGCCCACATTGCCACTTGGTCAAGGCGATCTTGTTGCTTTCGTTAAATCTGCCTTGGACGACATCCCAGTATATACCATCAGCTAGCATTCGACGTGATACGAGGTATATCGAATTCGGTCCCCAGCTTCCTAGGCCATTGGGATACAGCAGCCGCTCATGAGCGTACATAGGTACTCTATGCATATGCCCCGGTACTGTCAAGTTATAGGTTCTCACCAGCAAAAGTGTTTGTGAAATGCAACAAGAGTCGATCCCAGCCCATCCCGTACCCAAATTGCCTTCAAGGGACTTCGAGGAGAACCCAGGAAAACTCCAGGTGAAAAATTAGCCGAACTTTGAAAGGGGGGTCGTCCACGTGATCAAACGTCCAGAGAACAAGTTATTTTTGGCAGTGCGACCTTTCTATACTTGCACCCAACTTAGGCAGCCAAGTGGGCTATTGCGTTGCACCATTGTCATAAAATGGCCATCAAACACTAGGCTAGCTCGGGAGAGCGTGGGAAGGATTGGAGCATGCGGATCGGTTGAGAGGAGAACAGTTAACTTTATCCATGGTTACCTTTCAGCACTGGTTCAGCTGTCCCAGATACAGACCACAACTGCCACAATATTCGAGTTACGTGTGGTGATTGAAAAAAGGGACAAGGAGGGACGTAGGGAACGACGGAACGAACAGTGACGGTGGGCACCACGAGCAGGAGAGATGCTCTAGCGCATCAGCCCTGCTCCTGCTTCCACATTGCTAAAGGTGTTGTATGCCTGGGTGTGACTGCAGATTACCACAGCACTTTCAGTAGGAGGAGGAGCTGATGGGGCGCAATCAGCTACGATGGATGTGCATCGGCTTTGCTTCTCGATGCATCCTGCATTTGATGACATGGAACAAGTAGTACGATGGGCGGAGACTGGAGACATGCGACATTCTCACCCCCCGATTCAATCAAGAAGTACGAACGAGGCAGATTCGGCGGAGGAGAGGGGCAATATCGACCTCTTATTCGCACTTGGCCACGATCTACAAGAATCAGTAGTCAGGCGACCAGGAATGCGAGAATGAGGAGGCGTTAGACGGATGAGCACTCCCTCAAACGACGAGGCAGACTTTGCACTGTCAATCTAAGCACGTTGAAAGTACAAAGAGCCCCCCCTCCCAGCTAGGTCTCCTTTCCAACACCCCACACGCATTACCGATATAATCACCACAATCATCACAACAACTGCAGCCACTGCACTGGCCACCACTTTGTCGCCCAACAAGATGAGCGCACCACCTCTAAATGAGGCAGCACTTATTTCAGATGGTGCTCGTTTCTACGTGAGTTAGGGACAATGCAAGCTAGAAACATATATGCTGACAAGTCAGAATCTTGCTGAGGCAATCTCTCTCGTTGTAGAGGCTACGCTAGAAACAAGGCAAAGTGTGTTACCTCTCTAGAATAAGTGAGTTGATCTTGTTATAGAAGGCACCTAGAGAAAGGCAATAACTGTGTTTAGTAATAGTATGCACCGTATGGGGGGGTCTATACCTCCAGGCGGCGGGTTCCAAATCGCTACTAATCTGGTAAGTGATGCATTCGACTCACTACTCATATTCCTAATCGTTATATAGGATTCGGTATAAGCTTCATATATTGGAGAAGATGGCCGATTCACTCTGCTTCGTGGTAAGTGCTGTGAATCTGTTACGCTGAATCCTGCTGACTCAAGAGAAATCTATACTATGCTTCGAACAATGGCAGCAGCCAATTCTTCTGGCTCTAGTGCCAGAATTCCGCAGGAAACTCTGAGGCTTCTGCCTATCATATCGCGAACTTTGATTCGTCAGTATTTTCTTTAATTGGTTATCCCGCGGCTCACTTCCTACCTTAGAATTCGTTGGTGAGCTCCAAGCAAAGAATAGCCAACTTCAAGCTGGAGAACGACAGACAGAAGGCAAGTCAACTACCCACTGACCCTGTGTCCCCTAGATAACAAGATACAAAGCTCGCATAGACTCGCTCCAGAGGGAAGTTGAATTGCTTAAAGGTATGGAAGCCGAGCCTATCTGGCAATCTAATCAAATTGGCGCTAACACAATCCAGAGGCCAAGAGTAAGCTGGAATGTGAGCTCTAGTATACTCATTGGATCTGCTCGTCCCGTTAACATATTTTAGTTAAAAATGATGGTTTGAAAAGAGACATACGTGAGGTGGAGCGATCATATGCGAATATCAAAGCGCAAAAGGACAGTTTGAAGGCAGAACTTGATAACTAAAACTTCGAGCAACTTCGGATTCTGGTGTAGAGGGCTCAAGCAAGAAGCGTAGATATCTAGATTGAATTAAGGGGTCCTTCTGATGAGGAGTAATTTCTCCTAGCAATAGTTCCGCTGACGAGGGTTGGATATTCTATCTACATTCCAAGGTGAGCTGTTTCCATTAGAACGTGTGACGTACATGTCCAGGCTTCGAGAAGACTTTGAAATTGGCCTGTACTGCAAGTGTGGATTCCTGTCGGTATCTTTCTCCATGGCGGACGTGTTTAAAGAGAAAACCTAGATGGAGTGCAGTGGCGTTGGCGTTGGCGACAGGGGGATAGGGGCCAAGCCAAGGCCACCCCTCTATATGTGGGCCGTTCCAAGACCCACTACTAGTGGGTCACTGAGGTGGTCACTGAGGTGGTACATAACCACCTAGATAACGAGGGAGCATTATTCTACTGGTCATGTCCACTTGTACGAACAATTCGTTTGCACCAACCATTCGTTTGCACCAACCATTTGCTTGCACCAACCATTTACTTGCACCATTCAGTTTATGGTACTAACAATTCGTTTGCACTAACTATTTGCTTGCACCATTCTGTTTATAGTACCAACAAATTGTTTGTACTATAAACTGAATGGTACTAGTAAGTGATTAGTGCCAACAAATTACTTGCACTAACAATTTGATAGTACAAGTGATTCTTTAGTACTAATAAATTTCTTGCACCAGTATTTTGATAGTACCATTGATCTAATAGCACAAATGGTTCCTTTGTACTAACTACGCGTTTGCACTAACCATTTCATAGTACCAACAGTACTTTAGTACTAGCAAATTATTTGTACTAGTAATTTGATAGTGCCATTGATTCTTTGGTGCTAATAATTGTCTTGTACCATTGACTTGCGACATGCAACAAAACCGATTTGAAACCCTGACGTCATCCTATGTTGGACAAGCTTCAGTCTACGTCGCCGGAGATACCTCCGCTTAGAATCCATTGACGTCACCGCGTAGTTTACGATAACGACGAACGGTTCTTAAGCACGTGCCTTTTCTATAGAACAGGATGACTTCCTGGTGCGCTGAGAATCACAGAATAGAGAATGCTAAAGAACAATTGCATAGGTGCTTGTGAATTCCAAAAAAAAAAATACATTCTACCCCTAAGGTACCAAAAGTACTCTTAAACCTGAGCAAAACACAGTCAAAGAGAACAAGGACAGGGTTATAAAACGCACGTGATCAGTTTTTCTGCCGGGCCCGTGATACGGTTCCATGGAACCTCTCTGCGTGAATCAGTAATTGCAATCGGTCTTCTAGCCTGATATTGCAAATCTGACAGTTAACATGCGCCCCTCCTTGTAACTTGCTCACATGCTTCCTTAGAAAGTGTCTACTCAAAGAACCTGGGGTGGCATACGAGGCAACCCTTTTGCGCAATGTCAACGAGGAATTCCCAAGACAGATGAAGCATTTTGTCGGCCTTTCCTTTCCCTTGATGGATCGTATTGCTTGGCTTATGGCATCAGGCTCTTTAGCTTTGATGACCGGAGGACTGTCCTCTTTTGCTAGGCGTCTACGCTGGACTCGACGGGGAGCTGGTCCTTCCTCCACGCCGCAGTAGGCTGTTATGGCATTGATTGCTGTGATCCTGCGTCGACTCTTGTTCTCGAAAGATGTCTCGGGGAGCGTTAAGATGGCGTCTATTAAAAGGAGGTGTTCTGGCGTCAACTGATCTGATCGCTCTAAAGCGTCTCGCGTGTCCTCAACCACCTTCCCAGATAACTGCCGCTCGCTATCAATCACTGGCTGCTCCTTCTTGAATCGATCCACAAGTTCGACTAAGAGGAGCCTGCGCTGCCGCTGCTTCTCACTTCGAAGGCGACGAATAGCCTTTTGATACTTCTCTTCCCCCTTAGGATCTCCTCGGTCTCTTGACAATTTCGTTTTGCGATGTTCCAATTTGAGAATGCATAGAAGGCGGTCGATTGATGCAGATTGCGCAGTGGTCAATTTTCGTGGCCGGCGGGGGTCGATTAAACGGCTTATAAAACAGGCGAACCTCATCAAGTCTCTCTGAGGCGCTAGGCTGCAATAGATGTTTTGAACATTAATGTTGATATTCCGATCGAGGTAATGTTTGAGAAACGTGTTAATGCTTGAATGTTGGAGGATGAGATTTTGCATAAAATCGCTAACATCCGCTATACAAAGATTGCTGTTAGCTAAGGGTCGGTAAGGCTTGGGGTTAGCACTTACAGCTCTCATTTAGCGCCTTCGCATTGCCATCGCGGAGGACGTATGGCTTTGTTACCTGCGCAAAGCCTGTAATCTGCCCACTGTTCTTCATCTAGTAGCGGACTGAATTAGAGGACAGCTGCAAATTTTTTGCTAACGCAACGCTATAAGCTGTCTTTAGAGTCTGGCAAAACACAAAATTGTTGCTTAGCTTATCCTTAAGCACCAGCTGTTGCTGATTTAATCTATTGAGGACATTTAAAGTGTATAGCTTTTTAGGGGAGACAATGCTGGGAGATTTGAATGCCTAAAATTTAAAGAGTATACTGAGCAGGAAGGTATAAGGACTAAGCACGAGTGTCGGGTCATAGATGATTTCCGGGATTTTAAATTCATTACTAGCAATTGCTCAGTTACACGTAATAAAGGAGAAGGACAAGGAAAGGAACATATATATCTTTTATGCCTAGGAATCCCTTGGTAAACTTAGCTGTTAGCTTAATAAAGAGTTGCGGGCGAGAGTTATTGTGGTCCTGGATTAAAGTCAATTTGAGGTGGTAGTACCGAAGTTGGACTAAGGCCTCTGGACAATTACTAGTAATACTCGCAAGCTGGCAGAAGAGGATCAACTAGATCCGAAGCTAGCTAAGCTAGAAAGTCATCTCTCTTGTAGATAGAAGCACGCAAGCGTATTTAGCTAGATCCTCAACATATATTGTGGCGTTCTCCCGCTTTGAATTGTCGAGCTCCTTGTCAATAGCAACAGCCTTCACTACCTAGAAACTCGTTAGTAGGAAAACCTAACATAAAGAGGGTGTGCTAAAGCCCACAAGGCATCTCACATCAAAACCTTGTACTTGGACTATACTATCAATCTTTTTGCTAGTCTCAATTCGATACACTATGAGGTACCATTTCCAAAATGTCTATAGCAAGCTTGTATGCTTGATTCCGGGCCGCCTCTGTCCCCCTTTGCCTCGTCGTTGATTGCAGACCCAACACAGGAAGCCGTAGAGGAATTTGGCCGAGACTTCTTAAAAGCACTAGGCGGGTTGTTGTCGGATGAAAGTACAGTATTTAAGAGCATAGTAAAGTCAGCGGAATATTCTTAGTAAGGCCAATCTCCATGTGGCATATACCGATCATGATGCTCCTTGACCCAGTTAAGACGGTCTTGAGTCTTCGGGCTATATCGCTTCTGCCGGAGTCGTCTTACATCGAGGTTGTCCGATTGTGCAATGTAGTACTCAGGCGGGTGTCGTACTTCGCCCTCGAAAAGGTCATCGTCGTCGTTATCGGTACTGTTGTCGACCTCCTCCAGAGGACTCTCTGAATCGGTGTCGCTTGCTGAATCTGCCTCATCGTCACTGCTATCGAAAAGGCTGTCTGGATCGGAATCGCTTGTGCTATCGAACTCGTCGTCGATGGACAGGTCATCTTCATCATTAAGGGGTAGGCAGGCTTCATCGTGTTGAGGCGGGTGCATAATTTGTCAAGAGCTTCGAGGAGGCTAGGAGGTGGTAGAGACATCAAGACAGCTGCCAGCCGGATCAAGGAGGGTGAAAGGATGACAGTAGTCGAGAAGGCACGAGAGCTCTGCTGACAGAAGACGATGTGAGGTGGAGAGAAGTGAGGGGTGACGAGATGAGTGAGTGGATGGTGGGAGAGGAGGAGTTGGGATGGAGTGAGCGAAGGACGAGGGCACTCTTTAAACACATTTTTAGGATCGTGTGGCCCGGGAGGTGCCCTTTTCAGGTCGTCGTTGACCACCAGAGAACGGGGGGGGGCTCAACCTCGAGGTCGAGGAAGATGGAAAGGGAGATGGAGGGGGAGACGGCATCAAATGACGAGGTGTGACCGTCGCTTAGCCGGCCAATGGGTGCGCGGTGCCTGGCATGAGCGGTGCGTCGTGTAGAAAGCAAAGGGTGCGTGGTTAGCCGAGAACTGGTTAGAAGACCCCCAAAAACAGCGGTCCAAACCCCCTGTTTTCAGGGCCTCGCTAACCGTCACACCGTGTAAAAGAGTAGTTTTTTGGTTTATTTTCTCAATATAAAGTAAACTATATAATGTTGGTATAATATCCACTAGCGGTTGCAAGTCACGTGACCTTATGTCATGTGACAGCGCTAGTCCAAAAATATGTAGCCGAGGAAGTATATCCAACACTATAGCGTTAATATCCTTCTTAATCAATCAACCACATACCGACGCAACTTGCATATCACGATATTACGTGCGTGCTACGCGTTACGGGTGGACCGACATATGATAATTTTATTTGCTTTATATAATATTAAAGTATTAATGTCTTATTTATAAGAAAAAGTAAGTTTATTACTTTATAAACGCTAGAGTTATATGGTTTTAAAGTTGGGGAGTGGATAAGGTCATGTGACGAACGGTACATGGAACCGTTTGTACATGGTCCCCCATTTTTAGCCTACCATGCAGTTGCAACGTCCAACAAATCATTATTGCAACTTATAATCCAACAATATGGTTTCTATAGATAGATAATGTAAGCTAACATGGCTCGATACTGACAAAAAGGTGTTTCTGAGAAATTATCTCAACGACAACAGCTGGTTTGGGGAGACCTCGGGGACGGCACTTATTAGTAGTGTTATGTATCGGATGGTATTCCTTGTCCTTGAAGTGTTTGCATGTGGTAATTACATCATGTGGGTAGGGTCGAGCGACAAACAATCACAAATACAACAATTGTTGCTCCATGACTATAGTCTCAATAACTCTATCCCTGTACCAAGTTACGAAGTGCTATTATCACATATTCCCGTTGCCTCTCGGTGGGTTTCGCTCGTCTCCCAAAGAAGGAAGAACCTTGTTCACCAACTTGGGCCAAGCAAGACTCACGAGGTGATATGGGTGATGGAGGAGGACGAACAAAGTATAAAACAACCATAGTCCATTTATAACTATCTGTATTTTTTTCGCAACTCTTTCACTAACCCTTGGTCCTAGATTTACCCTTTTGTCCGAAAAAAACTCTTTATCTTTCTTGCTGCACTACTATAGCCAAAACTAGTAATGGAATTTTCTCTTTCTTGGGGAAATATTTCTCTATAGGGAAATAGGCCGATTGATTTGGAGGACTGATCCGTAAGCTCATTAGCTTCGTAATGGCGACGAGCAGTCTCATACATCTGCGTATAAACAGTCAATTCAGGGGTTGAGGTCGGCGGTAGTGGCAAGGATGATGTCGGTGACAGTGGCGAAGGCGACAGCGGTGTCTTTTGTGAAATTCTAAGCCAACTCTGGACTTCAGTAGTTGAATTCTCGACGTTGTCTTTGTCTCTTACGAGGTTAGAGATTCGAGCAGGGTCATTGTTAGTGACAGGTTGTACAACGCCAGCATCAGAGAAAGATCCTAGACTGGGTAGATCTCCCATCCTGCTCGGGTCGTCGTTTCCACCACCACCCTGATTCGACCCGCTTCTCTCAGACTTGTCGCTCATGTAAACTGGAAGAACGAAAAGAGCTAGCTCCTCTAGATGGGTCGCAAGATGAACTTGTAATTTCGATAATGTCATCTCCGCTGGACACAGTGGACAGAGAGAGTTTTTGTTTGGGTCTGCTGGTCGTTCACAGAGGTCAATGATGACGGGAAGTTGTAATTCGGTAAAGGTTTCGTGGTGCTTCTCCCTCATGTGAAACTCTACAGCATCTCTGGTGCCGAAGCTTAAATCGCAGTCGCCAGAACATACCCATCGGCGTCGGTGCATTTGCATCTCGTGATACAGCCAGTCGTGGCGGGTCACATACATCTGTTCAGGATTTCTACAATCCTCAAACGTACAGATGTAAGGTCTGAGGTCTCTGAAAACATGCTTCCTGTTGAGGGTGTGAGCGGCCTTTCTAAGCAATATGGGTATTGGAAACTCACTTCCACAGCTGTCTCTGTTGCATAGATTTCCAGTTTAGTGTTGTAAGACAATACGGACATTCGAAATTGACAGCGCCTTCTGGTTGGTCAGGTGGATTTGGTACACGGGTGCCACGGCTAGCGCCTGCCGTTGAGGGAGCGTAGATCGTTTTCGGTCGTCCCGAAAACGTTTCGTTATCATTCAGTACCGACTGAGCCACCGTTGAAAAGCTCTGAACAGTCTTTTGCGAAGGCTCCAGTGCTGTCTCTATCTGTGGCAGATCACTGTCCAGTAACCTGTTAGATGGAAGGACTTTCAGCCGTTGCTTCAGTCTGTCCACAGAATTCTCCTCTGCAGGTGCCTTTGGGGCTTGTTTGGGTCTCTCTGTAACATCAGGATGCTTTTGCCAATATGATAACTGCTCGCGCCTTCTCATGTTTGCAGCTGCAGCTCGTGCACAAATGTAATTTGTGCCGTCAATTCGAGACTCGTATTTCATATTCAAATCTAGTGCTTACTGCCACATTTTCTCGGCGACGTGCTCTTGGTCCCATGCTGCAAAGTGTAGGGCTCTTTGCCTACCGGAGTCTTTGGCGACTGATCGAATATACTTATCTTGAACCTTTGGGCGCCGGAGAAGTGCAGAGACTTTGTATAGAGATCGAATGTGTTCAAATAGAAGAGATGATACCCGTGGCATTTCTCCATGCTTCGGATGAACAGTTGAGCCTTCAGCAGAGCTTGTGTCAGAGTCTGAACTCGAACTATTCATGGAGTCTGAGTTTGAGTCAAATCTCTGCTCTCGCCTCTTAATAGATGTTGGTTTTCCCCTGCCATCTGCTACTCGTGTTGCTAGACGTGAGAGGACCCTAAGTTAGTTTAGGTACAGATGACGAACCACTAAACAAGTACATACCGATTTCAAGATCTCCACGAAGGTCCTTGAGAATGTCAAGGATGATAGACTGCAAATCCGGATCGTTACGCACGATATCGTCGAGTGAACCTCGTCCCTTACGATCTGCTCCGGAATTCCGGCCCCAAACCCCGAGTCGGCCATACTCGTCACCAACATGAGAAATGGAGAACTGATTGGCGACTTTGCAATCCTTACTTGCAAGGGCAATATAAAGCTCTCTGAACTTGTTGACCGATTCCTCGAAGGCCAGCGCTATCGGGCAAGGCTGTGTGGTGGGCTGCTGGTCATCGAGATCAAATGTTGCGACGCGCAGAGGTTTCCCGGGGATCCTATGCATTCTCACTTCCTGTCCCAAGGATCAAGTTGACCACTATGCTATCGTGAAACAATTACTATTACTAGAAGGACCAAGTTTCCTCACTCCCTCAGATAAAATGAAGAAGATAAATGAAGGTAGCTGGTAGGACTGTTCCCGTTACGCACGAGTGACGAGCAGCCTGGCCCCCACGACCCCGCGCAGGCACTAGAATACTCAGCCTCACTCCTTGGAGCTGAGTTCTGCACAGAGGACTGATCCAAACCCATCTCCATCTCCTTATGTGTTCTGACAAGTTTGTTGCAGATTCGGAAATCCGAGGATGTCAGGAGCTGAGGTTGTCGGGTTTCTTCTTGGGGCGATCCCGCTCGTAATCTCTGCTATCGAGCATTATCGCGACGGCCTCGACCCGCTCATCGACTACTCTCATTATCAATCAACCCTCAAAGCTCTTCGGACTAGGCTGCGCATTCAATTGAATCTGTACGAAGGTACACTCAAAAGATTGCTGCTCTCGGAGCTGTCATCAATTGAGGCGGATGTGCTTTTCCCAGCTACAGATGTTCCGTTGGAGACTGCGATATGGGGAACACGAGAAATAGAGGGAAAGCTTCGGAAGAAGCTTGGAAATCAGTATGAGACGTTCATGGATGTGGTATTGGAGATGGATGTGGTGATGAAGAAGCTGATGAATAAGTTGGACATTGATTTAGAAGGAAAGGTACGTTACAACTCCTCCTCGACTAACTCTAACCTTACCCATCAGCTAACCTTAATCTTTGCGCACAGCCTAAATGGATGACTACACCCAATACCAACCCTGGAGATGCACATGGCCTACAAAATTCTAGAATTGGATGGGAGTGGAGGAAGATTCGACGGAGCTTTGGAAGAAAGGAGAGAGAGGGATTACTTCAGAGCTTCGAACGATACAACAGCAACATTGCTTCCTTCGTCCAAAACAACGAGATTCTTGCACCTCAAACAGAACCACGAACGAAATCCCTCATGACTTATTTCGACATGGTACGAAACCACACTCTGGATCTCTATGAGATATTGGAAAACAGCTGGAAGTGTCCTTGTGTCCACAATGCCAATCTGCGACTTAATGGGCCGGGAATGGCTATGATGGCCAAGAAATCGTCCACATTCCATGTGTACTTTTCCTATTGCCAGGGGCATACCGGCGATATGCAAGAGAGTGAAAATAACTCTTGGAAAGAGACGGTTGTCACGATTGATAGCTTGGATGATAGTGCAGCTTTGGCAGAGACGACCTCGTCAACTCCAAACTTAAAACCACGTCTCGACTCCAAAACTAAGCGAGTATCGATATCACAACCAACAAAGACTTCCCGATTTAGCAAGTGGTTCAAGCTTTCAGATCGCAAAGATTATGAGGATGTTCCAACAGGAAGTGGGTATTCCTTTTCCCGAGACACAGCCCACAGGTCTAACTATTAAATTCAGAAGTTCGCTTTGTTCAGCAGCCAGCTCCCCTTGCTCGTCCGATCTCAATCAAGAAAGACCCTAAGATCGAGTGCTTATGTAGTGCTATCCGAACTGCGCCAATGACACCCAAGTGTCTAGGAGTTCTCTCAAGCGCTTCCCGGGATCACTATCTGAGCATCAAAATCGCCACCACCGCCTCTCATGTCCAAGACGCTCGAAGATACCTAAGCCTTGGTAGCATGATAGTTTCCAAGTCAGGAGCCCCTTCGGAATCAGGGAAACTAGGCAAGTTATCACACCAACAACGACTCGGCTTAGCGGTCACATTGGCATCGACAGTCCTCCAGTTTTACAATTCACCTTGGCTTGACGATTTATGGAGCAAGCGAGATATTTGTTTTTTCCTCAACGGAATCGACACAGAAAATCGTCCCTTGATCAGCGAACCATTCATAACGCGCACCTTCCCCACCAAACTAGCCGCCTCGAGGCCTACCCAGTCAAAAAACGAATCAACGAATCAATTTCTCAGCCATCTAATCTTCAACAAGACTCTTTTTGCCCTCGGCATCGTGTTGATTGAGCTATGTCTCAATAAACCTTTCGAGGACTTGCGTTCTTCAATGCCACCAATGAATAGAGCCCAGGCAAGTGTGGTGGATGATTATCAGGTTGCAGTTAGCAATATTGATGCTGTGTATATGAAAGGAGGGTCCGAATATGGATATGTTGTACAGCGGTGTTTGAGATGTGAATTTGGGGTTCAGGATAATAAGAGGCTTGATCTTGATACTTTTAGGAGTCTGGTGTATGAAGACGTGGTTGCTCCTTTGGAGGAGGATTATAAGAGGTATTCTATTTATTGGGGAATTTCGACCTAATGGAATTGCGTTTTGAAGTTTTGAGCCGA
>Ga0302325_10011188_pt1 | contig 19356 bp, 21 predicted proteins | sample Palsa_T0_2_FD_201948 | JGI IMG/M metagenome (GOLD analysis project Ga0302325, IMG submission 201948) | Peat permafrost microbial communities from Stordalen Mire near Abisko, Sweden - Palsa_T0_2 | ecosystem: Environmental > Terrestrial > Soil > Palsa > Peat permafrost | place: Sweden: Abisko...
GCGGCTGCTGAGCGCGATCCACAACGAGGCGACGCTCGAGCAGTACGCCGACTCCGGCCGGCGCCTCGGCCGGCTGCTCTACGAGGGCCGCTGGTTCGATCCGCAGGCGCTCATGCTGCGCGAGGCGCTGCGGCGCTGGGTCGCGGTCGTCGTCGAGGGGACGGTGACCGTCGAGCTGCGACGCGGCGAGGACTACACGATCCTCGACACGAACGGCGCGGCGATCACCTACGACCCCGAGCGGCTGAGCATGGAGCGCAGCGGAACGGCCTTCAGCGAGCGGGACCGGATCGGCCAGCTCGCCGTCCAGGTGAACGACATCGCCGACAGCCAGCGGATGCTCGCGGCCCAGCGCCTGCTCCGGCTCTCGCCCCCGCCCGCAGCATCCGACCCGCTCGAGCTCGGCACGTGACGCTCTGGGGCGGACGTGTGGGTGTCGCGCTCGCCCCCGCCGTGGCGGAGTTCCTGCGCGCCGAGGATGCCGAGCTGCTTCCCTACGACCTCGAGGGGACGCTGATCCACGCGCGGCGGCTCGAGGCCGCGGGCCTGCTCACCGCGGCCGAGCTCGCGCAGGTCTCCGGACTGCTGTCGGAGATCACGGTCGCAGACCTCGAGCGCTCCGACGAGGACGTTCACTCGGCGATCGAGCGGCTGCTCGGGGAGGTGGGGCGAAAGATCCACGCCGGGCGCTCGCGCAACGACCAGGTCGCCGCCGCGCTGCGTCTCTATGTCCAGGACGCCTGCGCCGAGGCGGAGACGGCACTCGCCGGCTTCGTCGGGGCCGTGCTCGAGCGCGCCGCTTGCGAGGCCGAGACGGTGATGCCCGGCTACACCCATCTCCAGCGCGCGATCCCGGTCACCCTCGGGCACCACCTGCTGGCGTGGGTGGAGATGCTCGAGCGCGACCGGACGCGGCTACGCTTCGCCGCCGCGGAGGCCACCCCTTCACCGCTCGGCGCCGGAGCGCTCGCCGGCTCGACACTGCGACTGCCGCCGCCGCCCGAGCCGATGCGCAACTCGATCGACGCCGTCTCCGACCGCGACTTCGCGCTCGACTACCTCTACGCCTGCGCCGTCTGCTTCACCCATCTCGCCCGCATCGGGGAGGAGATCGTGCTCTGGACGACGAGCGAGTTCGGCTACGCCCGGCTGCCCGAGGAGGCCGCCACCGGCTCGTCGATGATGCCGCAGAAGCTGAACGCCGACGTCGCCGAGCTGGCACGCGGGAAGGCCGGCACGGCGATCGGCCGGCTGACGGGCCTGCTTGCGACGCTCAAGGGCCTCCCCCTCGCCTACAACCGCGATCTGCAGGAAGACAAACAGGCAGTCTTCGCCGCCCGCGCCGACCTGTCGGGTGCGCTCGCGGCGCTCGCGGTGCTCGTCACCGGCCTCGACATCGATCGCGACCGGCTCGCCCGGGCCTGCGCCGATCCGCTCCTGCGCGCGACCGACGCGGCCGAGGCACTCGTCGCGACGGGCGTCCCCTTCCGCGATGCCCACGAGCGGGTCGCGGCCGAGGTCCGGGACGGGACCTTCTCGCCGCCCGCGGCCGTCGCGCCGCGGCTCGGCGACGTAGGGGCCGCGGTGCGCGCGGCGAAAGAGCGGTGGACGTGATGAAGTCTCCGCTTCCGGTGTCCCTCACAGGCCGCGACCTGCTGCGCATCGGCGACCTCGTCCCCGCCGAGGCCGAGGCGATCCTCGACCTCGCAGCCGAGCTCAAGCGCGACCGCTCGCCGCGGCTCCCGGGCATGACGCTCGGCCTCGTCTTCAGCCAGCCCTCGACGCGCACCCGGATCTCCTTCGCGGTCGCCGCGATCCAGCTCGGCGGCGGCTACGTGGCGCTGACCCCCGAGGAGATGCAGCTCTCCCGCGGTGAGTCGCTCGCCGACACCGCCCGCGTCCTCTCCCGCTACCTCGACGCGCTCGCGATCCGCGTCCTCTCGCACGAGGAGCTGGAGGCGTGGGCGCACGCGGCCGAGATCCCGGTCGTGAACGCGCTCACCTCGGTCGAGCATCCCTGTCAGGCACTCGCCGACGCGCTCACCATCCGCGAGCGCCTCGGCGGCCTCGAGGGGGTGAAGGTGGCCTGGGTCGGCGACGGGACGAACGTCCTCGTCTCGCTCGCCGAGCTCGCGCGGCTGACCGGCATGCACGTGGTCGCAGCCTGCCCGCAGGGCTACGAGCCGCCCGCAGGCACCCCGCTCGAGCTCGTCCGAGACCCGCGCGAGGCCGCTGCCGGCGCCGACGTCCTCGTCACCGACATCTGGGTCTCGCTCGGCCAGGAGGCCGAGCGCGAGGCGCGGTTCGCCGCCCTGCTCCCGTACCGTCTCGACGTCTCGCTCGTCTCGCTCGCCGCGCCCGAGGCGCTCGTCCTTCACTGCCTCCCCGCCCACCCGGGCGAGGAGATCAGCCCCGAGGTGCTCTACGGCAGCCGCTCGGCGGTCTGGGACGAGGCCGAGAACCGGCTCCACGTCGAGAAGGCGCTGCTCGCGCTGCTCATCGGCTGACCCGGCCGCGGGCGCCGTCGATCCCGGCGGCCACGGGAGCCGGTGCTCAGCGGGAGCGGGCGTCGAGCTCGTCCTCGACGGAGGCGAGATCGAGTCCGCGCGCGGCGAGCAGCACATAGAGGTGGTAGACGAGGTCGGCTGCCTCCGAGACAACCCGCTCGTCGCTCTCGGCGAGGGCGGCCGTGAGCACCTCGATGGCCTCTTCGCCGAGCTTGCGCGCGACCACGGGGATGCCCGCGTCGAGCAGCGTCGTCGTGTAGGAGCCCTCGGGCCGCTCGCGCGCACGCTCCGAGATCGTCCGCCACAGCGCCGGCGCGAAGCACGACAGCGAGCCCGTGTGGCAGGCGGGCCCGGCCGCAGAGACGCGCAGCAGCAGCGCGTCGCCGTCGCAATCGTCCCGGAGCTCCTCGACCGCGAGCGTGTTCCCCGAGGTCGCGCCCTTGCGCCAGTACTCCTGGCGCGAGCGGCTCCAGAACCAGGCCTCGCCGCTCTCGCGTGTCCGCCGCTCAGCCTCGGCGTCCATCCAGGCCAGCATCAGCACGCGACCCGATCGGGCATCCTGGACGATCACGGGGCGGAGCGCACCCTCAGGCGGCATCTCGGAGCGAGACCCCCAGCTCGCGCAGCTCGGCCCGAAGGCTCGTCAGGCGCTCCGGGTTCTCGTGCAGGATCGAGGCGAGAAGCGCCGCCTGGGCGATCTCGAGCGCCGCGGCGACGTGGCGCGCCTCGCCGGCGCCGCCCGAGGCGATGACCGGGACAGACACGGCCTCGGCGACCGCCCGGGTGATCTCGAGGTCGTAGCCCTCACGTGTCCCGTCGGCGTCGATCGCGGTGAGGAGGATCTCCCCGGCGCCCCGCTCCTCGGCCTCGCGCGCCCACTCGACCGTCCTGCGCGCCGTCTGCGCGGTGCCCGCACGGGTGCGCACGTGGCCGCCCTCCGTGTCGATCGCGACCACGACCGCCTGTGCCCCGAGCTTCCGGGCGAGATCGCTGATCAGCGAGGGCGCGGCGAGCGCCGCCGAGTTGACCGAGATCTTGTCCGCCCCGGCCGAGAGGAGCGCATCGGCGTCGGCGACGCTGCGGATGCCGCCCCCGACGGTGAAGGGGATCGAGAGCTGCTCGGCCACGCGTCGCACGACCCCCACGAGCGTATCGCGCTCCTCGAGCGTCGCCTTGACATCCAGGAAGACGAGCTCGTCGGCGCCGCGGTCGGAGTAGGCCGCGCCGAGCTCGACCGGGTCGCCGACGTCGCGCAGCTCCTGGAAGCGGACGCCCTTGACGACGCGGCCGGCGGCAACGTCGAGGCAGGGGATCAGGCGCGGGAGAGGAATCGCTCACGCACCTCCGTCAGCATGCGGTCGAGGTAGCGGGCGCCCGCCGCGCCGCTCTTCTCGGGATGGAACTGCACACCGAGAAACGAGCCGCAGCGGGCCTCGGCGACGATCCCCTCCGACCAGGAGGTCGCCAACGGCGTCTCGGCGGTGTAGGAGTGCGCGAAGTAGTAGGCGACGCCATCGACCTCCGCCCAGCCCATGCGCGGGATGCGGCCTTGCCGGATACGCACCGAGCGGCCGGGCAGGATCGCGAGCCCGTCCACGCCGCCGTCCTCCTCGGTCCACTCGAGCGCGAGCTGGAGGCCCAGGCAGATACCGAGCACCGCGCGGCCCTGCGCGAAGCGCTCGCGCAAGACCGTGTCGAGGCCCTGGCGGCGGAGCTCGTCCATCGCCGAACGGGCAGAGCCGACGCCGGGAAGGATCGCGAGGTCACAGTGTTCGACGTCGCTGACGAGCTCGGCGCCGAGCCGACGCATCGCGATCTCGACCGAGCGGATGTTCCCGGCCCGGTAGTCGCAGACCGCAACCTTCACAGCAGCCCCTTGGTCGAGGGGATCCCCGCGCCCTCGACGCGCAGCGCGGCGCGCAGCGCGCGCCCGCAGGCCTTGTAGGCGGCCTCCGCGACGTGGTGGGCGTCGTTCCCCATGGACTCGATGTGGATCGCGAGCCGCCCCGCCTGCGCGAGGCTCGTGAAGAAATGCGCGGCGAGCCCGGGGTCGGGGTCGATCGAGAGCGCGGCGAACGATCGACCGCCGAGATCCACCGCCGCCCGGGCGAGGGCGTCGTCCATCGGCACGTCTGCCGAGCCGTAGCGGGCGATCCCTCGCCGCTCTCCGAGCGCGCGGTCGAGCGCCTCGCCGAAGGCGAGCGCGGTGTCCTCGACCGTGTGGTGGTCGCCGGTCTCGAGGTCGCCGCTCCCCTCGACCACGAGGTCGAGCCCGGCGTGGAAGGCGAGCTGCTCGAGGAAGTGATCGTAGATGCCGCCGCCGGTCTGGACGCTGACCCGGCTCTCGCCGTCGAGGCCCAGCCGCACCGAGATCCGGGTCTCGGCGCTCGCCCGCAGGTGCCGCACGCTCCTCCCCGCAGACGCGGCCGGCGCCGCGGGGCGGTCGAGCAGCCGCGAGATCGCCTCGACGATCACGTCGTCGTCCTGGCGGTCGCGAATCGTGATCCTGATCCCGTCATCGTAGACCCGTGCGACGAGCCCGAGACGCAGAAGCCCGGCGCCGATCGCGCGCGCCTCCTCGAACGGGCAGAAGAGGAAGTTCGCCTGCGACGGCAGCGGCGCGATGCCGAGCTGCTCGAGCCGATCCGCGAGCCGTCCACGCTCCTCGAGCACCGGCGCGACGTCGGGCGGGGAGGCGAGCGCCGCGATCGCGAGCGCCGCCGAGAGGCTCGAGACCGGCGCCGGCGCCTGGCGCGCGTTGAGCTCCGCGGCGAGCTCGCGCGAGGCGAGGGCATAGCCGATCCGCGCACCCGCGAGCCCGAAGGCCTTCGAGAACGTCCGCAGCACGATCACCTGCTCGTCGAGCAGCGGGATCGCCGTCTCGCCGCAGTACTCGTAGTAGGCCTCGTCGCAGACGAGCGGGCGGCCGCTCGGGAGCGGTCGGAGCGTGCCGTCGGGGCTGTTGGGGCGGCAGGTGAAGACGAAGGCGGGGCGCTCGTCGCCGACCTCGGCCCCGGCGAGCTGCGCGGCGAGGCGATAGAGCGGGTAGGTCGGGGCCTCCGGGATCGCGATCGTCTCGCCGGGGGAGGCGAAGGTTCGCGCGCAGAGAAGGATGAGGTCGTCGGCGCCCACGCCGAGCACGACGTTTTCGGGCTCGACCCCGTTGTAGGCGGCGATCGCGCTGCGGAGCTCGTGGTAGCCGCCGGGCGGGTATTCGTTGATGCGCGCGAGCGCGCTCGCGATCGCCCCCGGGCGCGAGCTCTGCAGGGGGAGCGGCGGGGTGTTCTGGTCGTAGCGGATCACCTGCGAGCGGTCGATCGCCGCGAGGCGCGCGACCTCGTCGCTCGGCGGCGCCCAGGTGTAGGGCCGGAACCCGGCCGGGAGCGTCCTCATCGCGCCACCGCCGCCGCGTGGGCGGGCATCCCCTCGGCGCGGGCGAGCGCCTCGACGGTCGGGCGCAGGAGCGCGAGCCCCGCGGGGGTCAGACGCTGGGTCGTGAGCGGCTTGAGGAAGGTCTCGATGCCGAGACCGCCGACCGAACGCGCCCAGCCACCCGTGGGCAGGACGTGGTTCCCGCCGGTTGCGTAGTCGCCGGCCGCGACGGCAGAGGCGGCTCCGACGAAGACGGCGCCGGCGTTTCGCACCGCGCCGGCGAGCGCCTCGGACTCGCCGAGCAGGACGAGGTGCTCGGGCGCGATCGCCTCGGCCTCCGCGAGCGTCTCGACGACGCGGCAGATCGCGCCGGCTCCGTGCTCGGCCTGCGCCTCGAGCTCGAGCTCGATCAGGCGCGGATCGACCTCGCGTGATGCGACGACGACGACCTCGGAGGGCCCCCCCGGCAGGTCGATGGCGACGTCGCGCTGCACCTCCAGCTTGGCCGCGTTCACGTGAGCGTTGCCCGGGCCGACGATCTTGTCGACGCGGCGGACGTAGGCGAGCCAGCCGATTGCCTGCGGCCCGCCGAGCGCCCAGACCTCGTCGACCCCGAGGAGCTCGGCGGCGGCGGCGATCAGCCCGGACCCGGCGGGCGGGGTGCAGACGACGATCTTCTCGACCCCTGCGACCCGGGCGGGGACGGCGCACATGACGAGTGTCGAGACGAGGTTGCGCGGCACGTAGATGCCGACCGTCTCGAGCGGAAGCCAGCGCCGCTCGAGCAGCACTCCGGGCTCTACCTCGAGCCTCGCCACGGCCGGCCGCTGCACCTCGTGCCAGCGCCGCACGCGGTCGGCGAGCTCGAGGAGCGCCTGACGGGGGACCAGATCGGGCTCCGGGACAGCGCGCGCCGGCTCGACGCCGTCGAGCTCGAGCGCCCACCTGCGCACCGCCTCCTCGCCCTCGCGCTTGATCTCGGCGACGATGCTCATCGCGCCATCCGCTCGACCGGGACGACGAGGATCGCCGAGGCGCCCGCCGCCGTGAGCTCGGGCAGGAGCCGCCAGACCTCGGCCGCGGGGACGAGCGCGTGCACCGCGACCATCCCGGGGGCCGCGAGCGGCAGCACGCTCGGCGAATCCGAGCCGATGATCGCGCAGACCGCGGCGAGCTCCGCCTCGGACACGTTCAGCATCAGGTAGCGATGCGCGCGCGCCTCGACGACGGCGCGCATCATCGCGACGAGCCGCGCGGTGTCGGAGCCGGGAGAGCCGATGAGCACCGCCTGCGAGGAGAAGAGCGAGCCGAGCGATCGCAGGCCGTTTGTGCGCAGCGTGTTCCCGGAGGAGACGAGGTCGACGATCGCCTGGGCGAGCCCGAGCCGGGGCGCGATCTCGACCGACCCGGTGACATCGACGAGCTCGACCTCGACCGGCATCAGCTGGCGGGTCAGGACCGGGTAGACGCTGGCGACGCTCGCGCCGGCGAGATCTGCGATCTGCTCGTAGCTCGACTCCTCGGGCACGGCCACCTCGAGCCTGCAGGAGCCGAAGCCCAGCTCGAGCAGCTCATCCACACGGGCGCCGCGCTCGGCGACGAGGTCCTGACCGGTGATCCCGCAGTCGACGACGCCGTCCTGGACGTACTCGGGAACATCCGCCGCGCGAACGAGCAGGACGTCCACGGGTGCGTTTCGGCAGGGAAAGGCGAGCGCGCGCTCGCCGGGCTGCTCGGGGCCAAGCCCGGCGTCCTCGAGCAGCGAGACCGATGGCTCGCGCAGACGCCCCTTGACCGGGACGGCGATCTTCAGGCGGTCGAGGTCACGGCCTTGAGGCGGTCGAGCGCGAGCCGGTAGCCGCCCTCGCCGTGGCGCAGCCAGTGCGCGACCCGCGTCACCGTCGTCGTCGAGGCGTGCGTCCTGCGCGCGACCTCGGCGTAGGGGAGCCCCGCGTCGAGGAGCCGCGCCGCCGCCCAGCGGTGGGCCATCGCCTCGAGCTCGGCGATCGTGCACAGGTCCCGCAGGAACCGCTCGACCTCCTCCCGCGACTGGAGCCCGAGAATCGCCGTCGAGAGCTCCCGCATCTCTCTTGTCCGCCATGAGTGTCGTCCTCTGTCCGTCATCTCGTCGAGCACCTCTGCTCTCGCGTTCGATGTTACCACGTTATCATGACGCCTTGCTATCGAACGCGGAGCTGGCGGTGTGGTTCGCCTCCTCGATCGAGGTCATCCCCGCGGTGGATGTGCTCGGAGAGGAGGCCGTCAGGCTCCATCAGGGTGCCTACGACGAGGTCGTCGAGCGCCCCGGCGACCCGCTCTCGCTTGCGTCGCGCTTCGCGGCGGCGGGGGCGCAGCGCCTCCACTTCGTCGACCTCGACGGCGCGCGCAGCGGCGGCGTCCGTCCCGAACTCGTCCGGCTCCTCGCGCATGCGGGCGCCCCCGCGCGGCTCCAGGCCTCGGGCGGGATCCGCTCGCTCGGAGACGCGCAGGCGCTGCTCGCGGCCGGCGCCGAGCGCGTCGTCGTCGGTACCGCCGCCTTGCCCGACCCGGCGCCGTGGGCGAGCGCGCTCGGGGAAGCCGTCGTCGTCGCCCTCGACGTGCGGGACGGGATCGTGCGGAGCGCCGGCTGGACGCGGGGATCGGGCCTCTCGATCGCCGCCGCCGTCGAACGGTGCGTCGCGGCGGGGATCACGCGCGCGCTCTGCACCGCGATCGACCGCGACGGGACGCTCGCGGGGCCGGACCTCGAGCTCGTCTCCGTCGTTGCCGCCTCGGGGTTGCACGTGCTCGCCGCCGGCGGGATCCGCACGCCGGGCGACGTCGAGGCACTGGCCGAGACCGGCGCCGAGGCCGCGATCGTCGGCCGTGCACTCGTAAACGCCCTGTCATGAGCGGATCGCTGACCGAGCTACCGGGCTGCGCCTCAATCGGTCCCGCGCCGCTCGGAGCCGGCGGCTCTCCCGGCCGGCGGTGAAGGCGGCGGCGGCCGGCGCTCGCACGCGCGCCCTCGACACGGCTCTCGTCAGCCTCGTCTCGGGCGGCGTGCGCACGCCGACGGCGCTGGCTTCGGCACGCCGGCGCTCGGGCGCGGGCGGTCGCATGAACGGGGATCGCGACCCACCGAGGCTTCCGCAGCCTCGCCGCATCCCCGTTCGCGCCGGCAGCTCGTCGTCGCGCCGGTTGAGGCGCCCCCGCCGGGTCGGCGCGGGCATCGAGAAACGCTGGAGGACCCGCGAGGAGCGGCCCGGTGAACCGGGCGCCGGCTACGCGTCCGGGCCCTCCCGTGGCGGGATCCGGGGCTCGCGGCCCGTTCACGACAGGCGCTGACGGATGCGGCGCGGAACACTCCTCGTCGCGGCGCTGGCGCTCGCCGGCTGCGGCGGCCAGCGGGCGACGGTGGCCGACTGCCTGAACGCGCAGGGCTTCCTGGTCCTGGAGCAAGGCAGCGTCGTCCGGGGCAGCTCGCCTGGCGGGGTGAACTTCACGCTCACCGTGTACCCGGCTGCCGCGGCCGCGCGCCGGGCCTACGAGCGCGCGAGCCCGGCCACGTCGGTTCTCGTCGGCGACGCCGTCGTCGACTTCGCGGGAAACCCGGCGGCCACGCCCGGGGGCGTCCCGGGCCGTCTCTCGAGAGGCGCCCTTGCGAGGATCCGGCGCTGCCTGGCTCGTCCCTGAGCGCACTCTCTCGCGGACATCGGTAGCCGCCCGCGCACGCGGACGCCTGGAGCTCGAGACAACGAGGAATGCCGACCGCCGGTGCTTCTCCCACGGGAGCACGGCGTCCCGTGCCGGCGGGGCGCATCAACGGGCCGCTGCGGGTCGGGTGAAGCCCCGTCCGCGCGGGCGCTGACACGCGTTCGGCTGGGAGATGGGCGCGCCGGCCAGGGCGGAGATCTTCGGGCAGGTGCCACGTGGGCGCCCGCGGGCCGGTGTCGAGCGCCGCCACCGCGCGAAGCCCGTCGCATCGATGGTGACTAGACTGTGTGGGCCCGCGGCGCTGCGAGATTCCGAACCGGGTCAGGTCCGGGAGGAAGCAGCCCTAAGGATCCCTCGCAGGTGCCGCGGACTTTGGGCGGGGGTCGGAGCCTGGTGGGGACGGGTCGCGCCTCGTGCGGCTGCCCGGCGCGGTTAGGTTTGGGCCGGCGATCACGATCGGGGATGGGTGATGGAATACGTGAATCTCGGAGACACGGGCCTGCGTGTCTCGCGCATCTGCCTCGGCATGATGAGCTTCGGTCGCCACGCGGAACGCGCGTGGACGCTCGAAGAGTCCGCCGCCGAGCCGATCGTCCGCAGAGCCGTCGAGGGCGGGATCACGTTCTTCGACACGGCCGATGTCTACAACGGGGGTGAGAGCGAGGTCATCACGGGCCGGCTGCTCGGGAAGCTGCTCACCCGCGAGGAGGCCGTGATCGCGACCAAGGTGCACGGCCGCACGATGCCGGGAGAGAACGGGCACGGCCTGAGTCGCAAGCACGTGCTCGCCTCGATCGACGCCTCGCTCCTCCGCCTCGGCCTCGACTACGTCGATCTCTACCAGATCCACCGTTGGGACTACCTCACCCCGATCGAAGAGACCATGGATGCACTGAACGACGTCGTCCGGGCCGGGAAGGCCCGTTACATCGGCGCGAGCAGCATGTACGCCTGGCAGTTCGCCAAGGCGCAGGCCTGGGCGGAGCACAGCGGTCGCACCCGCTTCATCTCGATGCAGAACCACTACAACCTCCTCTACCGCGAGGAGGAGCGCGAGATGATCCCCCAGTGCATCGATCAGGGCGTCGGCGTCATCCCCTGGAGCCCGCTGGCGCGTGGACGACTCGCCGGCAACCGGACGGCCGCGGGTGAGCGCCTCACCGAGCGCGCGAACACCGATGAGTTCGCCGACACGCTCTACAAGCCCGAGCTCGACCAACCGATCCTCGATCGCCTCGGCGAGGTCGCGAGGAGCCGCAACGCCCCGGCGGCCCAGATCGCGCTCGCCTGGCTTCTCCACAGGCCCGGCGTCGTCGCGCCGATCGTCGGGGCAACCCGCGTCGCGCACCTCGAGGACGCGCTCGCAGCCGAACGGCTGCAACTCGACGACACGGAGATCAGTCTGCTCGAGGAGCCCTACCTCCCCCGGGCGATCGCGGGCCACGCATGACCCGTAGGGCTGTCCTCGCAAGAGGCGCAGTACTCACGTCGGGCGCAGGGCCGATCCCGCCGGCCGGTTCCTGTCCACGCACCGGCCAGAGATGACAGATACGCGCCCCGCCGTTCCGACATATCCTCGCTCCGGGCAGCGCCTCACACCCGCGACATCCCGATGATCGCCACCGCTCCAAGCGACCACGCAATCCCACTTGGCGAGCGGCAAAACACTCGACCGATCGCGACCCAAGACCGACAGCGCGTGCTCGCAAAATGGCTACCCTTCACGTTCCGGGGCGCATAGCTCAGCGGGAGAGCGCCCGCTTCACACGCGGGAGGTCCCTGGTTCGATCCCAGGTGCGCCCATAGCTGGAAACAGCTCGGTTGAGCCAAATTCTTGCTCTCACGCTTGACCGTGACCACCTAGTGACCACTCGCGTTCGCGGCCTCGCGGCCGTTTTTTTCCAAAGCGAGCGCATCGAGAAGGCCAAGGGCCGTGCGAACCTCAGACGGGAAGAGGTGGCGGTAGCGGCGGTAGATGAGCCCGCCTCCGTCGCGGTGCCCGACCCGCTCGGCGATCAGCTCGGGTTTCATGCCGGCTCGCGCCATCAGCGAGATCGCGGTGTGCCGCAGCCAGTGGAAGCGGAAGTCCGCGACGAGGATCGTCCTGCCGGCGGCGTTCTTCTCGTCGTGGGCGAGCCCGGCTGCGTAGAGCGCCGGCAGCCAGATCGACCGGAACCCGCTCTTCGAGTAGACACCGCCCTTCCCGTTGGGAAACACCAGCCGCGTCTCCGTCGGACGGGCGAGCAGCTGCTCGCGAAGCAGCTGAGCCTCGAAGTGCGCGAGCGGAATACCTTTGGAGCGGCGGCTCTTGTTCAGGTCGCGCGGGATGAAGATCTCTCCGCCGGCGAGGTCGACGCGGTCGTCGGTGAGCGTGACCGCCTCAGTGAAGCGCAGGCCGACGGTTCCGCAGAATGGGACGATCCGCTTGATCCGCTCCGGCATTGTCGATGCGATCTCATCGAGCTGCGCCAGCTCGAGAGCGACGCCCTCGTCGGGCTCGTGTCGGACGGGGGCGATCTCGAAGATCCCCGCGTCGACCGACTGGCCGCGCGAGACCGCAGCGTGAAGACAAGCCTTGAGGAGCTCGAGCTCGTTCGCGGCCGCCACTGGGGCGACGCCGGCCCGTGCCGCAATCCGATCCTCGACCATGGCGCGGCGCAGACTCGGGACCAGCACGTGTCGGAGTGGTCCCCACGGCTTCGCGGACTGCTCGAGAAACGCGACCGACCTCGGCCGAAGCGGCCCGCGCCTCCCGCCCATAGCAGCCTTGCGCGCCAGGTAACCGTCGAGCTCCGCACCGAGCGTGACCGGATGCTCGCGGTAGAGGTGTCCGAGCTTCGTCCGCAGCTTCAGGTCGAGCTCAACCGTCTCGGCGGCCTCCCGCGTCGGCAGTGTTTGCTCAGGGAACGGGCGAACACGAACCTGCCAGTTGCCCTTTCGCTTGCGGATCGCCATCAGCAGGCCTCCCTCCTGTTCGTGGAGACTCGAGTCTCGCGCCCACGCTCGAGCGAAACCCGTCGAACCTGCTCTCGGTTGGCCTCGAGCCAGTGCCGGATCGCGCTCTCGGCATAGATACGGTCAAGCCCGATCCGCACCGAGGAAAGTTCGCCGCGCTGAGCGGCGCGCCTGATCGTCTCCGGATGCAGGCCAAGCAGCTCTGCCACCTCGCGAGTCTTGTAGTGCCTTTCGATCACACGTAGTCGTCCGCGTTGAAAAGGATCGGCCTCATCGGTACTCTCGCAAGAGAGCTTATACTAGCACAAGTGCTACTAATAGTATAGGTGAGGGTAACGGGTGTAGCGTGACCGTTTCGCAATGACAAGCGGCGAGCTGATCCGGGCGGCGCGGATGCGCGCCACGCTGACGCAGGGTCAGCTGGCCGAACGGCTCGGGCTGCCCTCGAGCTCGATCGCCCGCTGGGAGACCGACACTGTCGAGCCGGGCTTGTCGACCTTGCGACGGGTGCTCCAGGCGTGCGGCTTCGATCTCTCTACGAGGCTCATCCCATTCGAGCGCGACTCGGCGCGAGACGCGCGAGCGCTTGAAGTGCAGCGACTCACACCGCAGGAGCGGATCCGTAACTTGCTGAACAGGCTCGAGCACGAATGACGGGCGCGAGGTTCGACCCCTACGCGGTCATCCGCGAGCTCGAGCGAGAGCGTGTCACCTATGTCGTGATCGGCGGACTCGCGCGCGTGATCCGTGGTTCAGATGAGCTGACGAGAGGCACCGACCTTGCGCCCTCACCCCGCCCGCAGAACCTCGGCCGCCTCGAGCGCGCACTGGCAAACCTGAACGCTCGCCAACCCAACCGCAAACTCTTTGAGCTCGGAGCTCTCGATCCAGAGCGCGAGCTCCTCCTATCGCTCGCCAGCGATGGCGGCGAGATCAAGATCGTCTTCCAGCCATCTGGTACACGCGGATACAACGACCTTCGCCACCGCGCGACTCGCGAACCAATCGGCGAAGGCCTCCGGCCCGCAGTAGCGAGCGCTGATGACCTCCTGCGCATGCTCGAAACCCTCGAGCGCCCCCCCGATGCCCACACCATCGAGACGATGCAGCGCGTACTTGAACTCGACCGCGGCCTCAGCTGGGGACTCTGACCACCAAGGCAACTCGGGCCTGCGCGCAGTAGGCGGCTACTACGACCTTGCGTACGGGCGAGCCCGTTTACGATGCTAGCATCTGATGCATGACGGTTCGACGGACGACACTGGCAGCCGATCCTGACGATCTCGCCCTTCTTGAAGCCGAGGCTCGACGACGCGGTGTCTCGCTCGCCCAGGTGCTGCGAGAGTTAGTCGTACACAGAGCGAACGAGCTACGGAAAGCCCAGAGACCGCGATTTGGAATCGCGCGTACGTCGAGAGGCGCCGCGCAGATCGCGGCAACCGATGAGCATGCGCCAATCCGCAGCCGCGCCGACACGTAGTGGTACTTGTCCTCGACACGGGACCGATCCTGGCCCTCCTCGACGCAGGCGATCCCGCACACGCAAGGTCGGTCGCGCTCGTCGACAACCTCCAAGAGGATCTCGTCGTCCCCAGTTGCGTACTCGTCGAGGTCGACTACTGGACCCGCAAACTCCTCGGCTCCGCGGCGTGGGACATCTTCGTCGATGACATCACCTCGGGCGCCTACCGCCTCGAACCTCTCACGATCGACGACCTGAGGAGAGCAGCCGATCTCGAGCGCCAATATGAGGACCTCGACCTCGGACTCGTCGACGCATCCGTCATCGCACTCTGTGAGCGCCTCGACGAGAGAAAGGTTGCGACTCTCGACCGAAGAGACTTCTCGGTCGTGCGCCCGTCCCACTGCGATTCACTCCACCTTCTCCCGGAATAGCACGCGCTGATCGGCGGCTACTACGACCCGAGGCGGGGTCTCCTAATCGCCTGCGATCGCGCTGACCTTGAGCGAAACCTACTCGGGCGGGAGGCGGTAGTTCTCTATTCCAAGTTCGGGCCAGTCGATACGAATACTAAGGCTGGCCGCTGCGTCGGCAAGAAAGGTATACGTGAGAGTCACTCCTTCATGATTCGTCGATCCGCGCCTCTCGATGCACGGGACTGCTTCGTCAGCATCGTTCATGCATGTGACTGCCAAGCCTTGCGAGGATAGGCGAACGCTACCTGGGCCTACAAGAGTATCAATAAGCGCCAACCACTGATGATGTGTTATCCGATCCCTGTCTCTTCTAATCTCAAGTGCAACCGTCACCTTGTCGCCAAAAGCGTGATCGCGTCTGTCTATCGTGATCGGGAGTTCCTGCCTATTGGGTTCGCTAACCAAAATCAAGAGCCTCCTTCTAGGCGACTGGAGGAAGCTTACGGGCCTCCCCAGTGAGGTAGTTGACTTCAATCACCTGACTGACAGTCAGGGTTTCATCCTCGAAGATGGCCGATGCAGTCACCATGGAAAGAATCCAGGGGTCACTTGGTGCCTCATTTCTGAACGCACGAACATCGACGGTGATCGACCCACCGCCGGGATAGGTCTCTACTGGATATCCTAGTTCTCCCGTATCGAGCACGGTTATCTGAGCCGATATCTCTTCAGCGCCGGGCGCTGAGATCGTCGCCCATGCGAACGCCTTGAACGTGGCCAACGGTGCGATCTCGGGCGACTTTGAGAGCTCCCCTGCGATAATGTCGTGTGCGGTGATCTGGATTCGGTCATTCTCGCCCTGAAGCTCTTCCTTGCCGGAGGAGCTCCTCTGGAGAACGACGACAAGACTCGGCTGATCGAGTTCGGACGGTTCGCCGCCGAGAATCGAGCAGCACAGGGGCTCCGCAAGCCGGAGACGTTCGACTTCCTTGGTTTCACGCACATGTGCGCGAAGGACAGGCACGGACGGTTCAAGCTGAAGCGGGTCACGAGCAAGAAGCGCATGCGCGCCAAGCTCAGCGCGGTCAAGACCGAGCTACGGCGTCGCATGCACCTACCCGTCCCCCCAGCAGGGCGCATGGCTCGCACGCGTAGTACAAGGACATCTCAACTACTACGCCGTGCCAGACAACAGCCACGCGCTACGCGCCTTCGTGAACGGCGTCATCCGGCGCTGGCTACGGACGCTTCGGCGCCGCAGCCAGCGAAGCCGAATGACCTGGCAGCGAATGCGCCGCTACATCGACCGCTGGATACCCAGACCCCGCATCCTGCACCCCTGGCCAAGCGCGCGCTCCGCCGCCAACACCCAAGGCAGGAGCCCGGTGCGCTAAACGCGCACGCCGGGATGTATGTCGAGTCGATGATTATGTTGAGTGTGCGGCCGCCGGCCCGGGTTTGCCCTGCTGAGGGCGGTTTAGGGTGGTGAGGCGCTCGACATAATCAGAGGCCTTCGAGGAAGGCGAGGACGGGGTCTGAGGGCCTGTACCTGCCGGGTTTGGCTCCGAGCGGCGGGGCGGTTCGTGCGATCGCGCGTTCCTTGAGCGCGGGGTCGGCGTGCTCGTAGATGTGGGTGGTCTGGGTGCTTTCGTGCCCGAGCCAGAGCGCGATGGTCGCGATGTCGACGTCTTTGGCTCTGAGGAGCATCGCGTTGCTGTGGCGGAGCGTGTGCGGCGTGACGCGCTTGGTCTTCAGTGAGGGGCACGCGACGGCGGCCGTGGCGGCGTGTTTTGAGACGAGCAGCCCGACTGTGTGGCGGCTGAGCGGGTGTCCTTGGCGGGTTGGGAACAGGGGGTCGGAGGGCTCGCCTCGGCGTTCGGTGAGCCATTGGCGGACGATCGCGACGGTCTCGCCGGTCAGGGGTGTTGCGCGCTTCTTCCTTCCTTTGCCGGTGATCCGGATGTGGGTGCTGGCGCCGAGGCAGACGTCGCAGACACGGATGCTGACGAGCTCTGAGACGCGCACGCCGGTCTGGGTCATGAGCAGCAGCAGCGTGTGGTCGCGACGACCGAGCCAGCTGCCGCGGTCGGGCGCGGCGAGCAGCGCCTTGATCTCGTCGAGATCGAGGTAGGAGACGATGTTGCGCTCGTACCGTTTGGTCGGGATCGCCATCACCCGAGCGATCGTCTGGGCGTGCTCGGGGTGGGCGAGCGCGGCGAACCGGTAGAACGAGTGGATCGCCGCGAGCCTCGCGTTGCGGGTTCGGGGGCTGTTGCCTCGATCTTCTTCGAGATGCTTGAGGAACGCGCCGATCAGCGGCGCGTCGAGGTCGTCGATGTGGAGCTGGAACGGCTGCTTGCCGGTCTGGGTTTGCGCGTAGGCGAGCAGCAGCCTGAACGTGTCGCGGTAGGCGGCGATCGTCTGCGGGCTCGAGTTGCGTTGGCTGATCAGACGCTCGCTGAAGAACGCTTGCAGGGTCGGGGCGAGCAGGCTCATGAGAGCTCCTCAGGTAGCCAGTCGAGTCGTCGGGCGATCAGCTCGAGCAGCTCCGGGACGGCTTCGAGGTACCAGTAGGTCGACGCGGGGTTGACGTGCCCGAGCCAGGTCGAGAGCAGCGGCAGCTTGGGGTCGACGTCGGCTCCTTCCCGGTGCCAATCCAGCAGCGTGTGCACAGCAAACGCATGTCTGAGGTCATACGGCCTCGGCCGTACCCGCCCACCGCGGCCCTCCAGGCCGACCTCGCGGATCAGTCTCGCGAACGTCTGGTTGAGCTCTTGCCGGGCGATCCGTCGTCCGCGTTGGGAGATGAAGAACGCCGGGGTGGCGGGGGTGGGGAAGCGACGGTCGCGCTCGCGCGCGTACTTGAGCAGCGCACTGGTGGTCGTGTCGTGGAGAGTGAGCTCGCGTTGGCGTTGCTGCTTGCCAGCACGAACATGCAGCACGCCGTGGGCGAGGTCGACATCGCTGCGGTCGAGGGCGAGCGCCTCCCCGGGACGCATCCCGGTGACGGCCAGGAGGCCGATCAGCGCCTCGTGGCGGAGGGCCCGCAGCCGCGGTTTGAGCTTGCGCGCCGCGTCGATCAGCGCCGCGATCTCAGCCGGCGAGTAGATATACGGCGCGACCCGGGGGCAGTGGGCGGGTAGCAGATCCTTGGACGGGACCTCGCTGGCCGGGTCGATCGTCGCCAGGTACCTGGCGAAGCCGCGCACGAGCCCGAGCCGCCGCCGCCACCAGTAGGGGTGCGCTTCTGCGGGCAGCTTCGCCCACGCGAGCGCGAGCTCGGTCGTGATCCGCGCCGCGCCCGCCTGCTCCAGGAAGCGAACGAACCCTTCGAGCAGGCGGCCGTCCTCGACCAGCGTGAACCCGAGGCGGCGGCGGATCGCGAGGTAGTCGTTCAGGGCCGAACGGACGGGTGTCATGCCGCACCCTCCGGCCACGGACGCGCGAGTTCCCGCAGCGCGTCAAGGTCGACCTTCGCGTACAGCGCGGTCGTTCGCAGCTCGCTGTGGCGCAGCACCTCCGCGATCTCCGGCAGCGACCCGCCCGCCCTGAGCATCTCGGTCGCGGCCGTGTGCCGCAGCCGGTGCGGTCCTACCCGCGGCAGCCCCGCCCGGATGCACGCCGCGCGCACCGCCCACGCGACCGTGTGTCTGTTGATCTCGCCGCGCGGAGCGACCACGCTCAGAAACAGCGCCCGACTGTCGCTCCGGGGGCGACGGCGGAGATACGAGACGAGCGCCTCGCCGACATCGACCGGCAGCGGCAGCCGGTCCTGCCTGCTGCCCTTCCCGCGCACGAGGATCTCCCCCCGCCGCCAGTCCACGTCCTCGAGCCGGACCGCGGCGACCTCGCCGGCGCGCAGCCCGAGCCGCACCAACAACAGCAGGATCGCGAAATCGCGCCGACCGACCGTCCTACGCCGATCGCAACTCGCTAACAACCGCCGCACCAGCACGGGCTCGAGGCCGCGCGGCAGCGAGCGATCCCTCGTGTCGGCGACCCCGGGGACAGCCCACCGAAGCGGCGTCGCGATCAGGCCCTCCAGGTGCAGGTAACCCAGCAGCGACCGCAGCGCACACACCAAGTCCCTCGCCGACGACACGCTCCGCCTCGGACACTCAGCCGCCAAGAACAAGCTCACATCCGCCGCGCACAGCTGATCGAGGCCGAGCCCACCCGGGCCCGGCCTGTCCGCCAAGAACAACCGAGCGGCCGGCAGATAACACCTGCGCGTACGCTCCGAGAGGCCACGCTCGACCACCAGATAACGGCAGAAGCCGTCCAGCAGCTCCTCGAGCGGCCCCTCCACGACCGCAGGCGAGGCAACCGGCACCACCCCCAGCCCGCGCAAGTACCCCAGCGGCAACGCCGGACTCTGCGCCGCCACCCACGTCACATAGCCCGCCTCGCGACGAGCCTCCACGAACTCGGCCGCCCGAGCCGGCGTCAACTCACCCGCCGTCAACCCCTCGCGCTCAAGCCAACGGCTGAGCTGGCCGAACTGCGACAGCCTCTCACCCACCGCCGACCGCGAATACCCCCGAGCCCTCAACCACGACTCGAACCCCTCCGCATACGGCCCCAACGGTCCCGACACCCGAACAAGCGACCGCTTGCCCATCGCTGCCTCCAATCGGATCGCACAACACAGATCCGAGAAGCCTCGACGGAACCACCACGATTATGTCGAGCGCCTCACCACCCTAAACCGCCCTCAGCAGGGCAAACCCGGGCCGGCGGCCGCACACTCAACATAATCATCGACTCGACATACATGCGGGCCTCCGCGATCGCGAAACGAAGTGCGTTCAGCGACGGTTCGGAACCGTCGACACCGACGACGATCGTGTGCATCTCACTCGCCTCCCCTCCGGTTGGTGCCCTGATCGGGTCGCTCATTCTCCCTCGCCCGCAGCGTCTGCGCCCGGCCTCGACGGCGCCGGTGGTG
>Ga0302325_10011189_pt1 | contig 19355 bp, 21 predicted proteins | sample Palsa_T0_2_FD_201948 | JGI IMG/M metagenome (GOLD analysis project Ga0302325, IMG submission 201948) | Peat permafrost microbial communities from Stordalen Mire near Abisko, Sweden - Palsa_T0_2 | ecosystem: Environmental > Terrestrial > Soil > Palsa > Peat permafrost | place: Sweden: Abisko...
CCGCATCAGCACCGCAGCCATCGGCGTTTTTCCCCAGCTCGAAATGTAGTGGAGACCTTTGGGATGCCTCTATTGAAAACAAAGGCACTCCCGGTCTCAGATGTCCCCAACTGCGAAAGTTGGGCTAGCTTCCGCTGTGCCTCGTGCTTGGCCATCGAAGCGGGCCCGAGAGTCTTCTCCTTTTGCTGGCGCACGCGTCGGCCATCCGCATCGGTCGTCCAGGGATGGAAACATCCCGCCTAGACTTTTTCTGCGCGTCGCCGATCGATTCTCCTGACCCAGCCTTCTGGGGCTGCAGTCCGAGGTAACCGGCGTCCGAGACTCTGGACGAAATCGACTGGTGAGCCAAGTGGGCTCAGGCTGCTGGGGCTGTAGTATACGTATCTTGGATTCAGCGATCAAATGCCGAGTGGAAGGGTAGATGGAAGGGCTGTTTTTCGCGTCTGCTGCTTGTAAGTTATTGAAAATATGGTCGGGGCGAGTGGATTCGAACCACCGACCTCCTGGTCCCGAACCAGGCGCTCTAGCCAGGCTGAGCCACGCCCCGAAGCGATTCCGCGCACCACTAGTATAGCATTTACGGCTTGGCGGCCGTAAGCTGGAAGTTCACAATGATGTGTTTGCGGGTGTCGTACACGCTGACTTTCTTCACCGGCGTGGCGATCTCTCCGCGCTTGGCCACCAACTCGTAGTTGATATCCATGGGAAGATCGCGGAAGACGTACTTTCCATCGTCCTTGGTGGGAAAGTTCACAATCTTCGACGTTTTGGTGTCCTTTAACTGCACGATGGCGTCGGCCAGCGGATTGTCGGATGCGTCCTTCACCGTTCCATCGATGGTCCGGGTATTCGATTCTTTTTCGTTCTTGGGCCGATTATTCTGCAAATAGACGTTCGGCTGTTGCTCAGGCCCGTCCTGGGCGGGAGCGAGAGAAGCCAGAGCGAGAAGGACCGCCGGCAGAATCGGGATCGAGTTCATGGGTCTAGAACTTGTTCAGCTCCACGATCAGGGCCTTCATGCCCTTCTTGCGGTAGATCTGCGCCAGGCGCTGCTCCTCGTCGGAGGGCGCGACAACGCGCTGCAACTGCGGAGCGTCCAAATCGGCGCGCGTGGGAATCCACAGAGTGCCATCGGCGAACTCGACGCTGCTTACAAAACCGGTCATGCCTTCGATGCCCAGCGGCTGACCGCCAAGCTTTGGAAACTTCAAGGTGGCATCGCCCAGGATCTGCCTCTTCTGCCCCGGCGCGAGATTCAACTCAGCGGGCACGGAACCAGCCAGAAACTCGCGGCCGGAACGATCATGCAAAATCCAGCCGACCTCGAGGTAGCGGATAGCGCGGTCCGACCGGTTCTTCACTTCCAAGCGCGGCGCCCGCGCTTCATCGCCTGCAATGCGCGCCATTCCGCCCATAGGCTCGACGGGCGAATCCGGCAGGCTGAGAAACGCGAATTGTACTTGCTTTTCAGGTTCAAAATTGGTGGCTCGCGCGCCACGCACCACTTCCACGTCCAGGCTGGGACGATCGGCTTGGTGGGTCAAACTCTCGAGCATTTCCTGCCGCAGCCCGTCTTGCCCGCTCGAAGCCAGGACGGATTTGAAATAGCGCCGGTCGCGCCGCGCTTCCCACTCCGACAGCGTCAAGGTGCGCCGCGAACTCAGCTTGTCCGGCCCATAAAAGCTCAAATCGTCAAATAACACGCCATCGAGCGATATCTCGACGGGCACGCCGGAGGAGGCTTGCAGCGGGCGCAGCAGGCGCAGATCGATTCGAACCGGGAAGGTCTCTTGAGGACCCACGTCGAGGCTGGTAACGGTGACCGAACCTTTGCCGCCGGGCGTAACGGCTTGCGCGGTGACGAGCAAGGTGATGCCGCGAATTTTGCGCTGGCTGGAGTTGCGCAACGAAAGCGCCGCATGAACGTCCAGCAGCATGGCGCTGCCGCGCGGCATTTCATTCGACTCGCCATAGTTGGCCGAGAGCAAGACCACCGGGGAATCCGGCGGCAGATCGATCCGGGGAAGCGCCGCCGCGAAGACAACGCCATTGCAGGGGATAAGGAAAAGGACGGACGCGAAGAGGGCGCTACTGCTCCGCATAATAAACCTTGTTCGTGGTCACCTGGCCGGTATCGGCATCCACAAAGCGGACGCCCGCCGAACCGTGCATGCTCACTGAAACCGTGGCCCCGTCCGAGTGCGGGATCAGAGACATGGCACGGCCGTTTTCTCTTACCTGGATGCTGGACGAGGACGCTTCCAAGATAACGTCTTCGGGATCTGCGCCCGCTGCGGCGGAAGCGGAATGTAAGAAAACTCCGATGCGTTCGATGCGGATGCGCTGGAGCGAGGCCAACAAGTGTTCAGCCTGTTGGGGCGGGAGACTGGTCCAGAATGCGACGCCGAAAATCACGGCCGCCCCCAGGACCACCAGCGCCGCGTTCCAACCGAGCAACCGGGGCCTCATCCGCAGCGGTTTGTCGAACAGAGCGATGGCTTCGCCAGCCGCCAGACCCACGCGGATATTTCCGGTCATTTCGTCGGCCAGCCGGTTCCAATTCAAGCCGTTCGGAAACTCAGCCACCGCGCTGCCGAGTTGGCGAAGATCGATGGCCGAATCACGCAGGGCTCGGACCTCCTGCCGGCACTCGGCGCAATGGGCCACGTGCCGCGCCATACGCCAGCGCTCCCAACGTCCCAAATCGCCGCCGGCGAACAGAGCGATCTGCGCCTGCGCGGGATGCTTCATACCGGCTTCCTGGGTTGGGGCGGCTTCCCGGGTTGGGCGCGGCGGCTGCGCTCCATATAGCGCTTCATCTTGATGCGCGCGTTGGCGATGTGCGATCGCACTGTGGCCTTGGAGCAGCACATTTGCTCGGCCACCACTTCGGCAGGCAATCCCTCAACGTCCCGGAGCAACAGGGCCGTCCGTTCGCGGTCGGTGAGCACCGTCAAGCCTTCTTCCAAATAAGCGCGATGCTCGGATCGGAGCACGGCCTGCTCGGGAGTTTCCGATGGCTCTTTCAGAGGCTCTAACAGGCTGTCGATCTCGCAAAAATTGACCTTGCCGTTGCGCCGCAAAAAATCGATCGCGGTGTTACTCGCGATGCGGGACAACCAGTGCGCCGCTTTGTCCAGTTCCTTGAGTTGATCCTGACGCTGAAGGGCCTTGATGAAAGCCTCCTGGGTAAGATCCTGCGCGTCGTCGACGTTGCGGACAATCCGGTAGATGAGCAGGAATATCCGGCGTAAGTTGTCTGAAATAAAGCGGTTCTGGAGTTCTTGGGCAGCCAGTTGCGCGGCGAGTTGGGAAGCGTGGAGGGCAGGCGGAGCCTCGCGATCGCTCATTCTTACCTGACTCCCCGGGAATGCCTCATCCCTGCCGAGCGCCCCGATTATGCCGAGTGCCGATGCCATGCCTATAACAGGCTGACGTTAGAACGACCCAAACGTGCAGAGTTATTCGGGGCACTGCGGACTTATCGGCTCCTTCCTTATAATTGTATACGGTCGAGCGCGAGCGCCCGACTGGAATTCGGGGCCGTGCTGCAGGCCTGGTCTGAATTCACTATTCAGAATCACTCTTGTCCTAAACAGCAAAAAGGCTGAGCAGGCAAAAAACAAGCCCTCCTATAATTGTTCCAGCGCCGGACTCTCCTTGGAATGAGCTGTTCGGCCGCCGAATCCCCAACAGGAGGGCAAACCGAATGGTACAGGCCATGAGCCTGTTTAATCAACTACTCCAGCATTTCCCCAGTCTGGAGTTCGCGGCGCTGGTGAAGAAACACAGCGCCGAACGTGCCGCCAAAGGCTTCAGTTGCAGGACGCAGTTGGTCGCGATGCTGTTCAGCCAACTGGCGCACGCCGACTCTCTGCGCGAGATCTGCAACGGGCTGGCCTGTTGTCTGGGCAAGCTGGTTCATCTCGGAATCCACGTAGCGCCGAATAAGTCCACCCTGGCTTATGCCAACCAACATCGGCCCGCCAAGCTGTATATGAGGATCTGTTCTATACGGCCCTCGGGCGGTTCCGGAACGAACCGGGACAGGGACTGCGCAAGCGGAAGTTCCGTTTCAAAAACAAACTGCTGTCGCTGGATTCAACCACCATCAGTCTGTGCCTGGAGATGTTTCGGTGGGCGAAATTCCGGCGGACCAAGGGCGGCGTCAAGGCCCACGTCTTGCTCGACCACGACGACTACTTGCCACGCTACGTCCTGATCACGGAAGCCAAGCGCAGCGATGGGAGATGGCCGACGCCTTTCCGCTCAACCCCGGCTCCATCGTCGTGATGGATCGCGGTTATAACGACTACGAGTTGTTCGGCCAGTGGACCGATCAGAACATCTATTTCGTCACAAGGCTCAAGGACAACGCCGCGTACGAAGTGCTGGCAGAAGGCCCACTCCCGGCCAACCCCAATATTCTGTCGGACCAGCTCATTCGGTTCAGCGGCGAAAAAGCTCAAAGAGATTGTCCCTCCCTGCTGCGGCGCGTGGCCGTTTGGGATGCCCTCAACGAGCGGAGAGCGTGTTGCTGACCAACCTGCGGGAGTTTGGCTCCAGCACCATCGCCGCCATCTACAAAGACCGCTGGGAGATCGAACTGTTCTTCCAGGCCCTCCAGCAGAACCTCAAGGTGAAGACTTTCGTGGGTACCAGCGAGAACGCTTTACGCATCCAGATTTGGACAGCCCTGATCGCCATGCTGCTGCTTAAATGGCTGCACCATCTTTCCAAAGCCAAGTGGTCCCTGTCGAACCTCGCTTCCATGCTGCGCAGGAACCTCTTTGCGTGCTTCTCAAAAGGGATAGCGTGCAGCGCGCTACTGAAAGGCTTGCGCGTCGCAGTGACGAGACTGATTTCTCCGACCTGATGCAGGCTCTCCTCGACCAATGGCTCTGCACGCCGGAGGCGGTCGAGCGCTAAACTCCACTGATGGCAACCCATCCGCTCGAGCCGGACATTCTTTCAAAACTGGGAACCGATTTCGAGCGGGATGAGCGTCCTCGATCGGCTGGCCCCAGATGCACAGATCAAGGAATGTTCGTGGTACTCGCGAGTTCCGGGCGATCCCGAGATCACACGAAGGCAGCGCATTACTTATGCGGTTCAGGCCTACTCGTCGACACATTCGTTACCGGCACGCTCGTGCTCGATGTGGATACCATGCGGCAGGATCTCCTGAAGTCGATCTCGAATTTGAGCAAATACACTCACGTCGAGCCGGCTGTCTTTGGCATCAGCGGCGCAGCTCTCGACATGACCGTCACCAAATCGCTCGAAGCGTTTCTCGCCTTCCTTGAAATGGTATAGGAGTGCCGGGATGCCGTCGAGAGTGCTGTGGTAGACGCGGCGGAACAAGCTTTGCAAGATGAACTGCTTAGCAACACCGTATCCGACTTGACGAGTTGGCGACCCACTATAACGTTGAGGACACACAGGTCGATACGGTAAAGATCAATTTCATGGATGCGACGAGAATCCAGTTCTCGGTAACCGGGCAGGTGGAATGCTGCTTCCAATACGGGTCGGGAAGCGATGTTCACAATGGCGATGGTATAGTGACCTACGACAGTTATCCGCTCACGTGCGATTTTGAGGCTCCGATTGCCACGCCAATGCAGGTTGCCGTTAAGGCGGAGACCCTGAAAATTGACAACGAATCGTTCTACCAATGACCCGTCACGCTGTCATGACGCCACGTCATGACGGGCAGATTCCGGACGCAAAAAAAAGTGCCCCTCCCGTGAGGGAGGAGCGCCAGAACGCGATTCGTCAATCGTGCAAGGCCGCCGCGCTCAACAACCGCGCCAGAAGGTAACGCCGATGAGAGCCGCTCCGGACAGGGAAAGGGATCAATGCGCAAGCAGAGTGGCTTCATTTTGTCTTTACAGAGATGCGCTAATCTGGTAGCACCTAAAAAGGTGTCTCAGAGGAGCAGAATCATGATCGACATCACAAAGGATATTCAATCGCTTACAACGTTCCGTCGCCGGTCCGGCGACTTCATGAAACAGCTCAAAAAGAACAAGCGCCCCGTGGTGCTCACTGTGAAAGGGAAGGCCGCCGCCATCGTGCAGGATGCCGAAGCGTACCAGCGGCTGCTCGATATTGCGGCCTACGCCGATGCGGAGGAGGGCATCAGGCAAGGGCTGGAGGATGCAAAACAAGGGAAAGTCCGGCCGGCGAGGCAGTTTTTCGAGGATTTCGAAGCCGCGCTTGGCATACCTCGTTAACCTCACCGTCCGCGCTGAGCGCGATCTCGCACTGCTGTACCGGCAGATTAACGCTGAACATTCCGACGCGGCCCTGAAATGGTATCGCGAGTTCAAGGAGGCGATCCTCAGCCTGGAGGAACAGCCCAATCGATGTCCGGTGACCCCCGAGAGTGACAAGTTCAGGCATTTGCTGTATGGCAACAAGCCGCACATTTATCGCGCGATATACCGCGTGCTGGAGAAGCAGAAACAGGTTGAAGTGCTGCATATCCGCCACGGCGCAAGGCGGAGGTTCAAACGGCCCGATTTCGCATAGGCAGCGTTTGGGGTCGTGCATGAGATGGAGTGTTAACTCGGAAGCGCCAATTGGGATAACAACGCTCTGCAGAACGGAGCCAAGGAAACGGCCAACACGTCGGCGCGCCACACCATCAGCGCCGACTTCCTGACGGGAAGCACCGAAATCGACCTCGACCGCATCGCGCCCGGGTTCTCACCTCACCAACCGCAACAAGCTCCTGAATTTCCTCCGTTCTCCGGCATCGGCATCGCGTTCCGCGGCGTCAATACCGACGTAGGCCCCATCAAAGACACAGTCTGTCTTGCCGAATCAGTCGCGACCGGCAATCCGCCACAAAAAAGCGGTCGAGTGGCTTATGTCGAAGCCGCCGATTGCTTGATATCGGCACGATACGTCGTTATTGGGTCGAATGACGCCATGGCTCTCCACGGCAGAATAGTGCTGCGTCCAGCCCCTTCAGCAAAGCGCTTAAGCGGTGTGGTCATGCTATTCCGAACTCTTGCCGCAACTGCCGGGCGTAGGCAGCGTTAGGCAGCGTAGCCACGCTTGACAGATGTCCTGCCGGCCCCTAGCTAGGTTGAGAAACCATGGAAGTACAGCTCACGGCGGATCAGAAAGCGTTGCTTCGCCAAGCCATCAAAAGTGGACGGCTCCAGCGCGAGGAAGACGCGGTGTTGGAAGCACTTTCTCTGTGGGAGGCGCGCGAGCGCACCCGCGCGGAAATCTTGGCAGCAGTCGAGGGCGCGGAGGCCTCCCTAGCGCGCGGCGAAGGGCGCATGATCACACAGGAATCCATGCGCGAACTCGCACAGGAGGTGAAGCGTCGCGGGCGTGCCCGCCATGCCGCCGAGCAGGAAACGCCCCGTTAATGGGGCACAGACGCACACCGCAAGCCGACGCTGATGTCGATGGCATCTGGTATTACGTCGCGTCCAGCAGCGGCAGCCTCGACATTGCCGACCGTCTCATCGATGCCATCACTGACCGGTTTTTTCTTCTCGCCAACCATCCTAATATAGGCCGCCCCCGCGACGAGGACCTGGGTAGTCGCCTACGAAGTTTTCCAGTGGGAGAGTATGTCATCATCTACCGCATCGAAGACGACGATGTGGTGATTCTGCGCGTCCTGCGCGACAGCCGCGACATGGCGGCGCTGTTCAGTGAATGACCACCATTTATCTTTCACACGGCGTCGAGCGCCTGAGAACTCGAAATGTCGCGCTGCCGCAGCGCCTAGGCGAACTGCTCAACCGGCAACAGCGGAGGAGCAGGAGCCACCCCAGCCGGCTACTTAAGCGGTAACTTCCGCAGGTAGAACCAGGTTCCAGCTAGGAAAAGGAGCGCGCCAATCGGCTTTGTAAGCTTGTTCAAGGAACCGAGGAGATCCGTCTTCAGACTGCCGTCCCACAGGAATTTATAGTCCGTTAGCGCGCCGGTGTTCGCTACGAAAAATGCGAGCGCAAGCGCAAACAACACGGCCACCCCCAGAAGGTAACCTCCCGGTGGACTGATCGAAACGACAAAGGATGGCTGAGGCGCCCAGATCCTGGTGTCATCGCCGGTCGGAACAAGCGAAAGCACCGACATTACGGTGTCGGTACCCTGACGCACGGCAGGAGCACGCGCTCCTCGTTGTAGCAGCTCTGGATTAGAATGTTCAAAACGGAAGCGCTGGTAAAGGTCTTGGCATCACGCTACGCCATACCTTTGCGTCGCGTCTCCTCGCCAAAGGCGCCGATATCGTTACCGTGAAGGAGTTGCTCGGACATTCAACGATCGTCGTGACGATGCGATATGCACATACAAACGTCGAAGCGAAGGAGCGCGCGGTGCTGGCTTTGGGTACCAGTGCCAAACCAGTGACAGTACTACCCAAACCTCGTCGAACCAGGTAGTGACAGTGCTCTCAAACGGATGAAATCAGGTAGGATAGGAATCGGAGGAATGGGTGAGTGGTTGAAACCGGCGGTCTTGAAAACCGTTAGCGGGGTAACTCGCTCGGGGGTTCGAATCCCTCTTCCTCCGCCAGATATCTTATAGAAAACGCGTCCCTTGCGGACGCGTTCTTCATTTGTGCCTGAAATGTGCCCGCTCGGACCCCAATTCTTCAGCGAGACGACGGCGTGGTTTGAAGCAGTCGGCCGGTGGCGATGTCCCACCTTTGAACTGCGCCGTCCAGCATGGTGATAAGAAGTTGCTTTCCGTCTGGGCTAAATGCCGTCCCAGAAACGATGCCATTCACTCTGAACTCCCTTAAAATGTTGCTTGTTTGGGAGTCCCAGAATCGCACTTTGTCATCCGAGCTTGTAACGAAGTAGCGCCCATCAGGGGTGAACTTGGCACCGCTCTCCGACTGTTGCCTTGCGTCCTGCCAAATCTTTCGTTCCGGTCCCACTGTCGTCTTTTCAAGGCGTCGCAACAGGGGTGCAGCGACCTCGGGAGGAAACAGTGTGGGAATAACCTTCGCAAAGAGTTCCTTGTCGTCGGCACTTCCCTCAAAAATAGCCTTGCGGTTATCTGTGATGAACCGGGCCGCACTGAGATCTAGTTCACGTTTTCGCTGAGCCTCGGCGCTCGCGAGAAATGACCCACTTCTGCTCACTTAGACTGACCCACCCAAAGAACAGGTTTGCCCACGGGCAAACGAGCCCGGCAGCAACATCATCCACGCCGCAGGCGTGCGGCGTGCTTTCACATCATCTGCTTACCGTCGGGTGCGTATGCCTCTCACCAGTCGCCGCAGCAAAACCTGGTACTGGAACGTACCGGTGAGGTGGGTCACTTTTGGCGAGCAAAGTAGGGTCATTTCTCGCGAGCGCCGAAGCTGAGCGTCGTTGGCGACCAGCTCTCTTTCTTTCTGGCGCTCCTGAGACTCCACTTCCGCCTTCCGCTGGAGTGAGGAAAGTTCGAGTTCCTTGTCTTTAGAGATGGTCGTGACCCAAACTTGAGCAAGGGAAACGATTACTGCCGCAAAGGAAACCGCCGCGGAGATCAGAACACCAGTATTCCGATTGAGAAATCCCTTGGTAAGATCAGCGGCGGATTTGTCGATCTCAAGTTGCTTCCGTTCAAGTTCTAGCTTTGCCTTCTCGATCTCTTGAGCCGTCAGGATAGGCTCAACCTTCTCGGTCGATGGGGACACGCCCTGGCCTCCTGCCGCGGCACCCATAACTTTATTGAACCCGCGCCTTGCTGGGCTTCACTGCTGGCGTCTCAAAATAAACCTGCTGCATTAAGTCACCGATGCGGTTTTGGCGCGCCATGGACCATTTGCCATAGTGCTTGCGGACGATCTCAGGTGAGTTTCCGAGGATGTCGGCCACTTCCTCGAAACTCGCGCCACGTCCAAGAAGCTCTGTAGCCAGCGTATGGCGGAAACGGTGCGCATGAGCGCCCTGCACCGCCGCGGCCTTAAACAATGACCTCAGGGCGCGGTCGATATGGGCCTTGAGCGTCTTCGGCTTGCTTGTCTCGTTCCAGAAGAAATACCGCGAATCCACGTTCCATGCCCTCGGTTTCGTCTTTGTATTCGAAGCGCAGCGGGAGTGAAGTCCTCGCTCGTGCGGAGCTCAATCTGGGTTCCCGGTACGACCTCTCCGTTGATTGAAATCTTCAACCCCCGGTTCATGTGCAGCGTGTAATCCCGCCCTATCGTTCGTCTGAGATTTTGTATAAAGGACGGATTCTCGAAGGAACGCGCCGCGCCCGGGGTGAGGCTGTTCACGATAATTTCGACGCCGTCCTCCGCCAGCGGTTCATCGGGGTCGATGTCGAAATCCCATGGCGGCACATCGTTCGTGACCCACGTCGGAACGTTTATCGGAACGGCGAAAGGCAGGCGCCGCTTATTCTCGTCGGTGAAGGTGGACCGGATCTTGATGTCAGTGCCCAGCTTAAAGACGGCGCGCTTCATCCCGATTCCGTAAACGCCGATGCTGTAGTCCTCATTTGTTTCGGTGGCTTGGCGCCCGAAACTGAAGGCGTGTTTAACGGCGTCGTCGAGCGTCATGCCGCCGCAATTGTCTACAATCCGAAACGAGGCGCCCGAGAGCGTGATGGAGATCGAGTATTTCGATAGATCCGCGCCCTCCGACAAGCCCATCGGGCGGCTGCCTTCGCACCGCCAGGCCCCATCGACGCTGTTATCAATGAGGTCCATGATGCAATCCTCAAGAAGGATGTCCTTCGTGATCATCTTTACGAAGAACGTCTTCGTGGGATTGGCAGATGCCTTTTTATCAGCTAGATCCGTAGCCACGTAGTTTGCCTCCGGCGCCCTGGTTCAGCGTCCGATTTCGCGTATTTGCAACAGGCTGAACGCCAATTGTACATCTTGGCGCGGTGCTTATTGGGAAGCTTTGATGGCTTTGATAATCCGCGCCAGCGTCGCCGGCTTCCGAACGACACATTCCTCTCTGATCGTGATGAACAGCCTCGCATGCTTTGAAGGGACAGCACCGGAAGCGCGACCTGGCCGAATTCGGCACCCCCAAATTAGCTCCCTGTTTCGTTCTACAATGCCTCAACGGGCAGATGCCAAAGTACGACGCTTTTCTTAGCTATAGTCAGAAGGCCGACAGCAAATTGGCAGCGGAGCTTTCGGCCGAGGTAGAGCGGTTTGCCAAGCCTTGGTACCAACTGCGTGATCGTAGGATATTCCGAGATCTCGATCTCCACAAAGCCCCATTTGACCTACCGGCTGAGATTAGGGCTGCGATTCACAACTCTGGCTCCTTCATCCTGATCGCTTCCCCGGCGAGCGCATCATCCCCGTGGATTAGCTATGAGGTGGCTGAATGGATTCAATCGAGACCTGACGCCAGAGAACGAATTCTCATCGTTTTGAGCGACGGCGAGATCGCGTGGAATGAGTCTCGACGAGATTTTGATTTCGATCATTCCACGGCCTTAAACACTGCGCTTGCTGGCGTATTGCTCTCTTTCGGAAGCTGTCCTTGAAGAGCGCCGAGTCCGCTGATTGGGCAGATACCTTCTCGATTGGCGGCGCATCCCTCCAGAGTTCTGCTGATCTATGATTAATTTTGGCGGGTGGCACCATTCAAGAACCGACCCGGAGGCGCACCATCCGGTTCGGTTCGGCAATTGCTTGAGCAACTTGCCAAGGGTTGTAATAGAAACCGGGGAGGAGATCATGGCCGAAACAATTGGTAGCGGGCAAGCGCCGGACGAAACGATTAGTCAAGAGCAGGTCGAGCCGCTATCGGAGCAACATAGCCCGGAATTCCCGATCGTGGGCGTGGGCGCGTCTGCCGGTGGGCTGGCGGCTTTCGAAGCTTTCTTCTCCACGATGCCCGCCGACAGCGATCCTGGCATGGCTTTTGTCTTGGTGCAGCATCTGGCCCGCGACCACAAGAGCATGCTTTCCGAATTGATCCGCCGCTATACCAGGATGGAGGTTTTTGAGGTGGAGGACGGAATGGAGATCAAGCCCAACTGCGCTTATATCATCCCGCCCAATCGCGATATGTCCCTGGCGGACGGCAAGTTGCAACTGTTCGAACCAACCTTGGCCCGCGGCGTCCGCCTCTCGATAGATTTTTTCTTCCGCTCTTTGGCCCAGGACCAGCACGAGCGCGCCATCTGCATTGTGCTCTCAGGGACCGGAAGCGACGGCGCCCTGGGCGTCCGCGCGGTCAAGGGCGAGGGCGGTATGGTGATGGTGCAGACACCTGAATCCACCGAGTATGATGGCATGCCTCGCAGCGCCATCGCTACCGGCATGGCGGATTTTGTGCTGCCTCCCAACGAGATGCCCGCTCAACTCCTCGACTACGTTGCGCACGCTTTGGGGGCTGATCGCGTTCCCGTCTCCCCTCAAGCCGCAGAGTCGGCTGAGGGGCTCGAGAAAGTCTTTCTCCTGCTCCGGTCCCAGACTGGTCATGACTTTACCCAATACAAACAGAACACAATCATCCGCCGCATCGAGCGGCGTATGGCCGTTCACCAGATCAATCGGCTGGAAGACTACATTCGCTATCTGCAGCTCACCCCAGGCGAAGTGGACGCGCTCTTTCATGCCCTTCTGATCGGCGTCACCCATTTCTTCCGGGATCCCGAGATTTTCGAGGAGGTTCAGAAACAGGTCATCCCGCAGCTTTTTGCCGGCAGGGCTGCCGGGACGGTAATTCGCGTCTGGGTCCCCGGCTGTTCCACCGGCGAGGAAGCCTATTCCATCGCCATGCTCCTCCGGGAACGCATGGAAGAACTGAAAGAGCATTTCAAGGTGCAGATCTTTGCGACTGACATCGACCGCGAGGCCATCGATCAAGCCCGCGTAGGCGTTTACCCCACCAGCATCATTGCCGACGTTTCGCCGGAGCGCCTGGCCCACTTTTTCTCCGAGGAGCGTCCGGAAGGCAGTACCTACCGTATCCAAAAGACCATCCGCGACATGCTCATTTTTTCCGAGCACGACCTCATCAAAGACCCGCCGTTCTCCAAACTCGATCTGATTAGCTGCCGCAATCTCCTCATTTACATAGGCGCGGAGCTACAAAAGAGGCTCACGTCCTTGTTCCACTACGCGTTGAATCCCGGCGGTACGCTTTTGCTGGGGTCCTCCGAGAGGCTGGGAGACCTTGCGGACCTCTTTGCGACTATCGATCGCAAGGCAAACATCTATCAGCGCAAAAAAGATGATTTGGGTCCGCGGCGCGTGGGCATCGCCAAGTTGCTCCCGCACCCGCCGGGAGACGGAATCGCACGGCGGGATGGGAGCGGCGCGCTGAGCGATGACAAACTTCCCTTGCGCGAGATGGCCGAGCGGACTCTCCTGGAGCACTACTCCCCGGTTGGCGCGCTGGTTAGCGAACGCGGCGACATCCTCTACCTGCTGGGCCGAACCGGCAAGTACCTGGAACTGACGCCAGGCGAAGTCAGCATGAATATCTTCAGGATGGCTCGAGAGGGATTGCGCGGCGATTTGACCATTGCTCTGCACCGCGCTGTGTCGCTGGGACAGCCGACGCGACACCCAGGTTTGCGCATAAAAATCGACGGAGGTTTTACGACGGCAAATCTGACCGTGCTTCCGGTCTCCGCGGACCCGGAAGGAACCATACCGCGTGGCCTATTTCTAGTTATTCTCGAGGAGGTCTTGGCCGCCGACCCCAAGCTTTCGGCGGAGGTTGCCGTGGATTCCGCGGAAGAGGCGGCAGCGCTTAGCCCGAGTCTAGACGCGTATATTGTCAAGCTGAAGCAGGAATTGCGGACGAAGGAAGAATACCTCGAGACCACGATAGAAGAACTGGATACCTCCAACGAAGAACTCCGCTCCGCCCACGAGGAAATGCAGTCGGTGAACGAGGAGTTGCAATCCACCAACGAGGAACTGGAGACCTCCAAAGAAGAATTGCAATCGACAAATGAGGAACTGGCCATGGTCAACGGCGAACTGCAGGCCAAAGTGGTCGACTTGACGCACTCCAACAACGACATGAAAAATCTGCTGAGCGGCACGGGTATCGGCACCATTTTTGTGGACCATCTCCTACGCATTCGTCGTTTCACCCCTACGGTCTCAGCGTTGATCAACCTGATCGAGACCGATGTAGGGCGTCCGATGAACCAAGTCCGGTCCAATCTGGTGGGCTATGACCACTTGGCAGCGGACGTGAAGGAGGTGTTAGAAAGTTTGGTTCCGAAAGAACTGGAAGTGGAGACCAACACGGGTGAGTGGTACCTACTGCGCATTCGCCCCTACCGGACCCTGGAAAACGTGATCGAGGGCGCGGTCATCACGTTTACGGAGATTTCCGCCATGAAAAAGGCGCAGGCGGCGATGCGGGACTCTGAAGCTTTGCGACGGTTGGCCGTGGTGGTCCGCGACGCCAGCGATGCCATTCTGGTACAGGATATGACGGGGCGCATTTTGGCATGGAACCCCAGGGCGCAAAGGATGTACGGATGGACTGAAGCCGAGGCGTTGGAGATGAATATTCGCGATCTGATGCCGGAAAGCGATCGCGAAAAGGCATTGGCCACCTTCCGGCAACAATCCCGAGCTGGCGTCTTAGAGCCGCAGCGCATACAACGGATCGCGAAAGATGGGCGCACCGTACAGGTATCGCTTATTGTTTCCGCCCTGGTGGACGACGCCGGGGAAACCTACGCCATCGCCACAACCGAAAGGGCTCTCGCTTCGTGAGGGCATTCAGTTTCGATGGCGAGTGGTCGCATTAGTATAGGCAGTTGAAACGCGAAGGTTGCGTCTTCACGATGGCCGTCAGTCGTGCAGGACGATGTTGAGCAGGGAGCTATGAACCTCCAGGCCGCCAGCATGTTGACCGCTGTATTGGATGAAGCCCTTCTTGCGGAACTGGTTCATGAAAAAGCTGACTCTCGATCGGGTGGTGCCGACCATCTCCGACAGTGTCTCGTGACTAAGCTTTGGGATAACAGGCTCGGGATTGCCGTCCTTCCCGAAGTTGGCCAACAGAAGGAGAACCCGCGCCAGTCGCTTTTCGCTGGAATTGAAGAGCTGGTCCACCAGATCCTCCTCGATCCGAATGTTGCGGGAGAGCATATGCTGAAGCAACAACTCGGAAAATGCCGGCTCATCGCGCAGCAGACGGATCACGCCCTCTTTTTCCAGCCGCAGGATGGAGCACTCGGACATCGTTGCGGCGCTGGCCGTTCGCAGAGCCTGGCGGGCTAGGCATCCCTCGCCAAAAAAGTCACCGGCTCCCAAAATGGCGACCACCGCTTCCTTGCCGTGCTGGGAGACGACGGTAAGCTTGAGCTTACCTTTCTTGATGTGAAAGATGGCATCGGCTGGGTCGCCTTGGGAGAAGACCTGGTGGTTCTTCGGATAGTCCGCCAGCGTGCTTCCTTTGCCGGCCGTGGCGAGAAGACTATTGGGATCGAAAGGCTGCTCTTCTTCAGCTTTCAAGTGCCGCTTCTTGTGCGAAACCAGACGCAACCTATGACCGGCGTCCGGTTCGGGAGCTGATAACATCATCTTAGGTCTCCGCACCGACTTTCATACACCTCAACGACAACCCATGCAACATTGCGAACCGCCTTGATGTTCGAGGCCATCAAGAGCAACTACGCTACCCCAACCTATGCAATACCGAAATTCAAGCGAAGGCATTTTTGTTCCCCAACCATAGCAATACGCTGCCCAACCGACGGCGAGGCTTTAACAAGCCTCTTTGCAGTTACTAAGAGCGAGACCCACTGAAACCGAGGTTGACCACAGAGCGTCGCCCGACCAAATTTGGTCACGCTTCACTGTAATGTCTCAAACAGACGGTATACTTGAGGTGACCGCCTATCTCGGCTCCCCGCTGTTTTCGAGAGGCTTGAGCGCCCACCGCTTGGTCTCTTGGACGACACGGCTTTCCTGGATCGACGGGGCGAAGGAGACGTGATGAACTTCGCAGCCTCGCAGCAAGAAGACACCCTGCTGGTGAGCGATGGCTTGATTGCGCTGGAGGTCCTGTTCCGCGCAGTTCTTTTCCGCCAGTCCGAACCTATTCTGATCGCGGACAACGACCGCCATTGCCTGGACGCTAGTTCCGGCGCGAGGCGGTTGTTCGGACTTTCGGTGGGCAACGTGAGCGGCCACCGGATTGACGATCTGATAGAACCAGGTTTTCACCCTCAATTTGCGTCGTTATGGCGAACCTTTCTACAACAGGGCCAGCAGGAAGGCGTTGTCCCAATGCTGAGCCACGCTGGTGGCGTGCGAAGGCTGCTCTACAAAGCCAAGAGCGAGATATTGCCGGGACGTCATGTTTGGGTCCTGCACGACAAGTCCAGCGAGAAGCACGTGATCGGTCGCGTTGCCTCCGACGGGGAACAGGCTCCGGCATGGAGCAAGGATTACGCGCTGTTGTCCCTGGATGCCGCTGGCCGGGTGGTTGCCTGGTACGCGGGCGCACAGCGCATTTACGGCTACAAAAGCGAAGAGATTGTCGGTCAACATGTAAGCTGCCTTTACTTAGTCGACGACGGCCTTCCCGTCGACCCGCGGGAAGAATTGAAAAGGACAGCTACTGAAGGTCATCTGGGAAATGAGGGATGGCATAAGAAACAGGATGGGTCGCGGTTTTGGGCGAACGTACTGACAATGGCTCTCAGAGACAAAAGTCAGGTGTTGAACGGCTTTGCAATGGTGGCGCGCGACTTTAGCGGGCGCCACCGGATCGACGAAGCGTTGCTACACAAGCGAACGGGTCCCCTGGACCTTCCCTCTGAATCGACAATCGTCGGCGTCGTTTCGGGTGAGTTCGACCACATTCTTGAGGCGAACGACGCGTTTCTCGGCATGCTCGGATACAGACGCGAAGACTTGGGCAGTTTGCAATGGTCTGATATCGCCGCGCCAGAATACTTACCTTTGGAAGAATGCGCCCATGAAGAAGGCTTGCTCCACGGCGCCAGTACGCCCTTCGAAATGGACTACATTCGCAAGGATGAAACGCGGGTGCGGGTTCTGGTCGCGAGTGCTGTCCTACAGCCCTCTCCATTTCGATGGATTAGCTTTGTGCAGGACCTCGCGGAGCGAGCATCTGTGGAGAAGATTGCAGCCGAACCCGGACGCCTGCATGAATTCGACGAGATTGTAGGAACGAGCGCGGCGCTCAAGCGCGTCATGGGGCAAGTGGAAATTGTCGCACCCACCGATGCCACGGTGCTGGTGCTTGGAGAAACCGGCACGGGGAAAGAACTGGTGGCGCGCGCCATCCACAAGCTAAGCGGTCGCCGGAATCGGCCTTTCATCACGCTGAACTGTGCAGCCATCCCCACCGGGCTTCTAGAAAGCGAGCTATTCGGCTATGAGCGAGGGGCGTTTACCGGCGCCTTAGCGCAGAAGATCGGCCGCTTTGAGAGGGCTCACCAAGGAACTTTGTTCTTGGACGAAGTGGGAGACATTCCTTTGGAGCTTCAACCCAAATTGCTGCGCGCCTTGCAGGAGAAGGAGTTCGAGAGATTGGGTGGCACACGCACCATTCCGATTGATGTTCGGCTCCTGGCGGCCACCAACCGCAATCTGACGCAAATGATGGGAGAGAAGCTCTTTCGCAGCGACCTCTATTACCGGTTGAAGGTCTTTCCGATTACCATTCCTCCCCTGCGCGAGCGTCGCGAAGATATTCCTGTTCTCGTCCGGCATTTCACCCAAATGTATGCCTCCAAAATGGATAAGCGGATTGACACGATCCCATCGGACACGATGCAAGCTCTAGTGAGCTGGCCGTGGCCTGGGAACGTGCGGGAGCTTGAGAATTTCATTGAAAGATCGGTCATTCTCTCACCCGGTCCCAACCTTCGGGCTCCCTTGGCCGAGATACGCGTCGATGCCGTGGAAGCGCCACTTAGCGCCACGCTGGCGGAAGTGGAGCGAGAACACATCGTTCGCATTCTTCGAGAGACGAATGGAGTGATCAGTGTCGCCGCCACTCGTCTCGGATTGCCACGGACGACTTTAAACGCCATGATGAGGAGGCTGGACATCTCGCGCAAGGATTTTTGAAGCCCACAGTGGCGCCGGCGTGGGTTACTGCAATAAGGCAAGTTCGCGTGTCTTCCCCATGGGCGACCTATTGGACCAACGCCGGCCCGTGTGCTTCTCAGCGGCCCGGATGAATTCGGAATGGCGCGATACATGCTCTTGAAAAAGTCATGGAAACTATATTAATCATTCTCTTGGTGTTGTTCTTGCTCGGCGGCGGAGGCTGGGGATACCGTCGTTGGAGGTCCTGAACTGCGGGTCGCGAATGACGAGGACCCTGGAAGGCGGCGACTCTTTCGATGGCCGTCGAGCGGTCAATTTGTACCCTCAGTTTCTCCAGTATGACTTTGCGAAGGAGAGGCAGTCGGTTGCTCGGTCTGTCGTTCGCCCTCTGTGATTCTTGGATCACAGCGTCTTCGGACGAAAAACGGTTCTGGAGCGCGAGCACTCCTCTATCGTCGGATGGCCCATTTCGCTAACATGCGAATCCCCAAAGTCGAGCCGGCATCCCCTGAATTGCTGCGGGCGTCCGGCTCCAACGTCGATTGCCGCACAGCCGCGAGCCGCCCAGCGGATTGCGGGGTTCCAACCGGTGCCAGGAGGAAGCGTGGGGGGTAGATAGCCAAGCGGATTGTTGCTGAGTCTGACGCTTCGAAACGATAGGTTTTGATTGATCAAGGCTTGGCAGCAGGCACAATCGGCCCTTTAACGCGGTCCCATTCTCGCTTCAGTACCAGTCGCGACAGATCAACCATCTCCCGTTGAGTAGCGGCAAGGCGAATTTCCTCTGAAAAGGCATAAGCCATCGCGATCATTTCCTTTATGAGTTGCTCCAGCTTCTGATGATCCTGCTCTTTCGGATTCGGCATCAGCTGGACTCTGTATTGTAAGTGCGTCATTCGTTCAAGGCGTGTCGCCGCATGGGTTTGGTCCTCGGGTACGCCAACGACGCCGATGCTGGTGAGTTCCGCAAGGAGATCTCGCAAGCTGTTGATCCATGATTGGCGCATGGGCGCGGTTATTTGTTTGTTGGCCACCTGAAGCGATGACGCGACCTGCCGGCGAGCAATCTGCAACGAAATGATCGGGCCGACGAAGACTGCGAGGCCAGCCACGACCAACGAAAGAACGGGGAATAGCTTTTCCATACCTGTAGGCTGTCGCGTTGAGTTGGAGATCGTCAAGTGTGTTTGTCACAAGGCCCATTTAGCCTGTCGGCGCTGACCGAAAGACCCAGATTTAGACGCTTACCAAACAAGATGAAAAATAAATTGTTGCTTGCTTAGGCGGCGATCCCAAGCTTATCGAAAAGATCTCGCATTCCGGCACGAAGGTTCTCGTAGTGCCGGTC
>Ga0302325_10011190_pt1 | contig 19353 bp, 16 predicted proteins | sample Palsa_T0_2_FD_201948 | JGI IMG/M metagenome (GOLD analysis project Ga0302325, IMG submission 201948) | Peat permafrost microbial communities from Stordalen Mire near Abisko, Sweden - Palsa_T0_2 | ecosystem: Environmental > Terrestrial > Soil > Palsa > Peat permafrost | place: Sweden: Abisko...
CCCAATCCCGCAATTGCGGGATTGGGAACGAGGGCAATGGTTGCCGGGAGCGGAGACAGCGCTACGTTGTGATGCTTGGCGGTGGGCCGGCGAAGCTGGAGCTTCGCAGACAAGTGCGTTCCCAAGCTGGAGCTTGGGAACGAGGGCGACGAGGGCAACCAGCGCGCCTGATCACGGCCCGGGCAGCCGAAGGACCGGTGAAGAATCAGCGAATGCGCCACCAAAGGCGGAGCGCGAGAACGAGGAGGAGCGCCACCACGATGATGGCCGCGACCGGGGCGACGCTTCGATGGCGGGAACGGGTGGGCTTTGACAACGAGCGGAAACGATTCGGCTTCCTCGCTCCGAACGAAAGATTATCGCGCTCATTTTGGGGACGCAGCTTTGGTGCAACAATGGCCTGGTAGGGACGGAACCGAAGGTATTCAGATTGCTGTTTCAAAGGCGCCCCGAGGATAGCACGAAAATGGGTTCACGGCAATCTCCGGCCGGAGATTTGCGCCGCCTCCACGCAGCGTAAAAACATGGGAAGAACCTCCGCGAGGGAGGAGGAAAAATTTCCGCTCTTTCAGAAGTGACACGAGACCCGGGCCGGCGATAATCAACGTTCCCCGAAGCGGAAACGGCGTTGGGCGGAAATGGAAATCCTGGTTTACGCCGTGAATGGCGATAGGTTACTCCGTGCCACCGTGGCAGTTGCACGACGCTGCGTACGATATGAGTCACTTTTCCGGACTATTCATCCTTTGGTGCTGGGCGCTTTTTTTCCTTTTCATCGCTCTCTCGGCTTTTTCGGTGAAGCGCACGGTCGAGATCGCGCGCGGGTGGAAATGGAGCTGGCTGGCGATGATTCCCCTGGCGGCGGCGCTGCTGTTCCGTGGACATGTGAGGCTGTGGCCGGCCGGCGCGCTGGGGATGACTCTCTGGCGGCGCACGCCCGGCGTCGGCGCCGTCGCCGCTCTGCTGGCTTTGCTCGGTCTCGTCATGGCGTTGTGGGGGCGCATCGCTCTGGGGCGCAATTGGAACATCCATCCCGGTTTAAAAGAAAATCACGAGTTCATCGAGCGCGGCCCGTATGCGTGTGTGCGCCATCCGATGTACAGCGGCCTTTGCTTGATGCTCCTCGGCACGGTGATCTGGTTCGGGAATGGAGCCGGGTTCATCTTCTTCCTGGCGTGCTTCCTCGGGACCTGGTGGAAGCTGCGCGCGGAGGAAAAGCTTCTGACGAAGCAGTTCGGAGAGGGCTACCTGCAATACAAGGCGCGGGTCAAAGCGCTCATTCCGTTTGTCTTGTGAATCCGCGGAGAAACCGCTTGCCTTTGGGACGTGGCGCGGGGATGGTGCTCGCCCTTCGACAGGCTCCGGGCCGGCCCTTTTGGGGAGGCTCCGCGCCGGTTTTGGGACGGCTGGGTAGCTCAGTTGGCAGAGCAGAGGACTGAAAATCCTCGTGTCGGGAGTTCGATTCTCCCCCCAGCCACCACCCCTGTGATGCGACGCGAGTTGATCAAACGTGTGTCGGGAGCACGTCCCTCGTAGAGGTTCTGTTTATTTCCCGTAAGCACATTGCGTGGAATTACGAACAATTCTTCACTTTTCATCTATGGACAGTGGTTCGCGCCGGTTGAAGCGGCAGCATGATCAGGGAATTTCATATCTTCACGTCGGAGTTGGGAACCCATTTTACGATGAACGGAATGGACGAGGGTGCTTCACAGGATTTTCCGTCTCTTTTCGAAGCAGTTCGGCACGCTCGAAATCTGCCCGACAGCGGTGAGGCAATTGTCGTCGTCCACAGCGAGGCGGGTGAGGCCCTGAATCGCATCCCTCTTCACTTTCACGTCTGAGCCACGAGATTCTTTTGCACCGTGTCCCGTCGGCGCATCGATCACTCTGCCCAGCTTGGTGCAACAGTGCTGAACGAAAGGGCGTGCGTTCGCTGAGAAGCGCCGAGTTTCAGTATTCGGGATGCGAGGGCAGCCATTTGGGCCAGGCCATTCGATAAGTAAGATTGAGGGTTGCGCGGCGACCATCAGGCACTCGCTTTAATTCCATGACTTCAGAATCTTCAAAATCGCCAGAAACGACTGACGCAGTCGCGCCGTCCCCTTTCCATCTAAAAGTGATTCTCGTGCCGCTGGACTTCTCTGAGCTGTCGCTGAAGTCCCTGCAATATGCGGTGCCGCTGGCGAAGCAGTTTGGCGCCACGCTCACACTTCTGCACGTCCTGAAGGCACCCGCTGGCGCGATGGATTCTGCGTATCTCGCATCACTCGGCCATCAGCAGCTCACCGTGATCGAAAGACGGCTCGAAGAAATGATTCCTTCAGAGGTGCCATTGGAGACTGCCGTTCGGCAGAACTTCGTCACCGATGGCATACTTGAAGTAGCGCGTGAAATTAGTGCGGATCTCATCATTGCGACGATACGTGACGACTTCGGAGTGAAAGACTTGCTCCTGCGCAGCACCGCCGAGAACCTCGTGCGCAAAGCGCCTTGCCCGGTGCTTGTGCTGCACGACGGTGAACGTGACTTCGTAGAGCCAACATCGCCGTAATACGACCGATCCATCGATGCCAGGCGAACGGTTGACCCATGATTCTCGATGCCTCCTGCCAGATTTCATACCGAACGACCTCGCCGATTCCTGCCATCATGATGCTGCGGCCGCGAAGCGGCTACGCACAATGGATTACCCGCGAGGAATATGCCTTCGAGCCACATGCACCGGTGGTGGAATACACCGACAATTTTGGGAATTTATGCCAGCGGGTGCTGATCCCGAAAGGCAACTTCGAGGTGCGCTGTAGTTGCCGCGCGCACACGGCTGATGAAGTCGACGTGGATGCCTCGGCCCCTTTCGTGTCCGTTCATGAACTGCCCGAGTCCGCCCTGGAATTTCTACTTCCAAGCCGCTATTGCCAGGCCGATCTGCTCAACGATCTCGCAAGCTCCATTGCGGGGAAGGAGCTACCTGGATACCCGCAGGTGGCGGCAATCGAGCAGTGGCTCCGCCGTGAGATGAAGAATGTTCGGGGCACAAGCAACGCCCAAACGTCAGCCGTCGATACGGCAAATATCAAGACCGGCGTGTGCCGGGACTATGCTCACCTTGGGATTGCTCTCACCCGCAGCTTGAACATCCCTGCACGCATGGTCGTTGGTTATCTCTATGAACTGGAGCCGATGGACCTTCACGCTTGGTTCGAAGCCTTTGTCGGCGGGCGCTGGTTTACCTTCGACGGCACGCAAAAGGTTCCAAGAGGAAACCGAATCACCATTGGGTTTGGCAGGGATGCCGCTGATGTTGCCCTCACTTCAAATTACGGCGCACTCGAATTGAAGGAAATGAAGGTAACCGTGGAAAAAGCCAATTAGCTGAATCTCGGAATTCGTTGCAAACAAGCCAAGTTTCGGGGGCGGTTCTTTTACGCGTATTTGGTGTATCTCGTGGTTCAGTTTCACGGCCATCCGATCGGTGGGGAGAGGAAACGGGGTTGAACGGTAGTTTGCCCTGCCACGCAGAAGGGTTTTGCCGGAGAATGATGGTTATTCGCCCCGCGAATGGACCAGCACCTGGAGTTGCTCGCGCACCTCGGCGATGACCGAAGCCCAATCGCCAATCGAGGATTGGCGGAAAAGGCGCATGGTCGGATACCACGGGCTGTCAGAGCGACCGAGCAGCCAGCGCCAGTCCGGGGCAAAAGGCAGCAGCGTCCAGACCGGCCGGCCCATCGCTCCGGCCAGATGCACCACGGCGGTATCGGCCGCGATGACCAGATCGAGATTGGCCAGAAGCGCGGCGGTGTCGGCAAAGTCTTTCAGATCCTCCGCCGCGTCGATCCAATCGAAGCTTGCCAGGACGGCCTTCGCCTCGGCGGTCGCGGGGCCTTTTTGCAGGGAGAAGAAGCGTACGCCGGGGACTTCGGCCAGTGGGGCAAGGCTGGCCAATTTGAGGGAGCGGTTGCGATCATTCGTGTGGGCGGGGTTGCCGGCCCAGACGAGTCCCACCTTAAGGTCCGGGCCGGACGGGCGGTCCGAGCCGGACGGGCTGATTGAAGAGCCAGGCCCCGCGATGCGCTCGCGCCAGAGGGCGGCCTCCGCGGCATTGGCGTGCAGATAGGGCACGGTCCGCGGGATTTTGCCCAGATCGGTGGAGAACGCACGGGGCAGGCTCAAGAGCGGACAATGGAGATCAAAGGCTGGCAGGGTCTGGCCTTTGGCTACGACCTGAAGATCGGGGGCCATCGTTCGAAACAGCCGGTGAAGTTCGGGCTGGCATTCGAGGATGATATTCCCACCGCGCCGGGCGACCCGCGGTAGATAGCGGATGAATCGGATGGCATCGCCAAAACCTTGTTCGGCATGGAGCAAAAGGGTGCGTCCTTCCAGCGGGCGACCGTCCCACTGAGGCTGCGTAAAGTTTCGCTGGGGAGAGGCCGCGTCTTTGACTTTCCACAGCCAGTCGTATTCTTCCCAGCCTCGGAGAAAATCCCCTTGCACCAGCATGACAAAAGCAAGGTTGACGTGGGCTTCGGGCAGGTCGGGTTTGAGCGCGATGGCCTGACGACAGGCAGCGATGGCCGCATCCAATTGGCCCTTGTCTCGCAGAGCATTGCCGAGGTTGCTGTGGGCTTCGGGCAAGTCGGGCTCGAGGGCGATGGCCTGACGATACTCGGCGATGGAGTCATCCAGTTGGCCTGTTTCTTTCAGGGCATTGGCGAGGTTGTAGTAGGCTTCGGTAAAGTCGGGTTTGAGGGCGATGGCCTGGTCCAGTTGTCCCTGGTCTTTCAGGGCAATTCCAAGGTTACTATGGGTTTCGGCCGAGTTGGGTTTGAGGGCGATGGCCTGACGGATTAACTCCACGGCGACGTCGCTCCGTCCGGCACGATGCGCAAGGAGTCCCAGCAGATGCAGCGCGTCGGCATGGCGCGGATCGATGACCAGAATCTGCCGGTAGAGGGCCTCCGCTTCCGCCAACCGTCCGGCCTGATGGTGCTAAAGGGCGATCTGAAAGGCTTGTTGAATCGTCACGGGTTCGTTTGTCTTCCTCGGTTTGGGGAAAGGGGCTTAGTTCTCAGTGCTCAGTGCTCAGTGCTCAGTTCTTAGTTCTTAGTTCTTAGTTCTTAGTCAGCGCGGGAGGGGTCGATATTTGGGTTGGCGGCAGTTTGCTGGGTGGTCATGGCAGCGAGGGTTTGTTATCCCGGCACCAGTGCCGCCACATCGCGCGGTAGGCCGCTTCCAAGTCGCGGGTAAAAGCGGCGGCGTCCATCAGGGGCGAGTCCTGCATCCGCCGGCGGAGGCTTTGCCTCAGTTCCGCGAGTCGCGAGAGATCCGCCGAGAAGTTCACGACGATTTGCAAATACTGTTCGGGCGTCCGCGCCACCAACTCGGGCAAGCCCAGATTCATCGCCTGACTCAGTCCGCCACGCCCGACAACAGTCTTTCCGACCAGCGTGATGACCGGCACGCCCATCCAAAAGGAGTCGAGGCTGGTGGTGTGGCCGTTGTAAGGAAAAGTGTCCAGACCAAGGTCAATGCGGTGATATGCCTCCAGATACTGTTCGCGAGCCATGGGTGCGCACCACTGGATCCGATTCGCATCCACGCCGTGGCGTTGGAACATCTCCAGGGCCCGCTGGCGATGCACGCCTTGCTTGCTGAGCAGCAGCAAGCGTGAATCCTTTACCGCGCCCAATACCTTTGACCAAAGCTCCAGGACTCCTTGGTTGATCTTGCAATAGTTGTTCAATGAGCCAAAGGTGACGTGACCGGCGCTCCGGGCGGGCAGCGGATTGACCGGGATCTCGCGCCCAACGAGGGGATGGTAGCACCAGAAGCTTTGGGGCAGGCGGATGGACTTTTCCGAGTAATACTCATCGCTGGTTTCCGGCGGGTCCAGATAGGGATCGGTGAGGCGATAATCGATGGCATCGAGGCCGGTCGTGCCGGGATATCCGGCCCAGGTGACCTGCACGGGAGCGGGCTTGCGGGCCATGACCAGAAGCCGGTTGCCTGGAGTGTGCAGACTCAAGTCAATGAGGATGTCGATTTGGTCGGCGCGGATGAGTTCGGCCACGGCCTGATCGGAGCTGCCCGCGATATTTCGCCAGACTCCGGCGGCGCGCTCAAAGCGCAGGGAGAGCGCATCGGGATTCGGGCAATGGGCATAGAGATAGATTTCAAATTGCGCACGATCGTGCCGTTCCAGGACGGGAAGAACGTTTCGGCCCACGACATGATCGCAAAAATCCGGAGAAAGATACCCGACGCGCAGACGGCGCTCCGGGTCGATCCCATTGGAAAAGTCCCGGTGAAATTTCCGCAAGGGGTCCGCAAATTGCCGATTCCAGCGGTCGAGTTCCCCGGCGATGGCTTGAGCGTCGTAGTCCGGATGGTAGTGGAGGAAAAAGACCAGGGTGCTGTAGAGTGCGGCGTCATCCGGCTTAAGACGGACGGCCTGACGATACAGGGAGATGGCCTCATCCAATCGGCCCTCATCTTTCAGAATATTGCCGAGATTGCAGTGGGCTTCGGGATAGTCAGGCTTGAACGCGATGGCCTGACGATAATCGGCGATGGCTTCGTCGAGCTGGCCCTTGTCAAGCAGGGCATTGCCCAGATTGTTGTAGGCTTCGGGATAGTTGGGCTTGAGAGCGATGGCCTGACGGCAGGCGGCAATGGCCTCGTCGAGTTGGCCCTTGTCTCGCAGGGCATTGCCGAGGTTGGAAAGAGCTTCGGGTAAATCGGGCTTGAGGGCGACGGCCTGACGAAAGGCGGCGATGGCCTCGTCCAGTTTTCCCTTGAATTGCAGGGCATTGCCGAGATTGGAGTAGACTTCGGGATAGTCGGGTTTGAGGGCGATGGCCTGACGGCAGACAGTAATGGCCTCGTCGAATGCGCCCTTTCCAAGCAGGGCATTGCCGAGATTGTTGTGGGCTTCGGGATAGTTGGGTTTAAGGGCGATGGCCTGACGGCAAGCGGCGATGGCCTCGTCGAGCTGGCCCTGAGCTCTCAGCGCTACACTCAGGTTGGAGTGCGCTTCAGGTAAGGCGGGATTGAGGTGAATGGACTGACGATAGGCGGCGATAGCCGGGTCGCACTGGCCTTTGGCACTCAGGGCAATGCCGAGGTTGTAGTAGGCTTCTGAATAGTCGGGTTTGAGACCGATGGCCTGATGATAGGCGAGGATGGCCTCGTCCAATTGGTCCTTTTCCTTCAGGGCATTGCCAAGGTTGTTGTAAACCTCCGGAAAGTGAGGCATCAAGGCAATGGCCTGACGATAGGCGGCGATGGCTTCGTCCAGTTGGCCGAGCCCCCGCTGCGCTTCCCCAAGGTTGGAATGAAAAGCCGGGACGCTGGGGATCAGCGCGATGGCCTGACGGATCAACTCCACGGCGAGTTCGTCTCGTCCGACCTGATGGGCGATCACGCCGAGATGATGCAAGGCCTCGGCGTGGCGCGGGTCCACCGCCAGAATCTGCCGGTAGAGGGCCTCGGCTTCTGCGAAGCGCCCAGCCTCGTGGTGCTGGAGGGCGATCTGAAAGGCTTGTTGAATCGTCACGGTTTCGTTTGTCTTCCTCGGGTTGGGGAAAGGGGGCTTAGTGCTCAGTGCTCAGTCCTTAGTCCGCGCGGGAGGGGTCGATATTTGGGAGTGGGATAGTCATGGTTATTCGTTCCGCGAATGGACCCACAGGCGGAGTTGCTCGCGCACTTCAGCGATGACCGATGCCCAATCGCCAATCGAGGGTTGGCGGAAAAGTCGCATGGTCGGATACCATGGGCTGTCGGAACGATCGAGCAGCCAGCGCCAGTCTGGGGCAAAGGGCAACAGCGTCCAGACCGGCGTGCCCATGGCCCCGGCCAGATGGACCACGGCGGTATCGGCCGCGATGACCAGATCGAGATTGGCCAGAAGCGCGGCGGTGTCGGCAAAGTCCTTCAGATCCTCCTCCGTGTCGATCAATTCCATGACCGCCGGCAGGGCCTTCGCCTCGGCGGCGGCGTCGCCTTTTTGCAGGGAGATGAAGCGCACGCCGGGGACTTCGGCCAGCGGAGCGAGGCTGGCCAGTTTGAGGGAGCGGCTGCGATCATTCAGGTGCGTCGGGCGGCCGGCCCAGACGAGTCCCACTTTCAGTAAAGAGCCAAGGCCGGCAAAACGCTCACGCCAGAGAGCGGCGGCGGCGGCGGCGGCGTGCAGATAGGGCACGGTCCGTGGGATATTGCCCAGGTCGGTGGAAAAAATGCGGGGCAGGCTCAAGAGCGGACGATGGATATCAAAGGCCGGCAGAGTCTGGCCGATGGTCAGGACCTGGAACCCGGGGGCCATCGTTTGGAACAGCCGCTGAAGTTCGGGCTGGCAGGCGATGATGATATTCCCATCGCCAGAGGCCACCCGCGGCACATAGCGGATAAATTGGATGGCATCGCCAAAACCCTGTTCGGTATGGAGCAACAGGGTGCGGCCATCCAGCGGGCCACCGTCCCATGGGGGTTGAGTGAAGTTTCGCCGGCGAGAGGCCACGGCTTCGACTTTCCATCGCCATTCGTATTCTTCCCAGCCTCGGAGAAAATCCCCTTGCACCAGCAACGCAAGACCAAGGTTGCTGTGAGCCTCGGGACAGTCGGCCTTGAGCGCGATGGCTTGACGAAAGGCGGCAACAGCCTGGTCGAGTTGTCCGATGTCGCGCAGGGCATTGCCGAGGTTGGAGTGGGCTTCGGGCAAATCGGGCTTGAGAGCGATGGCCTGACGATGGGCGGCGATGGCCTCGTCCGGTTGCCCCTTATCCCTCAGGGCAATGCCGAGGTTGGAGTGGGCTTCGGCATCGTTGGGTCTGAAGCCGATGGTCTGACGATAGGCGGCCACGGCTTCGTCCAATTGCCCCTTGTCCCTCAGGGCATTACCGAGGTTATTGTAGGCTTCGGGATAGTTCGGTTTAAGGGCGACAGCCTGACGATAGGCGGCGATTGCTCCCTCCAAGTGTCCTTTCCCATTTAGGGCAATGCCGAGGTTGTAATAGGCTTCGGAAAAATTGGTTTTAAGAGCGACAGCTTGACGGTAGGTGGCGATGGCCTCGTCCAAGTGGCCTTTGTCTCTCAGGGCCGTGCCGAGGTTGTTGTGAGGTTCGGGAAAATTGGGCCGAAGGGCGATGGCCTGACGGCAGGCCGAGATGGCCTCGTCCAGTTGCCCCTTGTCCCTCAGGGCATTGCCGAGGTTGCTGTAGGCTTCGGGATAGTTCGGCATGAGGGCAATCGCCTGACGATAGGCGGCGACGGCTTTGTCCAGTTGTCCCTTGTCTTGCAGGGCCGTGCCGAGGTTGTTGTGGGCTTCGGAGAAGTCGGGACTGATGGCGATGGCCTGACGATACGCGGCCACGGCCTCATCCAGTAGTCCCTTGTCTCTCAGGGCGTTGCCGAGATTGCTGTAAGCCTCGGAAAAGTTAGGTCTGACGGCGATGGCCTGACGATACGCGGCCACGGCTTTATCCAGTTGTCCCTTGTCCCTCAGAGCATTGCCGAGATTGCTGTAGGCTTCGGGAAAGTTGGGTCTGAGGGCGAGCGCCTGACGAATCAAATCCACGGCGACATCGTTCTGTCCGACCTGACGCGCCACGACGCCCAGCAGGTGGAGGGCATCGGCATTCCGCGGCTCCGCGGCCAGGATCTGCCGGTAGAGGGCCTCGGCTTCTGCCAGCCGCCCAGCCTGGTGGTGCTGCAGGGCGAGCGCCAAAGCTTGCTCGATGGTCATGGCAGGGAGGGTTTCTTTTCCCGGCACCAGCACTGCCAGAGGGTGCGGTAGGCGGTTTCGATGTCGCGGGTAAAACGCGGGGCGTCCATCAGGGGCGAAGCCTGCATCCGGTCGCGGAGATTCGCACGCAGATTATCCAGGCGGGGAAGATCGCCGGCGAGTTCCAGGGCGAGGCGCACGTACTTTTCTTCCGAATCGGCCACCAGTTCCGGCAAACCGATGTTCGAGAGGATGCTCAGCCCACCACGGCCCACCGCCATCTTTCCCGCCAGACTCACCACTGGAACTCCCATCCACAGGGCATCGCAGGTGGTGGTCCCGCCCCCGTAGGGAAACGGGTCCAATGCAATGTCGATTTGCCCATAGAGTTGCAGGTATTCAGACAGCGGCACCCGGCCTACGAAACGCAGTCGCCGGGGATCGATCCCCATGCCTTGGAGCAGGTCCGCCGTCCGCTGACGATGCGTCCCTTCCGGGGCATGCAGCAGCAACTGCGCGCCCGGCACCGCCTGGAGAAGGCGAACCCACGTCTGAAGCGCCGGCTCGCTGACTTTGCAGAAGTTATTCAGGCAACCGAAGGTGATGTGGCCTGCTTTCATGGCCGGCACGGGAGCGAGAGGCGGGGACTTCATCGGCTGATAACACCAATAGCTTTGCGCCAGGCGGAAGGTTTGCTCGGAGTAAGCCGACGCCTCGACTTCCGGCGGATCGAGGAAGGGATCGCTGAGGCGGTAATCCATGGTGCGCAACCCCGAGCTTCCCGCATAGGCCAGGTAGGTCACCTGCACGGGCGCGGGTTTCCGGGCGAAGATCAGGAGTCGGCTGCGGGTGGTGTGCAACGCCAGGTCCACGAGAATATCAATCTGGTGTCGCTGGATCAGATCGGCGGCTTGCCGATCGCTGAGTCCCACGAGGCTGTGCCAGTGGTCGGCGCGAGCGTGCAGTTGCCGGGTCAGATCATCAGGGACGGGTACCTGGGCATAACAAAAAATCTCGAAGCTCTGGTGGTCATGCTGGGCCAGCAGGGGCCGGAGAAAGAGACCGACAGAATGCATGCGAAAATCGGGAGAGACATAACCGATGCGCAGACGCCGGTCGGGTGTGGGGTCATTGAGATGAGGCCGGATGAACTGCCGCAGAGGCTCCGCGTGCTGCTGGTACCAGCGGTCGTGTTCCTCGGCGATGGCCCGGGCATCGAAGCCGGAGTGGCAGTGGAGAGTGAAGACCAGGTTGCTGTGCGCTTCGGATAAGTCAGGCTTGAAGGCGATGGCCTGCCGAAAGGCGGCGATCGCTTCATCGAGTTGGCCCTTGTCTTTCAGCGCTAGGCCCACGTTGCTGTGGGCTTCGGCGTAGCTGGGCTGGAGGGTGATGGCCCGACGGTAGAGAGCGATCGCTTCGTCAAGCTGGCCCTTGTCTTTCAGGACATTGCCGAGGTTGCAGTGGGCTTCAGAAAAGTCGGGTTTAAGGGCGATGGCCTGACGATAGGCGGTGATGGCCTCGTCCAGTTGCCCGCTGTCTTTCAGGGCCACGCCGAGATTGTTGTGGGCCTGGGGATAATCGGATTTGAAGGCGACAGCCTGACGGTAGGCGGCGATGGCCTCGTCGAGTTGTCCCTTTTCCTGGAGACCAGTGCCGAGGTTGTTGTGGGCTTTGGGTAAGTTGGGTCTGAGGGCAATCGCCTGACGATAGGCAGCGATGGCTTCATCCAGTAGCCCCTTGTCCCTCAGGGAATTGCCGAGGTTAGCGTTAGCTTCGGGTTGGTCCGGCCGGAGAGCGATGGCCTGGCGGTAGGCCGCGATGGCTTCGTCCAGTTGGCCCAACGCCCGATACGCTTCCCCGAGGTTGGAATGAAATTCCGGGGCGTCGGGTAGCAGCGCGAGGGCCTGGCGAATCAAACCCAAAGCGACGTCGTTTTGTCCGACCTGATGCGCCACGACCCCCAGCAGGTGCAGCGCATCGGCATTCCGCGGCTCCGCCGCCAGAACCTGCCGGTAGAGCGCCTCGGCCTCCGCCAGCCGGCCGGACTGGTGGTGCTGGAGGGCGATTTGAAAGGCTTGTTGAATCGTCACGGTTTCGTCGATCTTCGTCGGGTTGCTTGTTGGCTCGGTACTTAGTATTTAGTGCCTGGTGCCTGGTTCGCGGTCGCCGTTGGTTCGATGGTCATGGTGTTGCCCTGGGCGAATGGACCAGCAGTCGGAGTTGCTCGCGCACCTTGGCGATAACCGAATCCCAATCGCCGGGCGAGGGCTGGCGGAAAAGGCGCATGGTCGGATACCACGGGCTATCAGCGCGCTCGAGCAGCCAGCGCCAGTCCGGGGCAAAGGGCAGCAGTGTCCAGACGGGCTGAGCCATCGCTCCGGCCAGATGCACCGCGGCGGTATCGACCGCGATCACCAGATCGAGCGTGGCGAGGAGCGCCGCGGTGTCGGCAAAATCTTTCAGATCCTCCGCCACGTCGATCAATTCCATGGCCGCCGGCGGGGCTTTCGCCTCGGTGGCGGCGTCGCCTTTTTGCAGGGAGATGAAGCGCACGCCGGGGACTTCAGCCAGCGAACCAAGGCTGGCCAGTTTGAGGGAGCGGTTGCGATCGTTCACGTGAGTCGGGCGGCCCGCCCAGACGAGTCCCACCTTGAGGTCCGGGCCGGACGGGCGGTCTGAGCCAGACGGGCGGTCCGAGCCGGACGGGCGGATGGAGGCGCCAGGCCCCGCGAGGCGCTCGCGCCAGAGGGCGGTCTCCGCGGCATCGGCGTGCAGATAGGGCACGGTCCGCGGGATGTTACCCAGGTCGGTGGCGAAAATGCGAGGCAGGCTCAAGAGCGGACAATGGATATCAAAGGCTGGCAGTGTCTGGCTTCTGGCCAGCACCGGAAAACCGGGAGCCATCGATTGGAACAGCCGTTGGAGTTCAGGCTCGCATTCGATGATGATCTTGCCACCGCTATGGGCGACCCGCGGCAGATAGCGGATGAACTGGATAGCGTCGCCGAAACCCTGTTCGGCATGGAGCAAAAGGGTGCGCCCTTCGAGCGGGCCACCGTCCCACTGGGGTTGAGCGAAGTTTCGCTGGTAAGAGGCGACCTGTTCGTGCTTTCTCCGCCATTCGTATTCTTCCCAGCCTTGGAGAAAATCCCCTTGTAGCAGCAAGGCCAGCGCAAGGTTGCTGTGCGCTTCGGGATAGTTGGTTTTGAGGGCGATGGCCTGGCGATAAGCGGCCACAGCTTCGTCCAGTCGACCCTGGTCCATCCGGGCATTGCCGAGGTTGTTGTAGGCTTCGGAAAAGTCAGGCTCGAAGGCAATGGCCTGAAGAAAGGCGGCGGCGGCTGCTTCCGGGTGTCCCTGAACTCGCAGGGCATTGCCGAGATTGTTGTGGGCTTCGGAATAGTTGGGCCGCAGAGCGATCGCCCGACGGCAGGCGGCGATAGCTTCGTCCAATTGGCCCTGGTAATAGAGGGCGCTGGCAAGATTGCTGTGGGCTTCGGGTAAGTTCGGTTGGCGGGCGATGGCCTCACGATACGCGGCGATGGCTTCGTCCAACTGTCCGTTCTCCTTCAAGGCATTGCCGAGGTTATTGTGGGGTTCAGCGTGCTGGGGCTTGAGCGCGATCGCCCGGCGGCAGACGGTGATGGCCTCGTCCAGTTGCCCCTTTTCTCTGAGGGCAGCGCCGAGATTGCAGTAGGCATCGGCAAAGTCAGGCCGAACGGCGAGGGTTTGGCGGTAGGCCGCGATGGCTTCGTCCAATTGCCCCTGGCGATACAGGGCATTGGCAAGATTACTGTGGGCTTCGGCATAAAGGGGTTGGACGGCGATCGCCCGGCGATAAGCGGCGATGGCCTCGTTCCGTTGGCCTTTGTCCCGCAGGACATTGCCGAGGTTGTAGTGGGCTTCGGGGTACTCGGGCTTGAGCGCGATCGCCCGACGATACGCCGCGGTGGCCTCGTCGGTTTTTCCCTGCTGAATCAGTGCATTGCCGAGGTTATTGTAGGCTTCAGGATAGTCGGGTTTGAGGAGGATGGCCTGACGGCAGGCGGCGATGGCTTCGCCCAATTGCCCCTGGTCATTCAGGACATGAGCAAAATTGCTGAGGGCCTCCGGGTTGTTCGGATGGAGGGCGATGGCCTGACGGATCAACTCCACAGCGACGTCATTTCGTCCCGCCTGATGCGCGATAACACCGAGATAATGCATGGCCCCGGTGTGATTCGGCTGCCCTGCCAGGATCTGCCGGTAGAGCGCCTCGGCCTCCGCCAGCCGCCCGGCCTGGTGGTGCTGAAGGGCGAGTGCAAAGGCTTGCGGGGTGGTCATGGTCTGGTGGACCTTCCTCGGGTATCCGAGAGCGTCAAGCGGCGCAACGGCTTTCGCTTTCGCCTTCGGCGCGGTTGCCTTGCTGAATACGGCTCACCACGTCAGCCCTGCACCGGGGAATTATACGGGGTTCATGCCGTTCCTGCATCGGAAATTAAGGCGCGATTAGGCTTCCCGGAGATGGGCGGGCAGGATATGTGGAACGGGTCTGATTTGGAAAGTTCTCCAGGAGTCCCATTTATGCCCACCAACCTTCCCCCGGCCGCGCTCGCATTGGGCGCCTTCGTTCTTCTCTTTTTCATGGTGATGCTCTGCTATCGGTTGATCCTGCGCTTCTTCGGCGTGGTCATCATCCCGCAGGACAGCATCGGAATCGTCAATAAGAAGTTCGTCCTGATCGGCAGCCACAAAACTCTGCCCGATGGCCAGATCATCGCCCTCATTGGCGAGGCCGGCTATCAGGCGGATACGCTGGCGCCCGGAATTCATTTCCTGCTCTGGCCCTGGCAGTATTCGGTGATGCTCCAGAAATTCATCGCGATCGGCGAAGGCAACGTCGGCGTGGTCGAGGCCTCCGGCGGAAAGCCCCTGTCGGAAGGTCGCGTGCTCGGCAAAGCGGTCGAGTGCGATTCGTTTCAGAGCGTGAGGGCGTTTCTGGATAACGGCGGGGAACGCGGACCGCAAATCGCGATCATCCCGCCCGGAGTCTATCGCATCAATACGGTGTTCTTCACGATCGCGGAAGCTCCGGCGCTCGAAATCGCCGACAACATGGTCGGGATCGTCACCACGAAGGACGGCACGCCTCTCGCCACCGGAGACATCGCCGGCACGGAGATCCCGAACCACCGGATGTTTCAAGATGCCCAGCAGTTCGTCAACGGCGGTGGCTTCAAGGGCCTTCAGGAGCAGGTCCTCCTCGCGGGCCGTTACTTCATCAATCCGCGCTTTGCCACCGTGGAACTGAAGCCCATGACCGAAGTGCCCATCGCGAATGTCGGCGTCGTCATCGCCTACGTCGGCGCCGTGGGAGTGGATCTCTCCGGAGACGCCTTCAAGCATGGCAATCTCGTTTCGACGGGTCAAAAGGGGGTGTGGGCGCAACCTCTCGACCCCGGCAAGTATCCGATCAATCCCTATACGCACCGCGTGGAGTGTGTCCCCACCGCGAACGTCGTCTTGAATTGGGCCACCGGTAAATCCGAGGCCCATAACCTCGATAAGAATCTGAGCACCATCACGGTGCGCTCGGCGGACGGATTTACTTTTAACCTGGATGTCGCGCAAATCATCCACATCCCCCGCAACGACGCGCCCAAAGTCATCGCGCGCTTCGGCACGGTGGCAAACCTGGTAACCCAGGTCCTGGAACCGACCATCGGGAACTACTTTCGCAACGCCGCCCAAGGCTCCGACGCCATCGAATTCCTGAAGAAACGCCAGGAACGACAGGAGAGCGCGCGGGCCGCCATCTCCGCGGCCCTCGCCGATTACAATGTCGGCGCCGTGGATACGCTCATCGGAGATATCGTGCCGCCGGCGGCCTTGATGACGACGCTTACCGATCGCAAGATCGCCGAGCAACAAAAGGTCACGTACGAGACGCAAATGCTGGCGCAGGGCGAACGCCAGAAGCTCGAGCAGGCGACCGCGCTGGCGGCCACGCAAGCCAGGGTGGTCGATGCGGAACGCCAGGTCACCATTGCGGACTTCGCGGCGCAGGCTTCCGTGAAAAAAGCTGAGGGCGAAGCCAAATCCAAAACCATCCAGGCGCGCGCCGACGCGGAAGTGCTTAAGACCGTCGGTGACGCCACCGCGGTCAAAACACTGGCGATCGGCAACGCCGAAGCCGCCGTGACCAAAGCCAAGATCGAATCCATGGAAGCGGGCAACTACGCCGCCATCCAGGTCGCGCAAGCTCTCTCGCAGAGTGGCTTCCGGCTCGTCCCCGACATCATGGTCGGAGGCGGCGCCGGTGGCCAGGGCGGAGGCACCCTCGTGGACGTTCTTTTAGCCAACCTCATCCGCGAACAGATGCCGAAGTCCGCGCCGGGCGCCGTGGTCAGGCCCCCGTCAACGCCAGGGCCGGGCGCTGGTGAGCCGAAGTAGACGTCATCGCCGGGCTCAACTCTTGACATTCGATGCCAAGTGCCATCACGGGTGGCCACTTTGCAGACCGGACGTATCTGGCCTCATTGCTGTCAGGGAGGGCTGGAAAGAAAATAGTCTTTGGAAAAGGCCGATCCAAATGCATTCACCGCAGCGGGGTAATTTTCAATGCGCCAATCGTATTCTCCAGCGGCATTGACGTCAAAAAGCATCACCGCCTTTAGATTTGGAAACTTCGCTGGAATATCAGCGGCGGCCTTTGTGAGCCACGCCGCCTTTTGACTTCCATCCGGAGCACGTCCAGCGGTGGAATTGAATTCTCCGATCATCATCGGCTTGGATGGCGCTATTTTTAGAATGGCATTATAAGGGGCCGTAAAAAGCTCCGTAAAAGTCTGCCAGCGTGGATTGGGTGGAGACCAGTTATAGCCATCGATGCAGGTCCAATCCACGTAATCGTCTCCGGGATAAAGTTTTGCATAAGAAGCGGGATTGGCGGCAGCAACGCACCAAATCCACGAAACATTACTCGCGCCTTCCTGCACAAAAATATCATGAACATGTCTCCAGGCCGCAACATAGTCCTCTGGCTTTTGCTTAACCCCAGTATCCCTGTCGAAGGATTTAGCTGATTTTCCGTCAGTGCAGTAAGTGATCCAATTGCCATTCATTTCATGATTCCACCGAAAAAATACTGGTTTACCATAGGCCTTCAGCCCTCTGGCCCAGGCTCTGGCAAAATCATCCGGAAGGGTGGTTGAAGCGGCGCGCTGGTCTTTGGGATTAATCGTATTGGTGAGAATCTCAGAAAGTGTCCGGTTGGTATGATAAAAAGCGACCAGCGGAAAGAGGTTGTGATCGGAGTTGGCCCTCAAGAGTGCCCCAAGAGTGGTGTCGGAAGTTGCATCACCTGCGGAGAAATTGTTATTGTCCGTAAAGGGAAAGGAACGAATCGCCAGCGGCTTATGGATGAGCTGTTCAAAGTCAGTGAACTTCATGTTGGTTACCGCACCCAAGTACGCTCCCTGGCGGGGAATTGGGACCTTGACAAGGGCAGCTTGGGACGAGGCGGGTTGTTTCAGAGAACCCTGCTGCGGGGCCGCATTGATATTCGGATTGTCTTTCGGCTGCGGAGAATTTTGAGCGATTGATTGCGCAAGACTACTGGAGACATATCCCATCAATGCCACAGCCGATAATTGAATTAAGATTTTTGGTTTCATAGCGACTCTCCATTTAGTGGACGTATCGTCAAATTTAATTGGGATTTCTCATTTGGGTTCGGGCCCACGGCGTGCTCGAGCGGTTCTTCGCGATTCTCTCTCCTCTCGGTGGGTTGGCAATTCCTTTTTCATTGCACCGCTCGACAAGGCCATTTTCTGCGCCTTATCCTCCAATGCCGTCGTCGGGTTTGGCAGGACGGAGGGGTACCGTAGTCCTTTGACCGCGCCAGGTCTACGAGGCGTCGCTACCGTTGGAAAGGCTCCGCTGGAAGTTCGATGCTTGTGGCGCTCGTGACCGCTCCGCGGCGCGGAGCGGTAGGGACGATTGGCCCCAATTGTCCGTTCGTGCACCCCGCGCACGAGATCGCCGCCCACTCCCGGCGGATTGAGGCCAATCCGCCCTACCAACTCGCGCAGCTTGCGGCGTTGCGGCGAACTATCGACAGCGTTCGATAGCCCAAAAAGGCCTGGAGCGTGTCATGCACTTTTAGGATGGTGCAGCCAGTGCGCGGGAGGGACGGCGCGCCGCGCCGTCCTCGGGAGCGTGGGGCAGAGCTATGGCCGGCGATGCCATGGGAAGTGCGCGAGAGGACGCCGGCGGCGCGGCGTCCCTACCCACAACAAGTGCACGACACGCTCTCATGCGATGCAGGCACGTGGTTAAGATGTTGACCCACGCCCAGGCTTCGCCCTCTGATGAATCGTGAATCGTTTCTTTCACAAACCGACAATTGGCGCTTAGGTTGCTCCCTCTATGAAAAACATCGTTGCTCTGGTCGATTTCTCGGATGTTGCCTCGAAGGTCCTGGAGCAAGCCGCAGAACAGGCTAAAGCATTCAATGCGCGGATCATCCTCATGCATGTCGTTCCAAAGGAGCCTGTGGTCATTGGCTTCGGTTTGGCCTCTCCGGTGGTTTTGGAAAAGCCGACCGAACAGGGTATCAAAGCAGATTTGGAGAAGCTGGAGGCACTGCGCGATTCACTCATTAAAAGTGGCGTCGATGTTCTGATGGAACAGATGAGGGAAGGCACCGTTGAGAGGCTGCTGGAAGAATGCCGCATGTGGAAAACCGATCTTATTGTTCTCGGATCACATCACCACAGCACGGTTTACCACTGGTTCATCGGCAGCTTTACGGCGGACGTGCTCAAAAGTGCAAGTTGTCCAGTGCTGGTGGTGCCGGCGGAAATTGAAACATAATTTCTCATGAGCCGCGGTTAGATTGCTCTACCGCGAGATTCCATTCCGCAACTGCGAAGGAGTATCGACAATCCCCAATCTCATTCACCATTGACTGAAATGGTCTCTTTGGTGTGTAATGCAACTCATGTCCACCCGCGAAGATTTCATCAACCACCCCATCGAAACCCTGGAAAAAGCCCTGCACATCCGCAAACAGATTGACGCCCTGCGGGAGGGGCTGACGGCATTATTTACCGGTTATCCGCCTGCCAGCGCGGCCGCGCAGCTGGTATCATCCAGGCGTAAAGGCAAACGGACCATGTCCGCTGCGGCCAGGGCAAAAATTGCTGCCGCTCAAAGACTGCGCTGGGCCAGGAGCAAAGGATTGGAATCAGCGACCTTGGCGGCGCCCGTAAAGCCCGCGCCACTATCCAGGGCCAGGAAGCCTGGATTATCAGCAGAGGGACGAGCCAGGATTATCGCGGGACAAAAAGCACGCTGGGCAAAAGTGAAAGCCCAGAAGTCCAAACTGGCCCCTGCCAAAGCCGCTCGAAAGAAAAAGCGCCATTTGAGCCCGGAAGCGAGGGCCAGGATTGTTGCTGCCGTCAAAGCGCGGTGGGCAAGATTTGAGAAGACGAGGAAGTGATTTGATGGATTTGGCTTAGACGCCCTTAGCCGGAACGATTCAGTTGGCCGAAGATTTCATGCGGCGAGGGAGCCAACTGAATTGCAGTTCCAAGGAGGCAGTGGGGACTGGAGTTTTTCGAGAAGACTTCGCCACCAAGCGCGGT